>Ga0208375_1001196_pt1 | contig 30843 bp, 32 predicted proteins | sample RifOxyD1_FD_184038 | JGI IMG/M metagenome (GOLD analysis project Ga0208375, IMG submission 184038) | Soil microbial communities from Rifle, Colorado - Rifle Oxygen_injection D1 (SPAdes) | ecosystem: Environmental > Terrestrial > Deep subsurface > Rock core/Sediment | place: Rifle, Colorado...
CCACGAGGGCGTCCGCCCACAACTCGAGTGCGCGACGTGCGGCAAGCTCGAACACGCGCACGCGGACGAGACGCACGCGTTCGTCACGCCGTGGCCGCCACTCGTGACGGAGTAACCGTCGGAGAGGCGAGGTACCGTGGCACCAATGCCGTACGCGAATCCAGAAGACGATCGCGTTCGACGCCGGCGCGCGTGGGCTGCCGTTAAGAATGATCCGGTGCGCCTTGCAGAGCACCGTGCACGTGCGGCTGCAAATGCTCGCCGCAGGTACACGACCGATCCGGCCAAGGTGCGTGAAGTGGCCAACGCGTGGGCCGCACGCAACCGCGAACGCGTCCGTGAGTACCACCGCGCGAGCAAGACGCGCGACCCAGATGCGTACCGTGCGCGAAAGCGTATGGAGCGTGATCGGTGGGAACGCGCGCACCCTGTCGAGACTGTGCGCCGGCGCCAGGCCGCGTACGCGCGCGCGAAGGAGCGTGGGCAGTACGCGCGATACTACGAGACGAACAAGGATCACGTTTACGCGCGCACGGCGGCACGGCGCGCAGCACACCCGGAGCGTGCGATCGAGTACAACTTACGAGGGCGCTTTGGGATGACGAAACCAGAGTACGACGCAATGCTCGCCAAGCAGAACGGCGTTTGCGCCATCTGCGGCGAGGCCCCACGCGACGTTGACCCAAGGAGCGGCAAGAAACGAAGGCTGGCCGTAGACCACGACCACGCTACCGGCAACAACCGCGGTCTCCTTTGTCGCGCGTGCAACGTGGGAATCGGGCATTTTCACGACGACATACAGCGGATGCGTGCGGCAATCGCGTACTTGGAGGCCCATGCGCGGTAGGCTCATTAACCCGTTCATCGCGACCGTGGCCCGGTTGAACACGAAGGCCACATCCGACGCGGATTCTGCTGATGGGTACGATCCAGACTTTTTGGAGCCGAAGCTCGTGGCGCCGCAGTCCGGCTCCGGTCGTGGGACGTCGACGCGGCAGGAGATCACGACCGTTCTGCCGTGCCAGGTCGTACCGGAGAAGGAAGAAGAGCAGCGCGTCTCCCCGTCCGGGGCGACTCCGCAGACGCGCATCCGGCTCCTCTTCCACATGCGCGATCTCGAACGCGCGTCGCTCGTCGACGCGCACGGCATGCCGCTGCTGCGCGTGAACGACCGTCTCGTCGATCTGCGCGAACGGCACACGGGTGCGCTCGTGCAGGAGTTCCCTACCGGGCGCGAGCTCTACGCGACCGAGATCCGATCGCGTGGCTACGGCATCGGGCGCAAACGTAACCTCGTGCAGGCCACGTTCGAGGTACGCGACCGTTCCGTGGAGTCCGTCACGTGAACGTGAACGTGCGCAAGACGGGGGACTGGCGTCGTGCAGCCGCGTTGCTGCATCGCGGGCCCGCACGCATTCGCACGGCGGCCAACCGTGCGGTGCGCCAGGAAGCGCAGATGTTCCGCAAGGCAATCGTGCAGGGCATCCGTGACCAGGCACCCGGCGGAAAGGCGTTCAAGCCGCTCGCGCCGTCGACGCTCGCCGTCCGACGGCTCCTCGGGTTCAAGGGCACGAAGGCGCTCATCCGCACGGGCGAGCTGCGCAACTCGGTGTCCGTGCTCGAGGTGCGACCCGGCGAGGTCTTCATCGGCGTCCGTCGATCCGCACAAGGGAAGGACGGCCGCTCGCTCGTGAACATCGCGGAAATCCACGAGCGCGGCTTCGGCCCGTTCACCGTGTCCCTGTCCAATCGTGCGGTGTCGTTCCTGATGAAAGCGCTCTCGGAGGCGGGCATCAAGAAGACCCCGGACAGCGCGGTCCGCCACCGCAGGATCGTGACGATCACGATCCCAGCGCGTCCGTTCCTTCAGCCCGTGTTCGACGATCTCTTCGGCAACGAGGAAGAGGTCCGCAAGCGGGTCTACGCGCGCATCTCGCGCGAGCTCCTCGGGTCGTTCGGCCGCGCCGTGGTCTCGGTGCCTGAGCGGTGATACCATTCGGTGTGCATGGCCACGCCCACGATCACGACGGTCTCGCCGTCGAGCGGTCCTACGGGCGGACGCACGCTCGTCGAGGTCACGGGCACCAACTTCAAGACGCCGACTTTGCCGCCTGAGCAGTGGGGCCCGGCGTCGGCGCCGACCCCGACCGTCGCGGTGACGTTCGGTGGCGTGGCGAGCGAGTACGTCGCGGTCGTGTCGTCAACACGCCTGTTCGCGCGCGCGCCCGGTACACCGCTCGAGAAGCGCAAGCCGGCCTTCGGCGAGGGTGCCGTCGCGGTAGCAGTCTCGAACCTCGACGCGGGGGGCGTACCGGTCCCCGGTGAGACGGCGACGCGGGCGGCAGCGTTCACGTACCGGCGACCGCAGCTCCAGGCCGAGGCCGACTTCACGCGCGTGGTTCGTGCGGTCATCCGCGAGTTCCGGACGCAGGTGCTGCCGAACACGATCCTCGCGCAGCACACCGACTACGATCCGGCCGTGAGCGACGAGATCAACCTGGTCGACGTGGCGCAGCTGCCGGCGCTCGTGCTGGCAGGTCCGTCGCTCGCTGAGGTCCGCGACTACGCGAACCCTGTGCCGCTCGAGGTTGCGTCCACGAACGCCGAGTTCGTCGTGCACCAGGCGCCGCGTGTGGCGGACCTCGGGTTCCGAATCATCGGCGTGAGCGACACGCTCGACGAGCTCCTGAACCTCCTCGCTGCGGTGCAGGACTTCTTCGCGCGCAACACGGACCTCGCAGTCGTGCGCGACGAGGCCAACCCGTCCGGCGGTTCGGTCCGGTACGAGGTCGAGATGCCGCTCGCGGGCGTGCCGAGCGTGCGCCCGACGCCACCGGGGCAGAGCAACATCCGGAGCTTCGCCGGGAGCTTCGTGTTGCGCGGATGCCTGTTCGAAAGCCTGGCCGGATTCGTGGATGACAAGGCCTCGTCGCGGGGGCGTCAGACCGCGGAGGACGACACCGCTCTCGACGTCGGTATCAGTACGGGATAGGCTCTCCGCCGAAACGAGGGAGACCCCATGCGGACGGTGACGCTACAGAACCAGTCGGATCGGGCGCTCGTGGTCGTGCTGGACCACCCGGCCTTCCGCGACAAGCGGTACGGCTTCACGCACACGAAGCGTGCCGTCGTCGAGAAGCAGCAGGACGGGTCGGTCGGCGTGTCCACGCGCACGGTTGCCGTGCCGGGCTCGGTGACGCTGCCGCCGCGCGGGTCCGTGTCGGGACTCCACCCGGCGATCGCGAACTGCAAGCAGGTGCGGAACTGGCTCGGTGCGACGCCGCCGCTCGTGGTGATCAAGGACGACCCGTCCCGCGTGCCGGCGCCCGCTGCCGACACGCAGACGTCGGAGCGACGCCGGCCACCGCGTCGGGTTCCCGAAGCACCCACCGGCTCGGGTGAGCCCTCGCAGCAGTAGTCGCCGGACTTCAAGGACCTCGCCTCAAGGAGCACGAACATGGCCGACCAGCTCGCGTCGAAGATCATCATCATGGAGGAGGAGCCGCGCGTCCGGACGATCCAGGGCGTGCCGACCGCGATCGCCGGCATCGTCGGCGTTGCGGAGCGTGGCCCGATCGGCGTCGCGACGCTCGTGACGTCCTTCGACCAGTACCAGGACATCTTCGGGCGCCCGATCGCCGGCGGCTACATGGCCGACGCGGTCAAGGGGTTCTTCGAGAACGGCGGCCAGCAGGTGTACGTGTCGCGCACGCTGCACTACACCGACGTCGCGAACGCCGCGCACGAGGGCGTCGTGGCCGACGTCACGGTGCAGACGCAGACGGGCGCGGCCACGCCGGGCGCGGTCGAAGGGTCCGTCGAAGGCCCGTTCCGCCTCGCGGACAGCGACACGCTCTCGATCTCGGTCGACGGCGGCGCGCCGACGGTGGCGACGATCCAGGGCACCGCCGCGAACGTGCTGGCGGGCAACCAGGCGCCGTACGTCCTCGCGAACGAGGACGACCTCACGCTCAAGATCGACGGTGGCCCCGTCCAGACGGTCGAGTTCCTCGACTCCGAGTTCGTCGACATCACGCAGGCGACGGCGGCCGAGGTCGCGGCCGTGATCAACGCGAAGATCACGGGCGGCCGCACGACGGTGAGCAACAACCGCGTGCGGATCACGAGCGACCTGAAGGGCACGGACTCGTCCGTGGAGATCACGGGTGGCTCCGCGAACGGCGCGCCGAAGCTGAACTACACGACGGTCGAGCAGACGGGCACCGGCAACGTCGCGGACCTCACGCAGGTCTCCGTCGCGGAGATCAAGACCGTCGTCGAGGCGGCGGTGGCGGGCGTGCTCGTCTCGAACGTGGCGGGCAAGGTCCACATCGAGACGGTGGACACGGGCCCGACGGCGTCCGTCCAGGTCGCGGCCGCGAGCACCGCGGACGACGAGATCGGGTTCGACAACGCGACGCACGCGGGCGGCTCGGGCGCGGCCGAGGACGCGTTCAAGGTGAAGGGCAAGCACGCCGGCGCCTACGCGAACGCGCTCACGGCCGACGTCGAGGACGCCTCGAGCGGCGTCGTGACGGAGTTCAACCTCGTCGTGAAGGACAACGGCGTGGTGGTCGAGCGGTGGGCCAACCTCTCGATCGACCCGACGGCGACGCGCTACGCGCCGAACGTCGTGAACAGCGGCAACGACGCGTCGCTCCTGATCGCGATCGAGGACCTGTCGCCGTCGGACAGCTACCTGATCGAGCGTGACACGTACACGCCGACGGGCGGCCTCGACGGGCTCGACCGCATGGTCGACGCCGACTTCATCGGCGCGGGCTCGGACGGCGCCGTGGCGCTCGACGCGCTCAAGGGCGTGCAGGACCTGCGGCTCGTGCTCGTGCCCGACCGGCCGACGCCGGCGGTCGCGAACGCGCTCATCACGTTCTGCGAGATCACCAAGGGCGGAAGCTGCTTCGCCATCCTCGATCCGCCCGCGTCGCAGGACGCGGACGATGTCGTCGACTACGTCGAGAACCAGGCGGCGATCGGCGGCTCGACGGAGTTCGCGGCCATCTACTGGCCGTGGGTGAAGGTCGTCAATCCGCTCGCCACGAGCGACGCGACGCGCACGGTGCCCCCGTCCGGACACGTCGCGGGCGTGTTCGCGCGCACGGACGGCGCGAAGGACGGCGGCGTGTACCAGCCGCCCGCGGGCGTCGAGCTCGGCATCCTGCGTGGCGTGCTCGGCTTCGAGACGACCGAGGTCCTCGACGAGACCAAGCGCGACGTCGTGTACCCGCACCTCGTGAACCCGCTCACGAGCTACCCGGGCGCGGCGCCGTTCATCGACGGCACCCGGAACCTGCGGTCGAACTTCAACTTCCCGAGCGTCAGCGAGCGGCGCGGGGCCATCTTCATCGAGCAGTCGCTCAAGAAGGGCCTCGAGTTCGCGCGGCACAAGAACAACACGCCGGCGCTCCGGGCGACGATCGCACGCACGATCGAGGCGTTCCTGCTCACGCAGTTCCGCCAGGGCGCGTTCCGCCACTCGACGCCGGCGCAGAGCTACTTCGTCGACGTCGGCGACGCGATCAACCCGCCGACCGAGCAGTTCGCGCGGCGCATCAACGTCCGCGTCGGCATCGCGACCGCGAAGCCGACGGACTGGATCATCCTCAAGTTCTCGCAGGACACGCGCGCGCTCGAGGAGGAGATCGCGTCGGCCTCGGCGACGTAACCGCCGACGAACGTCCGCACGTACGACGGTCTGGCATTCGAAGGAGGACCCCATGGGCGTCATCGGCACCCCGAGGAAGTTCCACAAGAAGTACGCGTTCACCGTCGAGATCGACGGCATCGAGTCGGCGGCCTTCACGAAGTGCAGCGAGATCAAGGCGTCGACCGCCGTGATCGAGCAGCACGAGGGCGGCTCGCCGATCCCTGCCGAGAAGGCGCCCGGCCGCACCACGTTCGAGCCAATCACGCTCGAGCGCGGCTCGACGCGCGACCACGACCTGTTCGACTGGTTCAAGCAGGTCATCGATGCGCCGGCACTCGCGGGCACGAACGAGCCCGGCTTCCGGCGCAACCTCGACGTCGTGCAGAAGGACCGCAACGGCGCGGAGCTGCGCCGCTGGCGCGTGAAGGGCGCGTGGCCGTCGGAGTTCATCGGCGGCGCGTGGGACAACACGTCGGACGAGAACGTGGTCGAGAGCGTCACGCTCCAGATCGACTACTTCGACCTCGTCCAGGCGTAAGGCGGTGCGCGCTCCCGGTGGCGGCCGGGAGCGCGTGATCCAACTCAGGAGGTCACGTCATGCCGCAGCGAACGATCGAGTGCCCGTCCGGCCTGGCCGGCGTGGTCCGCGGGCTCAAGGGCCGCGAGGGGAACCTGCTCACCGACCAGCGCGAGATGCAGTCGGGCCGCGCGCTCGACCGCATCCTCGCCGCGTGCTGGACCGAAACGACGGCGCCCGGCCCGTACCCGCAGACCGAAAACGGGGTCATCGACTGGTCGCGCCTCCTCGTGTGCGACCACTTCTACGCGTTGATGCAGGTCCGCATCGCGACGTACGGGAACACGTACTCGTTCGGCCTCGCGTGCCCGAGCTGCCGCGAGCGGTTCGAGTGGGACCTCCCGCTCGACGAGCTCCCCGTGCGCGCGCTTCCGGAAGCGAGCCGCGAGCGCGTCAAGGCCGCCGACAACCGGTTCGACCACGTGCTCAGCGACGGGCGCCGGTTGGTCTTCCGACTGCCGACGGTGGCCGAGGTGCGCCGGGCGGTGAACGCGGTCCGGCAGCACACGAGCGAGACGGTCGTGCGCGCCATCGCGTCGCGCACCATCGAAATCGACGGCGGCGCCAACACGCCGGCGACGATCGTCGATGCCCTGAACGAGATGGAGATGGGCGAGCTCCCCGGCGTCCTGGCGGCGCTCGAGGCCATCGATGGCGGCGTCGAGACGGAGGTCGACGTCACGTGCCCGCACTGCGGCTCGCGCCTGCCGGTCGAGCTCCCTTTCGGGCGGGAGTACTGGCTGCCGAAGCGGACGCCGACCCCGTAGCGGCCGTCCTGCCAGTGCTCGACCCGGAGGCGTTCGCCAACCAGGTGCGCGCGCTCTGCTACAAGCAGCACGGGGGGTCCGGGTTCAACTTCACGATGGCCGACGTCCTCGACATGGAGCTCGGGGAGCTGGACGGCCACATCGAGTGGCTCGCCGAGCAGCGGGAGCGGGAAGCGGACGCCATCCGCAGGGCCGGTCAACGGCGCGCGTAGAAGGCAGCGCGCCGCCGCACAGGCGGCGCCAGGGCGCGTTTTAAGGCCGGGGACGGGGAAACGGACCACCCACGGGTCCCGGGCGCGTTGTAGGGCCACCTGCGCGGTGGGCTTCGGCACCGTTCCGGTTGGCACGGCGCTTGAAAAAAAAAAACGGTCCGCGTAGGATTTCGGGCATGACCACCGATTGGGCGAGCGAGATCCGGCGCGTCATTGCGAAGTTCGACCCCGACCAGCCGCGCGGCGAGGGTGGACGATGGAGCTCGGGTGGAGGGTCGCCAAGCTACGACAGCGGATATGCAGGCGGCAGCCACAGCTACGCAGGAACCATGCCCAAGACCAACAGCGGGAAGACGGTCAGCATGGACAAGCACCCCAGGGACTACAAGGGGTTCACCGAACAGGACCACAAGGAAGCAGCTGAGTTGCACCGCGGGGAGGCAGCTCGGCTTGCCGATGTCCACGACGAGATCGCGGCGCGCCCGGTCGAGTCGTGGCACCGCCCGGGCGACGAGGAGAATCCGGACAAACCGAATATGCGCTGGGCTGAATCGCGACGTGAGCACCGCTTGTCCGACGTCAGGGACGACATGCAGGAACACGAGGCGCGTGCTCGGCAGCACACCGCGTGGTCGAAGGATGCGGAGTCGCGCGCGGCTCGCGACAAGAAGTAACCCACCCTTCGCCGCACCCGCCGCTCGGTGCTATCCTCCACGGTGCGTGTGGAGGATTGATCGTGTCCCTATCAAATCTCGGGTTGGGATTCATCTTCACCGCGAAGGACATGGCGTCCGGTGTCATCAAGGGCGTCGAGTCGAACTTCGCTCGGATGGAGAAGACCACACGGGGCAGCTCGGCGGTCGTCAAGGAGCACCTCAAGACCTTCGGCAAGGGCCTCGGGCTCTTCGGCGCCGGCGTGGCGACGGTCGCGACCGGCTTCCACATGGCCGAGCAGGCCGACCCGTTCCTGCGCGCGATCGAGCAGGCTGGCGCGCGCGCGGGCGCGACCGAAGAAGAGCTGCGACAGCTGCGCGCGGCCGCGATAGACCTCGGGTTGAAGGGCACCGGCGTGTCGGCGACCGTAGCGGCCGAGGGCATCCGCGAGCTCATGTTCGAGGGCATGAACGCGGGGGACGCGATGCGCGCGCTCGCGCCCGCGATGCGGCTCGCGCAGATCTCGTTCGGGCAGCTCTCCGGGCCCGCGGCCGCGGGGTTCCTCGAGGACACGCTCTCGCAGTTCAACATGACGGCCGCGGAGTCCGGACTGCTCGTCGACAAGATGGCGCTCGCGATGCGCCAGTTCGGGTTGCCGATCAGCGAGGTCCAGATGGCGCTTCGCAGCACCGCGCAGGCGGCGGCGCTCACGGGCACAAGCCTCGACGAGACGCTGGTGTCGTTCGGGCTCGCGAAGACGGTCCTGCCGAACGCGATGCGCGCGGCGCGCGCGGTCGGCATGGCGATGCAGGCGCTCGCGGGCGACAAGACGCAGAAGGAGCTCAAGGGGCTCATCGGCAACGTCACCGACCTCGGCACCGGAAAACTCCGGCCGCTCACGGACATCCTCGTCGACGTCGCAGCCAAGACGCAGGGGATGACCCAGGCGCAGCGTGCGTCGCGCCTCGCCTCGATCTTCGGGCAGCAAGCAGCCGGCGGGCTCTCCGCGATGATCGACGCGCTGGGACGCGGCGTGAAGGATGCGAGCGGGAACGTGCTCACGGGCGCCGCTGCTGTCGACGAGCTGCGACGGAAGATGGGACACGCAGCAGGCACGGCAGAGGAGATGCGCGCGAAGTCGATGGACGGGTTCGGCGGCGTCATGGACAGCCTGCGCGCCGTGCGTGAGACGCTGCGCACGCAGTTCGGTGAGCCGTTCGCGGAAGCGTTCAAGCCCGTCGGTGAGGCGATACGCGCGATCATTCAGGGCGTGGGTCGCCTCGTCGAAGCGATCCCCGGTCCGGTCAAGGCGTTCATCGCGAAGATGGTTGTGGCCGTGGGTGGGCTCGTCATGGCGCTCGGTACGCTGGTGATGGCGAAGGCCGGCATCGCGATCCTCGGCGTCGCGCTCAAGGCGCTCGGCATCACCGCCGCCGGTGTCCTCGGGCCACTCCTGCCGATCGCCGCCATCATCGCGGGCGTCATGATCGCGGCGATCGCGCTCAAGGCGGCGTTCGACCGCAACTTCGGAGGCATCCGCGACACGCTCACGGCGTTCTGGTCGAAGGTGCAGCTCGTCTTCGGTGGCATCGGCCAGCTGTTCAACCAGGGCGGGTTCTCCGGCGCGATCCGCAAGGAGCTCAGCAAGGCGGAGAACTCGGGCATCAAGAGCTTCCTGGTGGGCATCTACCTCTTCGGCTCTCGCGTGAAGGCCGTCTTCGTCGGCATCGCGGAAGGCTTCGCAGCCGGCATTGAGCCGATGCGTCCGGCGTTCGCGGCCATCAGCGACGCGCTGCGCGCGGTCGGACGGGCCTTCGGGCTCATCGGTGACGCGGGTCGGAGCGCCGGCGCGGCGATGCCGCTCGACGTGTTCCGCGGGTTCGGTCAGGTCATCGGGTGGATCGTCGGTGCAGCGTTCCGTCCGCTCGCGTGGGTGCTGCGGTTCGTCGCGAACCTCGTCGAGGGGTTCTTCGGTGTCATCGGTGAGGCGCGCGCGCAGCTCGCGCCCGCGTTCGAGGCGTTGAGCGGCGCCGTGCGCGCGCTCTTCGACGCGTTCAGTGGAGGCGGCACTGCGATCTCGCAGTTCGCGGCACTCGGGGACGAGGGCCTCACGCTCACGGACGTGTTCAAGGGGATCGCGGTCGTCTTCAAGGTTGTCGGCGTTGCGATCGGCATGGTGGTGACCGGTGCCATCCAGGTCCTGACGCTCGCGATCACCGGCCTCGTGAAGGTTGTCACGTTCCTCGTCGACGTCTTCAAGTTCGCGTGGGAGACGGTTGGACGGCTCGCCGGCGCCATGACGGACGCGTTCCAGAACGCTGGGGACTGGGTGAGCGCCACGTGGAACAAGATCCTGGCGACCGTACTCGGCGTCGTCGCGCGGCTGCCGGAAGGCCTGCGCGTGCACATCGGACTCGGCAACGTCGACCAGTGGATCGCTGACGCTGAGGCCGCAGCGCGCCAGGCTGAGGGGCGCATCCAGATTCGGAACGCGATGGCGACGGCGCCCACCACGGTAAGCGCGGACCGCGCGCTCGCGGAAGCACGCGGCGCCGGCGTGCCCGCGGCCGCGGTGGCGGCCACGCGCGCGACTGTGGCCGCATCGCAGGGCCCGAGCGCGGAAGAGATCGGCGCGTCGGTCGGCCGTGTGATCAAGATGCAGCCGATCGTCGTGCGTGCCGATCTCAGCGTCGACGGGGAGAAGGTGGCGACGGCTGCACGCCGCGCGGAGCGGCGCCGCGCGATCAACTCGTTCGAGCCGGAACCCGCGCCGGCAGGTGGGTAGACGATGGCGGTCGACATGGCATCGGCGATCGCGGGCCCCACGCCGTCGCAACGCGTGTGGCTCGTCGACTCCGCGAGCGGCGAGCGGCTCCAGGCACAGGCCAATCCCGAGCAGCTCTCGGAACAGGTCGGCGCCGAGTACGCGCGCGCGCAGATACCGGGGCTCTCGCACACCGTCCGCCAGTTCTCGAACACGGCAGACCTCGTGATCGAGTTCGACCTCGAGTTCCGTGCGTGGACGCCCGAGGAGCTCAACACCGCCAGGCGCGCGCGGCGATTCCTGCATGCCGCGTGCTACCCGCGCAGCGCGACTTCCGACGCGCAGCCGTCGCGCCCGCCGCGAATGATGTTGGTCTGGCCCGGCACGCTGCTCGTCACCGGCATCATCACCGGCGTGAAGATCAAGCACACCCGGTTCAACCGGCAGAGCACGTCCGTGGGGTTCATCGCCTCGATCACGTTCGAGGAGTTCCGCACCACGCGAATCACGTCCGAGGACGTGTTCAACGACACCGAGCTTCGACTCGGCGGAGGTGCGTGATGGCACCGCGCCGCAACTCCAGGTACGCGAACACGTCGGCGGTGCAGGACGCGAGCGGACACCTCGCGCTCACCGACCGCGAGCGGTACCTGCACCGGGTTCTGCCCGACAACATCGAACACCGTGTCACCGAAGGCGACACGCTCCAGTCGATCGCGGCGACGTACTACGCAGCGATCGGACGCCCGCCGACGTTCTCCGCGGCCGAGCTCTGGTGGGTAGTCGCGGACTTCCAGCCCGACCCGGTCCTCGACCCGACGCTCGTCCTCGAACCCGGACGCATCGTTGTCGTACCGTCCGTGCGCACCGTCCTCGAGGAAATCCTGTGATCGACCGGAGCGCGCCGCTCATCCTCGTGCAGGCGAAGCCGGAGGGGTCCGCGTCCTCGCGCGTTGACCTCTCCGACCTGGTGCTCTCGCTCGAGTTCGAGGACAACGAGAAGGAAGCGGACAAGCTCCGGCTGACGATCAGCAACGAGGACCTCTCGCAGTTCGACGAGCCCGTGTGGCGCCCTGGCATGCTCCTCGAGGTGTCGTGGGGGTACCCGGACAACATGACGCCGGCGCGCGAGTTCGTGATCGAGCGGCGTTCGGGCGGCCGCGCGCTCACGGTCGAGGCCCGCGCGAAGTCCGTCCTCATGAACCGCGTTGCGCGGACGCGCAATTTCGAGAACGTACGCCGTTCCGATGTCGTGCGGCAGCTCCTCGAGGAGAACGGGTGGAGCGCGACCACGAGCGAGATCGACGAGACGGATGAGGTTCTGCCTGTCGTGACCCAGCACGGGCTCACGGACGCGCAGATGATCCGGCGCCTCGCGAAGATCGAGGGGTTCGAGTTCTTCGTCGACTTCGACGGCGCTCACTTCCACGGGCGGCGGCTCGGCCAACGACCGATTCGGACGTTGCGGTACTTCGACGACCTGAGCGGCGAGATACAGGACTTCTCGCTGGACAGCGAGACGACCGCGGCACCCGGACGCGTGAAGGTGAAAGGCCGCGACCCGGTCACGAAGCAGGAGTTCGAGACGACGGCCGACAACGCGTCGGACTCCGATCGCGATGTGCTGGCTGGTGAGCTCGAGGCCATCGACCCGGACACGGGGAACACCGCGCTCAGGAAGAATGCGGCGACCGAGACGACCCGGCACATGCCGGGCGCGACGGAGAATGATGCAGGCAAGGCGGCAAAGGCCGCGTTCCGAGACGCACAGCGTGGCACCGTTGAGCTCTCCGTCACGATCGTCGGGGACCCGTCGATGATCGCGAAGAGCGTCGTTATGGTCGAGGGTCTCGGCAAGTCGCTTTCGGGGCGGTACTACGTGAAGCAGGCGGCGCACCGTCTTGCCGGCGGCAGCGGCTACACGATCGCGTTGAAGCTCGCGAGCGACGGCACGGGCGGGTACAAGAGCAGCTCGCTCGTGGATGGGTACGACCCGTCCGCCACGCCGCCCGCGGGCAAGGCCAACACCGCGCAGCCGGACGCGAAGCGTGAGGACGAGCTCGCGGCCGTCGAGCGCATCGACGATGACACGGGCGCCACGCGCGTCGACTACCAGGACCGACGCGGGCGCGGCGCAACGTCGACGAGGTGAGCATGCATCCAGGAGCTGACCCACGGTTCACCGGTATCGTTCTCGGCGTCGTCGTTGACCGGAACGACCCTGACGACCTCGGACGCGTGCGCGTGCGCGTGCCAGGACTTCTCGAGCCCGCGAGCACGTGGGCGTTGCCGATGGGGACTGTCGGCGGCGGGTCTTCCGACCGCGGCGTGTTCGCGGTGCCGGAGGTCGACGCGGATGTCGGGGTCATGTTCCTGAACGCCGACCCGGATCGTCCCGTCTACTTCGGCGGACACTGGGGGCGGCCGAACGGCACGAGCGAGGTTCCTGAGGTTGCACGCGACAAGGGGTCGGACGACGACGGCAACCGCAAGACGCCGAACATCCGGTCGTTCGAGTCGCGCCGCTTCCGCGTCGTGCTGAACGACAACGCTGGCGAGGAGTCCGTGCGCCTTGAGGACAAGGTATCCGGCGACCTGATCGAGTTGGACGGCGCGCAGCGCGGCATGTACCTGAAGGCGACGTCCGCCATCATCCTCGAGTGCGTCGGCCTCATCGACATCCGCGGGCTCGCGGTTCAGATCAACGGGCGACCGGTGATGCGGTCGCCGAAGGCGATCTAGCGAATGGCGCTCCCTCCGATCACCGAGCGGTGCACGCTCCTCGACGTCAAGCTCGACCTCTGCGTCCAGCTTCCGGGCGGCGCTAGCCTCTGCGCGCAGCCGTCGGTCGACCTGCCGCAGCTCTCGCTGCTCAACTACGCGAAGCAGCTCATGTCCCAGGCCAACTCCGCGCTCGCGCCGCTCGAGCCGGTGTTCCTGATCATGGACATCCTGTTGCAGATCAAGAAGTGCATCGACGCGTTCCCGGACGCGCTCGGGCCGCCGCCGAACCCGACGAAGATCGCGCAGTGCATCCCCGAGCTCGGGCGGCTGCTCGCGCAACTCGCGGAGATGCTGCCGCAGGCCGCCGTTCCGAAGATGATCTCCGGCCTTCTCGACGTGCTCATCGCGTACGTCCAGGGCCTCCAGCGCGAGCTCCAGGCGGTCGCCGACTACGCGCTCGCGATCGACGAGGCGCGACGGAAGGCGGCGGACGCGCCGGCGCTCGACCCAGTGATCACGTGCTCCGAGGAGAACCTCGACCTCTGGCTCGCGAACATCAACGACGGCTCCCTGAACGTCGCGCGCTTCATCGATCTGCTCAACGCGTTCACGAGCCTCGTGGGGTTGCCGCAGATCCCAACGCTCTGCTCGGCTGGTAGGAACGTCACCGAGGCCGCGCAGCAGCTCGACCGCCTCGTGATCCTCCTGCAAGAGATCCGTGCGAAGCTGCCGAGCATCCAGTGGGTCGCGCCGGGTGGCGCGAGCGCGCTCGCGCCGTGTGGCGAGGGCGGGTACACGGACCTCGTTCCGGAGTAGGCCATGCGCACCACCGACATCTACGGTTACGGGCTCGTCCGTCCGTTCCGACGCGCGCACAGCGACTTCGCAGCCGCCGGCGGCGCGGCCAACGTGCGCGCTGCGATCGGGCAGATCCTCGGCACGCGCGCCTCGAGCGCACGGTCGGTCGGGGAGCTTCCGTGGCGCCCGGAGTTCGGGTCGCGGCTCCACCTGCTGCGCCACGATCGTGGCGACGCGGCCACGCCCGGCATCGCACACGCCTACGTCGCGGAGGCCCTTCGCACGTGGGAACCGCGCGCGCGCGTGACCCGTGTGGAGGTCGTGCAGGTCACCGCGTCGCCAGACAACGGGCGCACGCTCTCGATTCGGGTCTGGTTCGACCTCGTCGAGGCGGGCGGTGCTGGAAACCGCGTCCTCGAACGCGGCCTCGAAACGACCATCCGCGTGGGATAGACTTCGCACCGGAGACCACCGATGGCACTCTTGCCGCAGCCGAACCTGAACCTCACGGACAAGGACTTCGCGTCCGTGCGCGCGCGCCTTGAGAGCCTGGTGCGGAGCGCGTTCCCGGAGTGGACCGACTTCAACGTCGCGAGCTTCGGGAACATCCTGCTCGAGCTCTTCGCGTTCGTGGCCGACGCACTGTTCTTCTACCTCGACGCGCAGGGGCAGGAGTCGCGCCTCGTCACGGCGACGCAGCGCAAGAACGTCATCGCGCTCGCGCGCATGCTCGGGTACGAAGCGGCGACCGCGCGCGCGGCCACGGCAGACGTTCAGGTCACGCTCTCGCGCGTACCGGCGGCCGACGTCACGATCGCGGCTGGTCGGAAGCTCACCACGTCCGCGGTGACGCCGGCGTTGAGCTTCTACCTGCTCGCGGACATCGTCATCCCCGCGGGGACGAACCCGCCGGTCGGCACAGGCATCGTCGAGAACGCGGAGACGGCGCAGGAGTCCTTCCAGGCCAGCGGCCTCGCAGACCAGGAGATCGTGCTCGGGCGCACGCCGTTCATCGACGAGACGAGCACGATCGTGGCGACCAACGGTGCGTTCACCGAGGTCGACAACTTCCTCGACTCCACGTCAACCGACCGGCACTACACCGTGGTCATCGACCAGGACGATCGTGCGACGGTTCGGTTCGGCAACGGGGTGAACGGCGCGATCCCCGTTGGCCAGGTTCAGGTCGCGTACAAGATCGGCGGTGGCGCGCGCGGTAACGTCGACCCGGGCAAGATCACCCGCATCGACGGCGCCGTCGTCGACGCGCTCGGTGCTCCCATCGGGGCGAGCGCAACGAACTCGACGTCCGCGTCCGGCGGCGCCGACCGTCAGACGCTCGCACAGATCAAGACGCTCGCACCGTTGTCGCTACGCACGATCACGCGCACGGTCGCGCGCGAGGACTTCGAGATCAACGCGATGCGCGTCGCGGGTGTGGCGCGCGCGCTCATGCTCACCTCGAACGAGGACGCGGGCGTGCAGGAGAACACGGGCACCCTGTACGTGGTTCCATCCGGCGGCGGCGTCCCGACGCAGGTCTTGAAGGACGCCGTCCTCGAGATGGTGACGGTGACGTATCCGAGCACGCTCACGTTCCGGACGTTCGTCTCCAACCCGGTGTACCTCACGGTGGACGTCACGTCCCGCGTGTTCCTGCGGCATGGGTACACGGCCGCGACCGTGCGGCAAGCCATCATCGACGCGCTCACCGATCACTTCGCGGTTTCGCTCGACGACGGTACGCCGAACCCGAACGTGGACTTCGGGTTCAACTTCAAGGACGCGGACGGCAACCCAGCCGGCGAGATCGCGTGGTCCGACGTCTTCGACGTGATCCGCGACGTGGCCGGTGTGCGCAAGGTGGACGACGGGCCCGACGGACTCATGATGAACGGCGCGCGCGAGGACCTGACCATCCCGATCAACGCGTTCCCGAGGGTCGGAGAGATCGTGTTGCTGAACGGCGATACGGGGGGTGCGCTGTAGCTCATGTCCATCGCGAACCCCAGCTTCGAGACCGCGGGTGCAACGCCTGGGCAGGCCGCGTCGTGGACGGTATCCGTCGTATCGTCCGCGGAGTCGATCGCCGAGTTCGGGACCGACGCGCTCGACGGCGCAGAGCGGTTCGAGTCCGGTTGGGACAACGACGCATACCTCTTCGCGCTCGAGGATGGCGACATCGAGTCGGCCGTCTTCGACGAGCTCGTAGGACCATCCGTGGTCGAGGACTTCGGCCACGGGTGGGACGGCAACGAGCTCTTCCTGTGGGAACTCGCGAGCGTTCAAGCGGCCACCTTCGACGGGCCCGTTGGTGAAGCGTTCGAGGACTTCGAGGACGACTGGTTCGACGGCACGGCGTACATCGGGCTCGCGCGTCCGTTCATCGCAACCGCGCTCACGAACGTGATTGCCTGCGTCGACCACGGCTTCGTGAACGGGTCCATCGTCCGTGCCTCGAGCACAGGCACGTTGCCCGCACCGCTCGAGGCTGGTGTGCCGTACTACGTGCGCGACGTGGTGGACGACACGTTCAAGCTCGCCGAGGCTCCTGGCGGGGATGCTATCGACCTGACGAGCACCGGCGTGGGCACGCACAGCATCGGCGCGGAGTTCGCGGCTGCGGATCTCGAGGCTGCCGTCTTCGACGTGGGCGCGCCGGAAGCGGCCGAAGACTTCGAAGAGGAGTGGCTCGGCAACGAGGCGTACCAGACCACGTTCGACCCTGCCGACATCAGCGGTGCGTCGTTCGGCGACAACACGCTGACGCACCTGTACGAGAGCTTCGAGGCGTACAAGCCGCCGCAGGTCTTCACCGCAAATGCGACCACCGATACGATGACGTGTGCGGGCCACGGCCTCGGAACGACGGACTGGAAGATCTCATTCTCGGCGGTGGGCGGACGTCCGCCGACGCCGTTGCAGCCTGGCACGTCCTACTTCCTGAAGAACGTCGCGCCCGACACGTTCCAGGTCGCTGCGTCCGATGGCGGTGCCGCTGTGGACCTCACGGATGCGGGGCTCGGTACTCAGTACGTGACGCCGGACCCGCTCAAGTTCTGGATCGAGGCGCTCACGAGCGTGTAGGAGACCAACGATGGCAAGCAGCAACTGGACGGAGTCGTTGAACAGCCTCGAGACCACGGCAGTTGACCGAGGCGTGACCGCGGGTATCGCGCCGCCGCTTGGCGGCGGGTCGTTCGTCTACGGGTTCAACTCCGTCAACGTGGCGACCGGCGCCGTGGGGCGTTTCGCGAACCAGGTCGACGGATTCGCGCCGATGGCCAAGGGCGGAAGCATCCGCGGCGCGGTGAAGCGCGGTGTGTCGGGAGGCAATACCGGCTTCGCGCCGTTCCTGATGATCGGGCTGCAGGGCACCGCCATCGCAGATCGCGCGTACATCCTCGGGCTCGGCAATGCGTACCCGCACCACATCGTGCTCGCGAAGGGCCGGCTGCTCGACGGGCTCCCGGACCTTGCACCGGACCCTGCCGCGAACGGCGTGCTGCGCAGGAGCGCGGCCACGTTCAACCCGGACGTCTGGCACCACCTGCGGCTCGACATGGTGGTGAACGGCAACGGCGACGTGATCCTCAAGTGCTTCGCCAACGACCTCTCCGCGCACGCTGTGGGCACACCAACGTGGGAGTCGGTCCTCGGCATGGACGACTTCGTCGACGACGCGCTCGGCGTCAACTCCGGTTCACAGCCGTACACGAGCGGACGGGTCGGATACGGCTTCTGGTGCAACGACGTAACGCGCCGCGCGTTCTTCGACCACGTCGAGGTCTTCAAGCAGCTCTAGGAGGCGGTGCACCGTGTCGCGTACCCCGTTCACGCGAGAGTTTGGTGCAACGCAGGGACGCGTGCGCCTGCCCGAAGGGTGGTCGCCTCCCGCGGACGGGGACCACGCGTTCGTGCTCGGGTGCGACCGCGAGGGCGTGGAGGTCGTGCTCGCCGAGGGCGACAGCATCCAGGTCGCGCAGACGGTCGACGTGACCGGGATGAAGCTCATCCGAATGAGCGTGCGGTTGAAGCCGCCGGAACGCGCGTACGTCGAGACGTACGCGACGGAACCCTTCGAACTGCACGACGGCGACGACCTGGTCGTCCGCGTCGGAGGCGGCGCGCCGCAAACGGTCGTGTTCCACACCGCGGACTTCGTCGACATCCTCAACGCGCGCGCCTACGAGGTCGCGCGTGTGCTGAACGCACAGGTCGTCGGAGCGACGTTCAACACCGTCGGATACACAGTGATCGGGCGGAGCACGCTCGACCCAGTTGCGGGCGGATGGCATCTCGAGACCGTCGACGGGGCGGCGTTCGCGACGCTCGCGTGGCGGCACCTCACCTGGCAACTCTGGATCGGTGTTGGCGGGTCGGTCTACGGCCAGGTGGTCTTGCCGCCGGCCGGTCGCGCGCGCACGCGCACGTTCACCTTCGCGATCCCGACGTCGCACCTCGCGGGCAACCAGTCCGTGTGGGCTCGGCTTCGAACCACGTCGGTCGGGGTGTAGCGCATGGCGACCATCTTTCAGCTGCCGCGCGGGTACGTCGACGCGGTCACGGCGCTCACGGAGGCGCCGGCGCTCACGGTCGAGAACCAGGTGCCCACGGTCGACGAGACGGACGTCCCCGTCGACACGAGGGTGGCGCTCAGCCTGTTCGCGCTCGACGGCGGCACCATCAACATCCCGAGCGTCCGCATCTACATCAGCGGCGTACTCGCGATCGACGCTGGGTGGTCCGTCAACGGGTTCACGAGCAGCTGGACGAACGGCGATGGTGGGAAGTCCCACAGCTACGACATCCTCCCGCCCGCGGAGTTCGATTCGCTGCAGGCGGTAGCCGTGCGCGTCGTAGCGACGACGTCGCTCGGCGGATCGATCGACAGCACGTACACGTTCACGGCCGAGGACCTCACGCCACCCGCGCTCGAGGGCGCCACGGCCATCGACGTGCGCAAGGTACACGTCACCTTCGACGAGTCGATGGACGAGGCCACGACTGCGGACCCGGCGATCTTCACGTTCGCTGGCGTCGACGTACCGACCGCGGCAGTCGTTGCAACCGCCGCGTCCTTCGTCGCACCGAACGTCGTCGAGATCACGACGGACGTCGAGCTCTCGTTCGGGAAGCGCTACAGCGTGACCGTCGTCGGAGCCCGCGACGTGTGGGGCAACGTCCTTCCGCAGCCCGGCAACACCGCCGAGTTCACGGCCGTCGTGCCGCAGACGCCGGCAGGTCGGCGGTTCGACCTGGCGCGCATGATCCCGGCAATGAACTTCACCGAGGACACGACCGGTGAGCTCGCGCGGTTCGTGGCCGTGTTGCAAGACGTGGTCGACCTCACGCTCTACGAGATCGACCGCTTCCCGCGAGCACTCGACACCGACCAGGCACCTGAGGCGTTCCTCGACGCGATACTCGCGGAGTTGGGAAACCCGTTCGTGTCCGACGCCGTGACCGGCGTCCTCGCGAGCGAGACCGACAAGCGGCGCCTCGCGCGCGTGCTCGTCGACATCTACAGGCTCAAGGGCACGGCGAAGGGCGTCATCGACGTCGTCCGCTTCCTGCTTGGGGTCGAGGTCACGATCGACGAGTACTTCCCTGACGGGTGGTGCCTCGGCGAGGACCTCCTCGGCGTCGAGACCGTGCTCTGCCCGTCGGATTCGTTCACCAGGTACGCGTTCCAGGTCGTGCCTCCGGGCCCGTTGACGGATGCGCAGGAGAACGTGATCTCGGCAGTGGTGAACGTCATGCGGCCCGGGCACACGCACTTCCTCGGCATCCGCGAAGTCCTCCCCGTGTGAGGTCGCACCGTGACGAGAACGTGCAAACGGTGTAGCGCCACAAAGCCGATCGAGGAATTCCACCGTGCGCGCAAGTGCGTGCACGGAAGGCGTCCCATATGTAAGGCGTGCCGCGCAGACGACGCACGCGTCAGGTACACGTCATCCAAGAATGATGTGCGTGCTCGAATGCGCGCGCGGTACGCGGCCGACCCGGAAAAGTTCCGGGCGCGCACGCGTTACGCATACGCGACCAACCCGGAATACCGACGCGGCATGCTTGATCGTGCAAACGCGCAACGCCATAGCCGGTACGCGCGAATGCGCACCAATCCTGTTGCGCGCCTTGCGAACCGCATCCGAACCAGGTTGCGCAGATCGATGCGCGTGCGCGGGATCACGAAGATGTCCCCGACGTTCGTGTTGCTCGGGTACGCGCCGTCGGAGTTGTGCGACCACCTGACCGCGTTCGTTGGGCGGGCATGTCCGCTGTGCCGTGATACCATCTTGACGCTCGATAATGCCGAGATCGACCACGTTGTGCCCCTGTGCCACGCGCGCACCGAGGCTGACGTGCTGCGGCTGAACGCGCTGCGGAACCTGCGCATGCTGTGCAGACCGTGCAATCAGCATCGACCTCGACGCAGGCTGGAGGTTTGATTCATGGACCGCCTGGACTGGTACTTCCGCCAGCTCGTCACCGAGGGGAACCTCGACGCCGCCTTCGACAACGCGGAGACCGCCGACAAGCGGATCGTGTCGGAGCTCGCGCTCGACGGCGTCGTCACGGGCCTGGTGGTGTCGCAGCACGCGCCCGTGCCCGACTTCACAGTCGACGTCACGCCCGGCACGACCTACGACCCGGAGGGGCGCCGCGTGCGCGTGCCGACCACGCAGAACCCCGACTGCGTCGAAGACGAGGCGGGCGTGCCGACCGCGGTGCAGAACCCGGGCAACGAAAAGTGGGTGAGCGTGTTCGCGGAGTTCGACCGCGCGCTGTCCGACCCGCGCACCGACGGCAACGGCCAGACGGTGTACTTCGCGCGCGCCGAGTCGTTCCGGTTGAACGTCACGCAGGGCGCGGAGGCCGCGATCGGAAACGCGGTGCGGCCGCAGCTGCGCGACGACCAGACGTTGCTCTGCGACGTACGTCTCGAGTTCGGCGACGCGAGCATCGTCGACGCGCGCATCGACACGACTCGCCGCCAGGACGCCGTCGTCGTCGACGGTACGCCGAACAGCGTGCGCGCGGGCTCCCTGCGCGAAGCGGTCGGCGACGTCGTGGCTGCGCTGAACACGCACGTCACGAACGCGGACGCTGGGCACCCGGCGACGTCGATCGATGTCGAGGCGCGGAACGCCTGGTACGACGGCACCACCAACCCGGCCACGGACCTGCAGACGGCTCTCGGGAAGGTCGTTGACGACCTCACGGCTGCTGGCGTCGGCGCGAGCGGCGCGCACCGCGTCGGGATCGCGGCGCGTGCGAACTGGGCGGACGGCGGTGGTCACCCGGCCGGCGACGTGTTCAACGCGGTCAACCAGGTGGTCGGGGATCTCGCGGCGACCACGAACCCGTCCGGTGCGGATCACGTCGGCACGCGCGCGCGCAGCAACTGGTACGGCGGCACCACGAATCCGGCTGGCACCCTGTACGCGGCGATCGAGAAGGTCATCGCCGACCTCGCAGCGACGGGCGCCACTGCCGGCGCGGACCTCGTTGGCGCGAAGGCACGCGCGTCCTGGTACGGGGGCACGACGAATCCGATCACGAGCGTGCAGGGCGCGCTCGCGAAGATCGTCGACGACTTGAAGGCGACGACCGGTTCCGACTGTATCGGCAGTGCTGCGTGGTCCGCAGAGACGCCCGTGCAACTTTCGAGCGGGTCGGTGATGTCGCAGCTCGCGTGGCTCGCCCACGAGATCAACAGTCACCTCAACGACAGCGTTGACGCTCACGACGCGTCTGCGATCTCGAGCCTGATGCAGGGCGGGGTCGCTAGCACCAACGTGCAGGGCGCGCTGGAAGCGGTCGCCACCGGCAAAGCCAACCTGAGCGGCGCGTCTTTCACCGGAACGGTCGCGGTCAACCCCTCCGGCGGCATCGACGAGCCGATCATCCGCAGCGACCAGACCGTAGGTGGGTCGAAGGCGTTGCTCGCGCGGCTCTACATCGCGACCGTGAGCGGCGTCTCCGTATACCTGCGCCTGTACTACTCAAGCGGCGGCGTGTTCGAGATCACGTACAACGCACGGTGGGACATCGCGAACAACGAATGGGCCAAGGACCAGTCGTCGCAGACGTCCGGACGCACGTGGTTCAGCCCGACCTCCGGGTTCCACTTTGATACGCGCGCTGCCGTCGTCGGTACGTGGGTGTCGTGGGACGAGACCATGTCCATCGACGGCGATGGGGACATGCTCGCTGCCGGGGACATCACGGTTTATGGCGCGTACGAAGGACCTGCGCCGTCGGGGGGTGAAGAGGTCGGATGCGGCATCAGCTTCCGGAAGCGGTTTCCCGCAACGGCGTCGAGCATCTCGATCACGCCCGTTGCGGGGGCTGCCGCGAACATCGTCGCGGGTAGCTACGTCTCCGCGTACGCGGCGACGACCGGCATCATGATCCGTGCTCAGCCCACTGACCCGTCCAGCTGGACGCGGTTCGCGGTCACCGTTGTCGTCGCGTAAGGAGCCGCAATGCCAATCTCGCGTGTCACCGAAGAGTCGATTACGGTAGTGTGCTCCAACTGTGCAGTCGCGCGTGACGTGCAACGTGCGGACCTTGTCCTGGGCACGAAGCGAGACCCGAACATGATTTGCGCGCCACCGTGCGCGTGTGGGTCTGTCGAGATCTTCGTGCGCACCTGGGACACGTGCCCATCGCAGTTCACCGGCTCGCGGTTCGACGTGCACCGCCGAGTCGTGAATTCGCTCGCGCAATGCATCAAGGCCGCGGGGCGGTCACACGCGTCGCACGCGCCCACGCACGTGGGGGAGACAACAGCGCCGCCCGACCTCTTCTCGGGCGACCTGGACGCGGCAGTCGTGCCGCTGCCGGCGGAACTCGCCGCGCGCGTGGCGTGAGCCGCGACGAGGCGGGATCATGCAGACCTTCGTCGGTGCCATCCTCGAGGCGTGGCCGTTCCTGGTCGTCGCGTTCGTGATCGCGAGCGTGATCGGTGCAGAGCGACGGCTGCCCTACGTCCAGGCGCAGATGAAGACGCGCGCCGGGTTCTTCTTCGCGACGCTGCCCGTGCAGCCGCTCGTGCTGGGCATCGCGGCCGGCCTGTTGCCCCTGCCCGTGCACTCGAAGCTGCTCGGCGCGTTCACGGACACGCCGATCGTGATCGTGCGTGTGCTCTACTACGTGATGGCCGGAGCGCTGAGCGGGCAGGTCTTCGGCGCGGTCAACCGCCTCGTGAAGGCGTACCTGCGAGCTCCCGAGCCAGAGCCACGCTGGCCGGTTCGTCCGCGCGGGCCCCGATAGCATCAAGGTGGCGCAGGCCCCGGAGCCCACCAAGCGCAGCGATCGCGGCCACCGCATCTGGGTCGCGCGTAGCCTCCTCGACGACACGCAAACGCGCCTGGTAGTGCATCGCGATGGACTTGTTCAGCGCAAGTCCCACCGCAAATGGAACCCACACGGTGCGCTCAATGTGTTGCGTGTCGTCCTGCGTTTGCTGCCCGCGCACGACAGCCGTCGACCTCCGCGTGATGATCGCGCGACCCGTGTGCTGCTCGACGCCGACGCGCGCAAGGATCGCGAGCTCGTCCGCGCTGCTGCGCTCGAGCGGCACCCATCCGGCACCGCGAAGAGCGGCGTCTTCCTCGCGCGCCTCGCGCAAGTTCCGATCGTGCAACGGCTCACCGTCACCACGGTTGAACGCGCGCGTCCGCGTTCGCGCGAGGTGGACCTCGAGCGCAGCTCCGGTCAGCCCGCGTCCGTCGTCGTGGGCTCGTCTGGCTGTACGTCCTCGTTCTGGAACATGAGGCATCGGCTCACCGCCACGAGTAGATGCGACCTGTTCTCGGTCGCTTCCGCGATCGTGCAGACGGGCGCGTGCGCGCAACGCGCGCAGATGTGCGTTTCGCCGTAGACGACGCGCGCTTCGCCGTCGGACCCGCAGTCCCCGTAGGTTTCCGTCGCGGTGTCTTGTTCGACGTCATCGGCCACGACGAACCTCCAGCTGTTCCGGACCGGTTGCACCCCACGTGTACGTCACAACCACGGTCTCATCTTTGCTCGGCGGGTTGCCGAGATCGACGACGCCGTTGCTGAACGAATGAAACCCACGCAGTCGGCAGATCGCTTCGAAGACGCGCGCGCACCGATGACACCTCCCACCACGGTGCTTGCGTCCAATCACGCCAACGCAGTCCCTGCAGCGCTTCTTGCGCACGCGTCTACCTTTGCTCGTGCCACGGCGCGAACCGCCTCAGCTCCTCGAGTGCGGGCCACGCGCCGTCGAACCGCCAACCGCGGTCGTCGAGCGACACGTGCGCTGCTGGCTTGTACGTCGGGAAGTGCAGCTTCGCGAGCGTCGCGGACGGGCACCCCCAGCGCGCGAGCCACGCGCGCATCGCGTCGACGCCGCCTTCCTCGCTCGACCGCGACGAGAAGATCGCGACGTGGAAGACCTCGACCGCGTGCGTGAGGAACTCCATCGCGCCGGGCACCGGCGGGTCCGGAATGACGTGCCCGCCTTGCCATCCGGAGTTGAACCGGTGCAGGACGCCGTCGAAGTCCACCGAGAGGATCGGCAGCTTCGGCAGGTGGCCCATCTGCGGGGGGCGCTCGTCCGCACGGTCGAAGAGATCGAGGAACGTGTTGAGGCGCAGGCAGACGAACGGCGCGTCGCGGTCGTCCTTGCAGACGGCGACGCAAGGACGGCCGTCCGTGGCGGCCTCGGCCTGGCGAAGCGCCGCGCGCGGATTCGTCTGCGCGCCGTGCTTCGCTTCCCACCAGAACGGTGTTCCCTCGACGTCGCAGACCTCTTTCGCGGATCGTGCTTGCCCGATGCCGCGCTTCGCGCTTGGCCACCAGGCCCTGAGCTTGTTGGCGAGCTCACGCTCCCAACTCGCACCCTTCCTTCGTGACCGGAGTCCCATGCGAGTAACCTTACGGTGATCACGGATTCGGACGGAAGTTACGCGTCGCCGAGATCACGGTGGAGTAGTCGAAGTTGCCGCGCACCAACGCGTCGTCAATGGAGATCTCTTTGCCAGAGAGACGAACGAGATCCCGCCTGTACGACGTGGCGTTTTCCTGGATGCGGCACTCCCCCCGGATAAAGGCAAGACCCGCCTTCGTGGGCAGCCAGAACCCCCAACCCGCCTCCGGCTTCCGTCGCTTCTTCTCGCTCGTGTCGAGCGCGTCATTCGGGTCCACCGTCGGCCGTTCGATCAACCCCCAGAACCTGTTTGCGGTGAGCTCTCGCGGACTCAATAGCCACGCGGGGGCGCGCTGCCCGACCTGGATTCCACCCGCGGGGGAGCCGACGTCGATCCACTCATCGGCGAGCCAGATCAGGGAGTGGGCCATCGTCGCGTTGTACGGGCGCGTGTGGTGGCCAGCATCGCGGCCGCACACCGGACACTTGATACGCTTGCCGAGTTGAAGGTGCCTGGTGAACTCAGCGATCAACTCGTCCACCACCACCTTCCAGACGCCCTTTATGTCCATTGGTTCCTCCAAGCTGGTTATGGAGACTTCTTTGCTCGTCTCCGCGGGTTGACGACCTCGTTCCCGTCGAGGTCGGCCACGACGACCTTGTGCCCTTCGCGTTCGTAGGCGCGCATGCGGTCGCGCGCGGCCATCCGCAGCATCATGTCGCCGTCGTCGAGGAAGTCGTAGACCTCGAAGGTGGTCTTGCCGCTCGCGACCCGCATCCCACGTCCTATCCGTTGGAGCGCGGCGATTACGCTGTTGTGCGTCACAGTGAAGTCCCCAAGGAGAAACCGGCCGTCCCCATCAACCATGAACCCGGCGTACTCTCCGGTACCAATCGGATGCACACGGAATCCGGTATGCGTTGCGGTTGTTCTTCGGGTTGCCGACGCATGCTGCTTTCGCGGAACACGGACAGGCAACCACGAGCAATCCCCGCAGATCGACACGCGCCAGTACGTCGTGCCGTTCACGTTCTTGGGTGTCACGCGCGCGCGCAACCCGAGAGAGTTGGCCAGAAAGCAAATGCCGTCCGCGTACGCGCGGCGTTTCTGCGTGATCTCGTAACCACTCTGCTTGGCAGAACCGTCCGTGTCGATCAGTCCGGCCAGCATTTCCGCGCGCGCAGTACGCCCGGCCGTGAGGTACGCGTACGGCAGTTGGGCGGCGTCGCCGACAACGACGCGCATCGCGTCAAGAAGCGGGTTTCTTTTCCCGCCGCTATGCCCGGCAGAGACGTAATACGTACTCGCAAGGTTTGGCCCATGCGCGCTGTCGCGTTTCGTCTCCTTGCGAACGCGCATTCCGAAACGTGCGGCTTCCGCGTGGACCGCGGCAACAACCTCCGGGTCCATGCTCGTGACAGCAACCGTGCGCAGGAACTTCGTCCCGTCACCGAACCACACACCGAGAAAGTACGGATCAACGAGAAGATCGACGTTGGTCGGTGGAAAGTCGACTCCGACAGAGACGAGCTTGTAGTGCGCGTTCTTGCCGCCGAAAAACGCGTGCACAGGCATGTCCCGCATTCGTGCACGCCCGCCGCGCACGGCGCAAACCGTCATCACGTGCGCGTCATTGCACGTCCACACATCTCCACGCTCGGGAACGACTTCGTACATCGGGCCGACCCCGCGCGTCGTCGACAGAACCAGGCGTGGACGGCTGTCCGGACCCATGAGCGCGTCGCCGACGCAGACATCACGCGCGTGTACGGTGCGCCCATCGTGCAGCAGCACGGGAACATCAGGCCCGAGACACTTCCCACCGCACGCGACGATCACGCTGCGCAGGTTCGGGATGTCGATGCCCTCCTGGAACACGACCGTGCAAACGATCACGTCGATGTCGCCACGCTCGAGCCGTTCGATGCGTGCGGCGCGTCGCTCGGTGCTGTCGGCGCCGTGCACGAACTCGACGCGCAGCCCGGCGCGCTCGAGACGGGGTATGAGGTCGCGACCGTGCGGGATGGCCTTCACGAAGATGAGCGCGGGCTTCGCGGCCTTCACGGCGGCGGATGCGACGAGGTTGTTGCGCTTCGCAGACCGGACGACACCCTCGCCGTAGACGCCGCGGTACCCGATTGCGGTGATATCCTGTTCGCACGGGATGAGCTGGATGCGCGGCCGCGCGAGAACGCCAGCCTGGATCAGCCGTTCAGCCTCGATGCGGTGGATGATCGGGCCCAACGCGCCGATCGCGAGCAGCGAGCGACGGTCGCCACGGTCGAGCGGCGTGCCGGAGATGCCGACGCGCCAGTAGCCGTTCGGCGTGTCCATCGCGATCGACAGCAGCGTCTCGGCCGCGACGACGTGCGCCTCGTCGACGACGATGCCCTCAACGGCGTCCAGGAGGGACCGCGCGCGCGCGCGTTGCGACCAGACCGACTGGAAGGTCGCGCACGTGACGCGCTTCTCGTCCCACGTACCCTCGAGGATGAGACCTGCCTCCTCGCCCGTTCGGAGACGGAACCGCTCAGCGGCCTGCTGCACGAGCTGGCCACGATGAACGAGGAAGAGCCACCGGCACGGGATGGCGCGCGCGAGCGCGCAGAAGATCTCCGTCTTGCCCGCGCCGGTGGGGTGCCACAGGATGCCGCGCGTGCGCGCGAAGACTGCGTCGACTCCCTCGCGCTGGTAGTCGCGCAACCACGCCAGGTCTGCGTTCGGGTCGGGCTCGCACGGACGCCGCCGCGTGTCCGTCCACTGCGTGCGAATGCCGTCCTCCTTCGCGACCCGGGAAATCATCGGCAAGAGGCCGGTCGGGAACGTGCCCGTGATGTCCTCGAAGAGATGGTCTTCCCGTGCGAACCGTCCGAAGCCGGTCTTCACGGTCAGGTACTGAGCGAGCCACCGCCGTTCCTCGGGCGTGGCCGTGGTAACCCGCGCGGTGATGTTTCCGAAGCCGACGTGCATGCGACCTCCGGCAACATCTTTGCTCGCCGAGGGTGACCACGGCAACAGCACGGCATCCGCTCGGTTGAACGCGGCGATGCCGTGCCGCAGGTCGTAAACCGTTCAGTTGACGACTGCCGTGCAGCCGAGGTAGCGTTCGCATCGGATTGGCGATACCAACCGAACGACGGAGGACGGACACATGAGCATGAACGAGATTCTGAAGGCGGCGCTCTTTACCCCGACGCGGCGCGGATGGGGACTTCCGCTCCTCGCGTGGGGCGCGCCCGGCACCGCGAAGTCGAACATCATCGAGGAACTCGCGCGGCGGTGGGGCATGCCCTGCGAGGTGCTCTCGCCCGGCGAGCGTGGCGAGGGCGCGTTCGGGTGCGTGCCGGTTCCCGAAGAGGGGATGATCGCGTACCCAGCACCGGACTGGACGTCGAAGTTCTGCAAGGCCGGCCGCGGGCTCGTCTTCGTCGACGAGCTGACCACGGCGGCGCCGGCGCTCCAGCCGCCGATGCTGGGCCTCGTCCTCGAGAAGCGGATCGGCGGCACGTCGCTCCCGGGCGGCGTGCGGATGCTCGCCGCCGCGAACCCGGTCGAGGAGGCGGCCGCGGGCTACGACCTGCCGCCACCGCTGGCCAACCGCCTCGGGCATATCACCTGGGACCCGGGTGGCGTCGACGAGTGGACGGACTGGCTGATGGCGGTCGGCGAGACGGCGAGCGACAGCACGTCGGACGCCGAGGCCGAAGAGCACCGCGTCGAAGCCGCGTGGGCCGGCGCCTTCTCGCTGGCCAAGGGCACGACGGCCGCGTTCGTGCGTCGCCGCCCGGAGCTCCTCCACAAGATGCCGAAGGTCGGCGACCCGGCGATCGGGCGCGCGTGGCCCTCGAGGCGGTCCTGGGAGTTCGCGACGCGCGCGCTCGCGAGCGTCCAGGTCCACGGGCTCGACGACACCCACCGCGACGAATTCCTCGCCGCGTTCGTCGGATCGGGTGCCGCGGGCGAGCTGGCGACCTTCCTCGCGGACCTCGACCTCCCGGACCCCGCGGACCTGCTCGACGGCAAGGTGAAGTTCCAGCACGACGCGCGCCGCCTCGACCGCACGTTCGCCGTGCTCACCTCGTGCGCCGCACTCGTGACGCCGACCGGCGCCGCGAAGCGCAAGGACCGCGCGGCGGCCATGTGGGACATCCTCGCGCCGATCACGGAATCGGCGGCGGACGTCACCGTGCCGAGCGCGCGCGCGATGGTGCGGTCCGGCCTCATCGAGTCGAAGGCGGCGCGCAGCTGCCTCCAGAAGCTCTCGCCGGTCCTTTCGGCCGCCGGCGTCGGCTCCCGCTAGGAGGTGATGCGATGTCGACGCTGACGCCACATCAGAAGCTCTCGGCGGCGCGACTGCGCGCGGCAGAGAGGGCGCCCTACCTGCGGGCCGCGCTGCTCGGCCTCGTGCCGCGCGAGGTGGACTTCGAGGTCATGGGCATGCCGACGTTCGCGGTGACGCACGACGCGATCCTCCTCTGGAACCCGAAGGCACTCGAGTCGTGGTCGAGCGAGGAGGCCGCCGCCGTGCTCGTGCACGAGGTCTCGCACCTCTTGCGCGACCACCACGGCCGCGCGCTCGCCCAGGGTATTCCGGAGATCGGAGATAGCACGCTCGCGCGCGTCTGGAACATCGCCGGAGACGCCGAGATCAACGACGACCTCATCGAGGGGAAGTGGCCGCTGCCGGCTGGATGCGTAACGCCCCCGGTGATCGGGCAGCCGAACGGACGACTCGCCGAGGAGTACTTCCGCGCGCTGCGCGACCAGATGCCGGAACCTCAGGATGGCGACGGGGACGGGAACGGGAACGCGTCACCGGACGGTAACGGCACGAACGAAGGCGACAAGGACGGCGGCGGAGGCGGGCAAGACGACGCGCAGGACGGCAGCGCAAAGGCCTCCAGTGGCCGCCAGGCGAAAGATTCTGGCGAGGACGGGCAGAACGACGGGTCGAAGCCGAACACGCGTCCTACGGGCTCTGGTGGACGCGGCGGCAAGAAGCCCGCGAAGGGCCACGGGTCGGACAAGACCCAGGGGCACGGCGACAAGCCAATGTCCGGGGACGGGTGGTGCGGGTCGTGCGCGGGGCGGCGCTTGCCGAAGGGCAGTGGGGACGAGGGCGGCAACAACAAGGGCGGACAGCACATCGACGGGCGGACGCCGGCCGACCTCGCCAGGATGCGACGCGAGGTCGCCGAGGCCATCCGATCCGAGGCTGCGAAGGGTCGAGGCACGGTCCCCGGCGGATGGGCGCGATGGGCGGAGTCCGCACTCGAGCCGCCGCGGGTGAACTGGCGCCAGAAGCTCGCGATGCTCGTGCGCACCGCGTGCTCCTGGTCGGCCGGCGCGGTGGACCTCACATGGCGCCGCCCTTCGCGGCGGCAGGCCGGCATCGGGTACGGGCGCGGATGCCCGACGCTGCCGGCATACCACGCGCCGATCCCGAAGGTCGCGATCGCGGTCGACACGAGCGGGTCGATGGGCGACCAGGAGCTCTCGGACGCGATGCGCGAGGTCAACGGCGTGCTCAAGGCTGTCGGGGCCGAGATCACGATCCTCGCGTGCGACGCGGCCGTGCACGAGGTGCGCAAGGTCCGGACGATCCGCGAAGCGGTCGGCGCGCTCAAGGGTGGCGGCGGCACGGACTTTAACCCGGTGTTCGAACACATCGAGCAGATGCATCCGCGCGAGCGGCCGAACGTCGTCATCTTCGCGACGGACGGGCAAGGGCCCGCTCCCGCGAAACCGCCTCGCAACATGCGCGTCGTCTGGGTC
>Ga0208375_1001199_pt1 | contig 30808 bp, 44 predicted proteins | sample RifOxyD1_FD_184038 | JGI IMG/M metagenome (GOLD analysis project Ga0208375, IMG submission 184038) | Soil microbial communities from Rifle, Colorado - Rifle Oxygen_injection D1 (SPAdes) | ecosystem: Environmental > Terrestrial > Deep subsurface > Rock core/Sediment | place: Rifle, Colorado...
TTTCAGTTTTCTCATGCAACCAAGCATAACACTGCTAGTCGCAGTGTTATGCTTCTCCAATTCATCCCCGCACACGCCCGCTTCGCTACTTAGGAAGCTTTGTGCGGGGTTTCCTTGGCACAAAAAACACCTTGCATTACGCAAGGTGCTTAAATTTTTACTATTTTCGTTCAGTTACACTTACTTTGCCATCTGCTTGTATAGTAGGCTTTGTAAGATAATTGTATGCTGAGATGCTTACAGAGGAGTCCGACACAACATTTACTTTTTTAGCAGTTGCCAGGAGAAGTTCGACTCGGCTATCTGCTTTGATTTCGACAATTTGCTCACCTGTTTTAGTCTTTACGGTTACGGATGAGTCAGATTTAACGTTAATTGTGTCAACTTTGTCAGTATTTATTTGTACACGTCCATCAGCGTACACGACATTGATTTCTCCAACAGTTTGACAGGTGACGTCGATACTACTGTCACTTTTAGCTGATATCGTTTCTGAAGTTTCAGATACAATAGTAACTGATCCGTCTGCGTAAATAACGTCGATTTTGCCGATCTCTTTACCTTTAATTGTTACACTAGAGTCAGATTGTACAGAAATTTGGTTAATACTATTTACTTTGATAGTTACACTACTATCTGATTCTTTTATGTCGATAATTCCGGCTGATTCACCTGACACGTTTACAAATGATTCAGCTGAAATTGTCAACACGTCAATTCTTATAAACTTGGAAATTGTTAAGCTACCGCCACTTTTTTCGATTGTGACATTCTCAAAAGTGCCACCTGTGATTTCGACAAAGCTCTCTCCATTGATAGTAAGAGTTTTGACTTCACCTGAAACATTTATTTTTACACTGGATTCACAAGTAATGTTTACGACATTTACGTTGTTGACAGCGAGAGTGAAAAAACTACTGGCTTTTACATCTACGGTATCCGCAGTTTCTATTTTGACATCAACACTTTTGGATGATTCTACAGACAAGTTTTCTAGCTGTTTGCCATTGAGGTTTCCATTGTACGAGGTAACACTTTTCAGAACTGCAAAATTAAGATCTGATGTGTGATTTACGACGACAGCATTTGTAGGGGCAGAAATTTTTAACACTGGTAAGTTGCCACCGGAGAAATTGCTTATTGACGAAGTGGCAGTATTTATTGTCAGGGTAACGTAGTTTGATTGGGTTACTTCAACCGTGCCGTCAGATTCACTGGCGAAACAGTACTCATTTTCAATGACCGTAATTTTGCCATTTTCTGAAGGTGTAATGGTTACCGGGCCATTGTAGTTAATATTGAGAGCCAATGAAGACCAAGATCTGACTTGTGGATTTTCGTTTTTGGTGCCTGTAGAAATAGTTTGAGTTCCTGGTCCGAGCACTTGGAGAATGAGTGCCTGTGGAGTACCAGATTTCGTGTCGGTTACGATGACACCTTTATTGAGATCTGCTTCTGAACCGTCCACAAATTTGTAGATTCCCATGTCTGAGGACTTGATTGGGCGATTGTTGGTGACCAGGAGATACTTACCCTTTAAAATCATGCCGTTAAATTGCATTTCCATTTGTCTTTGCTTCCTTTCGCGTTTGAAATGTACTTGTGTTTATTATATCCTATAGGCGTGGTTTGTGGTAAAATACTTTAAATCTAAAACTTTGATAAAGGAGAAAATCGATGATTGGCACAACTGATGCTGGCGCTGACGAAAGAGGGCAAAACGGATCTGGTTTTGGAGGAGATGAGTCTCATACGGATATTTATGATCTGATCGAGGGTTTGCTTGATCTTGAATCTGGTCCTGTGGTTGTTATGATCACTACAGATGGGGGCATATTAGAGCCTAGCGAAGCCTTTTTGCGGATGCTGCGCGATGAGTTTGAGGTCATTATTATTGGCACCACCGACCCGAATTACATCGACTTTGCTGAGACTGATAGCATTCGTCGCATGCAAATCAGGGAAGGAGAGCAGAATGACTAGTTGTAATCAAGGTGGCCATTTTGTTTGCCGTTTTGTTGCACAGTCCCAACCAGAATTTAAATCTGGTGTTGACTATCCATGGCTTGTCGATTTTGTGTTTGAGAATCTGAGTGTTGATCAGAATTATTTTGATCAATGCCTAAAGATAGCTTTTTTAGATGATGAAAATGTTTCCGTAGAGGGAAACAAAGTCACTGTCAGCTCGAGAACAGAATTGGAACTCCAGGAATTGTCTGCTGTATGTGAGAAGTTGTCGGCTGTGCTTTTAGGACATTTGTCTAAACACTCAAAATGGGGCTTCCCTGGTGGTCCGGACCATGTCGATGAACGGCTGGATTAGATGTTGACTGTGAAAGGAGTGGAGACACTCCTTTTTTGTGTTTAAATTAAGATATGAATGGCAGACTTGGTGGTGTTGGCAAACAAATTGGGTCAGATTTATTTGAACTCGGAAAAAGTGTTGTGAAGGGTGTGGGAAAGGTTGCGGGCGACACAGTTAATGATTCTATTGAGCAGATTTTATCAGCGCCAGTTGGTGTAACCAGTACGGAAGATAAGGAGCAAAAAAAAAGACAACAGGAACAGGCAAAGCAACAAAAAGATCTGGAAAAGAAACAAATAGAAAAAAGACAGTTTCAGGAAGTAAGAGGACAACTGGAAGAATATATACAGCATAAAAAACAAGTCGAGGCTCAAAGGGCGCAGGAGCAAAGACAACAAGAGCAGGAGGATAAGCAAAAGGAAGGTTTTGAGAAGCAAAAGAAAGATAGCTTTTTGAAGCAGCTAATGAAACGACTAGCTGGTAGTTCTCATGGCGAAACAGATAGACAGAAGGAGTAAACAGTTTTCAGTTGGCAGATATCAGATTTCAGACAAGTGATTGTTTTGGACTATGTGAGTGACGCCTCTCGTTTTTAGTTTTTGTTTTATCTCTGGTGTAAACCCAAAAGCATTTATCTCTTCGATTAGTTTTATCCACTCCAAAGTGGCAAAGCCAGAGTAGCCATTTAGCCTTTTTTGTTTGTGGTTTAGTGAATAAAGTGAGCGGACGGACTCTATTTGATGGTCTGACATATTCCAGAGCTTTATCGGTAGTTCCAAAACAACTGTGTTTTTTGGCAACCCTTTGACTTCATCGTAGACTGTTGGAGGGTTAATGTTTATAGGGTAGCCTATGAGTGGTAAACGGCTTTCTAGGGCAAGGAGTGAAAGAACCAGCATGGAAATTGCGACTTTGGTTTTTGTTTGAAGTAGGTGGGCTTGTTTGCTGATTCGAATTGCAATTAAAGCTGAGGCCGCAAACAGGGCTAAGAGAATAAAGCGACTTGGCGTTCTAAAACCAGCAAAGCCAGGGAAGAAGTAGTAAAAAATTGTATACGGTAGTGGTATTGGTAAATCAAATATTTTTATGGTGTGGTCAAAGATTTTGAGGACAGGTCCTAAAGACATTATTACGGAGAACCAAAAAATATTTTTCCAGTCGGTGGAGTTTCTTGTCTGCATCCGTTTGGTGGTGACCGAAAGATTTTCCCTGCGTGTAAATTTTCTTGTTTGCAGTGCGTAGACTCCTGCTCTTGCAGGAGACCATGCTCTACGCACTTTGCAAAATATCGCCTCAAAGAATGCAGACAGCGAACTTGCGCTGGAAATTATTAGTACAGCTATTATTGTCCAGCTTTGGTACTTGGTGAAATACTCGTCTAGGCCAAGAGAAAAGTGAGCGGCGTCTCGGATTGATCTACTGGCTTCAGGGTAGAGAAAGTGAGTTTTGGCATATGGGAGGAGGAGTAATATCCAAATAGTTGGGTAGATTAAAAAGACTGAGTAGTATTGATAACTGAGACTTGTCATTTTGGACTTGATCCAGGATCCAGGATATTCTGGATTGCTTTGGTTCCGCCAATGGCGGAATCGCGCAATGACGAAGAAGAGTGAGGCAAAGAAGAGGAGGTAAGTGGTAAAAATTGTTTCGGCAAGTTGTAGGGATGTAAAAATTAAGAATAGGTGTAAATATTTTATGTTTTTTGACTCCAAGTAGTTTGTTATATTGTGTATAGCCGCAAAAAAGATCCAAAAGTTGAAGACTTGCATGTGGGGGTAGTAGTGGAGATGATAGCTGGATAGATTGAACAGTAGCGTAGCTATAACTGAGTGAAAGAGGTTCTTGCTTATTTTTTGAAAAAAAAGAAACGAACTAAAAAAAGTTAAGGCAAAGTTTAGAATGAAGCCAAGGTTAAAAATAAAAATTGGGTTGTGGGTAAATAACCTTGCGGGTAGGGTAAGGAGACTGGTGGTTAAGAACAGATCAGAGTAGGTAAGAGTGTTTGGTTCTGGTGCAAAAAAAGTAGCCTGATACAGTGGCTTTCTTTCAATTATATTGTTTTGGACTTGACCAATAATATAGGCGATTAACCTCGAGTCGTTATTATCTGGTAGGGTATCTTTTGGGTAAAAGAAACTTGACGGATAGACAAACAGACAAAGTAGTAGACCAAGGAGAAAAATGAGGATTCTTGTGGTCATAACCTATATATTATATAATGACAGCAAGTGTGTGTTTAGAGGAGATAAAATGGACCTTAATTTTGACAAAAAATTTAACCTAAAGCTGGTTGCCGTAGAAAATGTAAAAGAACTAAAACTAGTTGGAGAGAAAAATCGAGAACGAAGACTTGCGTATATGTCTGGTTTCTATTTTTCCTTGATTTTGGCTCTATATTATGAGGAGGCAGGACGACCACGGTTGAGTGATGACTTTAAGATCTACGTGGTAAATTACCAGACACCTCCACCGTCTAGCGTAGAACTTGCTAGTGCCATTTCGGAAAAGAGCTACGGAAAGATCCTGTTGGACACTAAATTTATTCCAAATCCTGGTTTGCGATACGGCCTATATGGACATCTATATGCAAAAGGGATACGAGATAGTTATGACCTTTGTATGGATATCATTCCAAATCTAATAATGGATTTGACTGGTGGTGAAAACCGAAGTACTGTTTTGGAGTGGATAAGCAGAGAAATGAATGAGTTGAACCCAATTCCAGATTCATTGAAAATCAAATATGTGAATACTTAACCCTTTCCCCGCTGATGGCGGGGAATTTTGTGATATATTTTAGTGAATGAGTGTGGTTTGGAAGCGTGCACCAGACCAATTAAGCATTCTAAATATACAAATTGAGAAGAGTTGAGGTGGAACCTTCCCGCCACGGCGGGACCGCAACTAATTATTAGGGAAAATTATTTGCGGATGAACAATATAGACATTTACTTAGATAGTTTTAAAAACAAAAAAGCTTTGGTGATTTTTCCGCATCCGGACGATGAATCGGTGATGGCTGGGGGACTGATTCAGAGACTAATAAACAAAGGTTTTTTGGTGACGGTTTTGAGTCTTACAGAAGGTGAGAGTGGAAAGATTCATATTAATGGTAGAGGTAGAAGCGTGAGAGAGATTCGCTCAGCAGAGTTTGCAAAGGCAATGGCAATATTAAGAGTGACCGACTGGGTGATGTGGAATTTTGAGGATGGAAAAATGCGCGTGAAACAAGATTGGCGAAAAAGACTTCGTAGTTTTATAAAACAAATGAATTTTGGTTTGGTGGTTAGTTATGATTTGTCTGGTGTTTCTGGTCATCCTGATCATATTAGTTTGTCTTCCGAGCTACTAGGCCTATCAAAGCAGAATAAATTTGCTCTTTTATGGGTCAGTTTTTTGGGTCACATGAGAGAGGTGGTGGTTAGTAAAAAGGTGCAAGTGTATCTGGTAGAACCAGAATACGAGTTAAACTTGAGCTTTACTGAGTCATTCCGGAAATGGCGAGCATCGTTTAGCCACAAGAGTCAGGCTTTGCAAGGGTTTTTGCGCTATCCATGGTGGATTCTGGTTTTTGTGGCTCGAAGAGAGTGGTATGCAATAGTTATAAAGAGTAAGAGGTATAAGTTTATATACCCAGAATTTAAGATATAGGTTTGGTAGAATAACGTATACGTTAAAAACATAGGAGTTTTGATGGATGACATAACCGTACAAATGATAAGGAATACTGTGGGCAAGAATATGTTTGTTCGAGAGGCGATGATCAATGGTGTTTTGACAGGCCTTGCGGTTCAAGGAAAACTGATTTTGGCAGGTGAAACTTTTTATGATGGCGCTTTTGTAGCTGTCCTTAAGGAACTTGCTGATAAAAGGGTATCAGAAATTATTAAAGTGTTTAGCCATGATTGTGGACGACTATTGTCAGATGAGCTATTTGTTGGCTGGGATGACAAAAAAAGTGCTGAAAGAGAGTACTTTACCTATTTTGGGACGGGAATGATGTATGTTTGCAACCTTTATCGGGAGCTTGCTAGCACGAATTTAGATCATAGAACAATTTTGGCTAAGTCTTATGACATAATCGAGAAAAGGTCTGCTGAGTTAAAAGAGCTGATTTAGATTTTTGTACTATAATATCCCATATTACATTGAAAAAGGAGTTAAAATGGCGAAGCCATCATTTTCGGCATCAGATTTGATTTTTGATCTTCGAGTTAAAGTTGTTCAAATAAGAAGTAAGTATGGTACTCATCCTGCAGATATTAATGCGCTTTTGCATGGAGTTTTGGATGGACTGTCGATCCAAGAATCTGCTACAGATCAAGATATCTTCACAAACTATGGTGATGAGATTGTCACTTATCTTAAGTCTTATGAAGAAAAAGTTATTACTTCGCTTCGAGATTTGGTGGAGATGGTAAACAAACATACTTTTTTTAGAGAAGTTGTAAAAGTTGAGAACTTTGAGGGAGCCTCAACATATGGAACTTCAAAGTCAGCTATGTATTACCGCGAAGGTGTTAATATGGCCATGTCTTGGGCTTCGAGGTTGTACTACTCAGCCATCTCATATTCCATTGAGCTTGATGAGGCAAAGCGGGTTTCTTTGAATCATATTAAAGCGACTAAAAAAACAATAGTATCTGAGTTGTAGGTCTGTGTCCCGTCTTAGTAAAGGACGGGATTTTTTTGAACTTACAGAGTAAAATAAGGTCAATGCTTAGATTATTTAATTCCCTTAGTAAAAAACAAGAAGAATTTGAGCCTTTTCGCGAGGTAGTGGGCGAGATGGAGGTGGGGATGTATGCGTGTGGTCCAACTGTTTATGATTTTGCTCATATTGGCCATGGCCGAAAATATGTAAACGATGATATTTTGCGTAGAGTTTTGGAAAACGTAGAGGGGTACAGAGTAAAACATGTTCAAAATATTACTGATGTTGGTCACTTGGTGTCTGACGCTGACGAAGGCGAAGACAAATTAGAGAAGGGGGCAAAAAAACACGGTAAGACTGTTTGGGAAGTAGCCAAAGAATACGAGGAGTCTTTTTTTACCGATATGGATTTGCTAAATATTTTAAGACCAACTGTTTCTTGCCGGGCCACAGATCACATCGAAGAGCAAATAAACTTAATTGAGCAGCTAGTTGAAAAAGGTTATGCTTATGAGACAGAAGAAGCTGTTTACTTTGAAGTCGCCAAATTCCCTGATTACGGAAAACTTTTTGGACAAGATTTGGCAGAAAAGCTAATAGGTGTGCGAGATGAAGTGGTAACGGAAACAAGTAAAAAATCTCCACTCGATTTTGCATTATGGTTTAAAACTTTTGGTAAATTTGCAGACCATGTAATGCACTGGACCAGTCCATGGGGAGAGGGATTCCCCGGTTGGCACATAGAATGTTCGGCCATGAGTATGCATTATCTGGGTGAGCAGTTTGAGATTCACACTGGGGGGGAGGACCATTTGCCTATTCACCATCCAAACGAAATTGCCCAGTCTGAGGCAGTCACGGGCAAAAGCCCATTTGCAAAATTTTGGTTTCACAGTGCCTTTTTGACTGTTGATGGCAAAAAAATGAGTAAGAGTTTGGGTAACGTTTACAGAGTAACTGATGTAATGGAAAAAGGTTACTCTCCTATGGCTTTGCGCTACCTTTACTTGTCTACTCACTACAGAAAAACAATGAACTTCACTTGGGGGGCGTTGCAAGCAGCTCAAAATTCTTTGGATAAAATATTGGATAAGGCTGAGATGTTTGGCAAATACAAGGAGTGGAGTTATCCTACGATTTCTGAAGAAATAAAGATAAAAAAACAGGAGTTTGATAGAGCACTTGAAGATGACTTGAACACAGCCAAAGCTTTGGCTGTTTTTTATGAGGCGCTGGAGTTTGCCAAGACAGACGAGGAGACCATGTTTGTGATAGATGAATTTGACAAGGTCTTGGGCCTTAGTTTGCCGGAAGAGGGGATTGCTAGGTACTCTAAAAGGGAAGCGGCAAAGAGTAAACATGCTGAACTGATTGCCTTGCGTGAGAAGTACCGAGCAGAGAAGAATTGGGTGGAAGCAGACAAGATTCGGGATCGGCTGGTGGCGTTGGGAGTAGAGATAAAAGACAAATAAAAAACTGCCCACGGGCAGTTTTTTTGGCTTACTTCTTTTTTTTGATTTCTTCGAGGTGCTTGTCAATTGATTTCAGCCAACTGGTGATGACGGATACGCCTCCCATGATGGCTACAAATATTAGAGTCAGAATTCCAGCAATAATTGTAAGCAGTGTTTCGATTTCCATGTTTCTCTCCTTGGTAAGGTATTAGTACTGTCCTATATTGTATAATACAAATAGATAGTTGACAACTAGGCATATAAGTGTTATAATAACACTATCTTAAGTAACTTAACAAGGAGTTGAAATGGCAAAGGTCAAATTTGGGACTTTTATAGAAAGTGTGATCAAGGCGGCTTTTGTTGGTGGTCACAAGTTGCTTGAAATCGTAGAGATCGAAGAGAGTCACGTGACTTTTAAAGGGGTAATGTCAGAAGTAAAAAAATGGCTGATAATGCGACGTAAGCCGTCTGTTGCTATGCTTGTTTACGATCTTAATGCAAAAAAAGTAGTATTGGTTGAGCAGTTACGGGTGCCAATCGGAGAAGTAATAATGGAAATTCCAGCTGGCTCAATGGAAGCGGATGAAAATCCGTATACGGTGGCAAGGCATGAGTTGCGACAAGAGATTGGTGCATTTTTTACTGGTTTTAATCTGGTTGAGAGTGGGTATCTATCCCCAGGTGGCACTGATGAGCTGTTGCATTTTTTTGCTATAAGCGTTGACCTTAGTAAGAGTACGGTGCTGGACGGTAGCTTAACTGGTGTTGCTAAAGAGGGAGAAGATATCCGAGTCCATATTGTTAGCTTCGATCAGTTTTTTAAGATGGAGCTTTTAGATTTTAAAACCCAGTATGCACGATTATGGCTTAAAAGTATCTTGAAGTAGGGGGTGTATCCGAGTCTTAAATGGCTCGGTTTTTTGTGGTTTAAATACAAAAGATGTATACTTTCATTATGAGCTTTCCAATAATTTTCTTGGTCTTAATAGTTTTGTTTGCAAGTCTTAAAGTAGTACAAGAGTATGAGAGGGGTGTGGTATTTTTCTTGGGTCGGTTTGTAGGTGTGCGTGGACCTGGTCTAATTATTTTGGTTCCTTTTTTGGAGCAGATGCGCAAAGTGGCACTTAGAACCATTACCATGGGTATCCCTTCCCAAAAAATTATTACCAAAGACAATGTTTCTATAGATATTGCTGCTGTGGCTTATTACCACATTGTTAATCCAGAGAAGGCCGTCGTGGCAATCGATGATGTTTATTCGGCAGTTAATCAGATTTCACAAACCACAGTTCGTAATGTAGTTGGTCAGTTTACTTTGGATGAGCTTTTGTCTCAGACAACCAAAATTAATCAACATATTCAAAAAGTGATTGATACACACACCGAGCCTTGGGGTGTGCAAGTAACAGTTGTAGAAATAAAAGACATTGCTTTGCCAGATAATATGCAGAGAGCGATGGCTAAAGAAGCTGAGGCAGAGCGCGAGCGACGAGCCAAGGTAGTGGCTGCTGAGGGTGAGTACCAATCGGCACAGAAACTTGCTGAAGCTGCGGATGTAATAAGCAGTCATCCGGTAGCCTTACAGCTTAGAACCTTGCAGACTATGGCAGAGATATCAGTGGAGAAGAATTCAACGATTATTTTCCCGGCCCAGTTTATGACTACGGTTCAGGAAGCTATTAAATCAATAGAGAAGACAGCCAAATAACCTAGAGTGTAGTAAAATAGAGGAAAATTCTTTAAAAAAGGTGGTTTATGGACTGTGTAATGAAGTTTCTCGTGGGACAACCTAGTGAGTTTATTGATTTGTTTGGTATAGGTGACTCAGCGGGCGTTTGTGTGAATATTTATGCAAATAGGATATCTATAAAGTTTCCGGATGAAGAGGAATGGCAATGGTTTTATTATGACTATCAGAGCCTATATGAAAAGATAGACTGCAAATGTAAAAAAATTTGCTTTAATTTTACTGCTGTGAGGAAGAGAGCTCTTCGCTTTGAGCTTGAGGATCTTTCTGGTGGGCAAGGAGTTTGGACTGTGAGAATGGTTATTATTGGAAGTAAAACAGATAACTACTTGGTTGAGCTGGTTCGCTCTGAGCTACTTGGAGCACTTGCTTACTTTTGTAAATGATTTTTAGCCCTCTTAAATGAGGGCTTATTCTTTAGCTTGTTTAGTTGGTCACTGTAAAAGGAGAATATTTCTTGCTTGGTTTTTTTGTCGGCATAAAGGTAAAGAGTGATGGCAATTATTTTTTGACCAATCGTCATGTATGGCAGTTTGTTTAGAAGGTTGTAGAGGTTTAAGGCAGACTTTTTAGTATCCATTTTATTTGCTATTTTGTTCTAAATATTTATCGATAATATCAATTAGCTTGTGAGCGGGACCTGTGAGGATGCCGTGAGCGATGGCGGTTAGTATCTCTGCAGCTCCTCTAACGGTTTTACCCTTGCGAACATTGAGATAACCTCTTAAAAAACCCATAACATCACCTGCAGATAGTACAGTAGGAATACCGACAAAGTCGAGAAAAGTTTGTTTTAAATAGCCTTTTGATTCACCACTTTCGCCTTCAACAAGTTTTATTGCAAGTCTATCGAGAAATTCAAGGCTTTTTCTTGATAGTCGTTCTAGGGTTATAATCTCCGGTTCTGTTTGCGCATTTTCTGAGCGAACTACTCTTACTGGTTGAGTTTCTGCCAGTTGCTCAAGTGTTTGTGGAGTATCACTTCTTGGTACAATCTTTGTTGGTTGAGTGTCTCCTAAATTTTCTGGTGCTTGCGGCATAACTTCAATATAACTTAAGATGCTAAAATTGCCACATGTCACTGAAAGTAGGAATGGGCAGGGAGCTATGCCACTTTTAGAGTTCCAGTTTAATTTTGTACTTCCTAAACCACGAAAAGAGAGAGATATTATCATTCGGAATCATCTTGGACAAATTGTGTCGTCCGTTGCAAAACCCATATACCCGGAGATGAGTATTGACCCGGGGAGCTTAGCGGTATAGATTGAGACACATATGGATCAATCCTACGAAGACCTCAAGAAAGTATTGGACAGAATTAATTCCGGTGAATCGGTCTTGAGGACAAATTTTCATAATCAAATACTCGGTATTCTGGGTAACTATGGTATTAGAATCCGACAGGACGACGGAGCAGACCCAAAAATCACTATTTCCTACCCCACAACCTTGCCTGGTAGCATTGTAGTTGGTCTCCGCTACACCAAGCAGAATGGAACAAAGACGGAGGATCATTTTATTTTTCAGGCTGGAAATCCAATTGAAAAGTGTTATGGAAATAGATTGGCTGAGTTGATGCCGGAATACATAGGAACTCATAAATTACAGCGGTAGATATGGGAGCAGTTTATTCTCCAGAATTGGACAACATAAAAATATTTATTAGCCCATCAAGGGCAATTAGCCGGATGAAGACTGTAGTGAATCGAGATGGAAAGGTTGCTGCAATAAGGGAAGATGCTCATAAGCCAGTAAGAGAGGCGTGGTCAGCTGCGGTTTTTCTGCTCGGATACTCTCAAATAACGAACCACCAATATTGGTTAAGAGAAAATCCAGTTAAGAATGAGGCTCCCGATATATTTTCTATTTCTATATTGCCACCATTCCAAGACGAAAAGGGGGTTAAGAGGGAAATATTGGAAATCGAAGTCTGTGATTATGATGAACATTGCAAGTTGGATTTGGTTGATCACATAAAGGAAAAGCTTGGGGGTAAAGCATACAACCCGTTTACATTGCTTCTTTGTTATGTCCACAAGCAGGGAGAGGCGAGATTAATCGATCTTATTAATGGCTTGAAAGAGACTAAAACCAGTGTAAGAGAAATCTGGATACTTTTTCATCCCGGACAAGATATCAATGGTGAATTTGCCATTTCCAGAGTGTTTTTAAGGGATCCCGGTATTGATGTGCCTTGTCACTATGAAGGTAATTATCGCCAACTTGCTCTTATTCCTCAACAGGAAATGATTAAAACATCTCGGGGGTCCGGGAAAGAAATAAACTTTGTTCCTATGGGGATAGGGTATGTGCCACTTCCAATCGTAAAGAAGAAATAGGTATAGATATCTTGGCAACAGATGTTGACAAGTCCGGTAAAATTTGATAATCTGATTGTGGCATCGAAAGATGAGCTCTTTTATAAGTGTGGAAATTTCGCTTCGTCAGAGACTGAATAGACAATCGGCTTAATAGCTCTTTACTGGAACCTTTTTGGTTTCGCAAATGAATCATTTCATTTGCCCACTCTCCTGGCCCATGAACCTTCGCCTATACTGCTAAGGATTACTGGGACTCGCTGGGTTTGCTCATCACTTCTTTATCACTTAATTTGCAGCAACGCTAAGAAAGTCTGGAATACTCAACTTCACCATGTACAGCTCCTCTGCCGCAGCAACTGCGGAGCCACTTTTAGTGCTCTCCAGGAGTTTAGAAAGGAAAAGATATGACTAAATCATATTTTTGTTCGTTGTTACAAATTGTCCACACCCTCGAAAAGAGCGGGAAGTTGAGTTTTGACGAGAGGAGTAATCTCGAGAAACAGATCAACCGCCTTTCTCACTTTCTTGATACTAAAGATGTGAAGAAGGCTAAGATCCAGGTAGGTCGAGTTTCAAGTCTGATACTTGAAATTTTAAAGAGATAGTCGTCATCCAGACTTCTCTTTAGAGAGCATCGATGGTGCTTTCTACAGAGAAGTCAGGTAACAGAATAAAAAAATGAAATACACAATGGGTCATCTACTGTCGTTAGTTCGTGCTGCCATGGGATTATCTCAGGATGGGTTGGCGGATAGGTTGCATATTAGCAAAAGTATTATTTCCCGGTACGAAACAGGTGATAGGAAACTGTCAAAGGTCAGATTTGAGGGTATTTGCCGTGAGCTAGGTCTGTCAAAGAAACTGGTGGAGCTACTGATCGCTGATTCCGTGTCTCCCAAAAATACAGACATTGCTAGGGAGTTGGGGCTGATTCTGTTAACACGATTGTCTTCTAGCCAAGTAAAATCGTGAAAAAAACAATACTTCTAAATAAGTTTAATTCTGAGAGAATTTTTACACTAAAGCGATTGTCGATTGTACTTGGTATACCGCCGGAAGTATTGCTAGATTTTTCGGAAACCGCAGTGGAGCATTATCATCCATACATCCAGACCAAGGGTGCAAAAAAACGAAAGATTTCAAATCCTAGTGAGGCACTGAAAGCTATTCAGAAAAAAATATCAAAAAAGATACTATCACTTGTACCTCTACCGGCTGAAATATTAGGAGGTAGAAAAGGAATGAGTATTAAGGAAAACGCCAAAATCCACCTGCGCCAACCTGAAGTTGTTACTATCGACCTTCGGGACTGTTTTCCCAGCATTTCTTTTAAAACAGTTTTTGATTTATTTAGGAATGATTTTGGTTACTCAAAAGAGGTCTCTAGTATTCTAACTAAACTAACTACCTATCGGAGGTCTTTACCTCAAGGTGGGGTCACTAGCGGAGATTTGGTAAATATTTTATTAATTCCACTTTGTGGAAAAATTCGATCAATAATTCGGGTGGGGAATAGATTGTCACTCTGGGTGGACGATATCACTTTTTCGGGAAAAAATGTGCATCAATATTGCCAAGAAGTTGTTAATATTATCCAAATGTTTGGTTATAGAACGAGATCGAAAAAGGTTAAGGTTATGACCAATAATCACCCTCAAACCGTAACGGGAACGATGGTAAATAGCAAGGTCTCTGTTCCAAAGAAAAAAATTGAAATATATCTAAGTGACTTTCGGAATAAGGCAGTCAGTGATCTTTCAACTTCCGGTAGGGTCATTCATACTTCATTCATTAACCCGGTTCAGGCAAGGAGACTAAAAAAAAGGATCGCGGTGAGATAAATGTGGGATAATTTAAATATGAGAGAACCTCTGTTTTTGATCGAAAAAATACTACTTTTACCTGGGGAAATATTGGAACTGCTATATAACATGATGCTTATTATTTTGTCTAATGAGACAAAAGAAGGTGGTGAAAATAAAATAATTAACTCCGATATAAAAATATACGCTTCGATTGCTGGTTGGATATTGTTTGGAATCTATTTGTATAATGTTTATTCGTTCGATTATATTCACCATGCTTATGTCTGTCGTAATGAGGCTGGGACTAATTGTCAAAAGGTACAAATTGATATTCGAACAGAGACATATTCTGATGATAATGGGTCATATTCATATACTCTTGTTGACGGGTTTATGCTACCAAGTGGTAAACAGGTTGAATTTGACGATTGTGAGTTAGAAAAAGACAAAAAGGTGAATAAGTGTATGGATACAGATGAAACTTACTGGAGTATTGAGTTAACGAGCGAGGTAACGAAGATCAAGAAATAGGGAAGCTTTTTCTGCTTAATTCTTCATGTAGGATTTTGCTGGATTTGTATGAATGAAATCCGCTTTTGGTTGTATTCCAAGTCGTACTAAATCCAGCCTGTCCGCGTCCAGACAAGTGGCAATGGTTATATCGTTAGTAGTAAACCGGTGGTCCGAATGTGATCTACAAGCTGTCTGGAGTTGTTTGATTTGGGTTGGCGATAAATCTAAAGACTTTGTTTTTAGTAATTTATCGATAAATTGTGATGCTCTTTGCCCGTGCAGGGGATCGTCGTATTCATCAAATCTTCTCGAATCGTGAAGATAAGCAAAATGGACAATCACTTTGGGATCTGCTCCGGTCATTTTGGATAATCCTAAACCTATCGATTCAACTCTTTTCCAATGATCTATGCCATGTATCGATTTAATAGAGAGTGGAAATTGAGCGACGATCTGTCTGAATAATCGATTCGATAATTTTACACGCTTACTAAACCAAAGTAGTTGTGTGTACAGATGGTGTGGTGTTGATATATGTTTCTCCATATTTTCCCCCTAGTCCGTTCCAGCTGGGGTGACCAATGAAACGAGAGGGGATACCATTCTGAAGTTTCTCCGGTGTAGTTATGTCACCTTTGAGGACATTTTCCTTTATAGCCAAATTATTTAAAATTTTGATTGTTTCACTTTGGCTGACTTCTTCATAGAACTCGGATTCGAGTAAATTATTAAATTCGATTGGATTGTCGAAAGTGTGGTTCTCACTTATTTCGATATATTTACCATTTACTCTCTGCTTCATTGTTATTGAACCTACCTGTGCGAAGGTCATAGTATTTTTTGGGTCAATGTAGATTGCTAGAATCATCGCCGCACAATTTGGTCGCATATCAGGGTCCGCAGGAGGACACAATAAGGACATGTTCCAATCGTTAATGGTTTTGATTAGACTGTTTGCTGGATTAAGTTTGTTGTATTGGCAGTCGAACTGAAACTCCTTTATAAAATCAGACATAATTCTACTAACAGCGAAAGGTGAGTGAATAGGGCGAAGCACAATTACAATTCGGTCTCCCTTCTCTAATACATCAAACTGTTGATCGAACTTGTCAGTAGGAAGAATCTCAATCTTTGTATTTTTAGTGATATGGAGATCACTGAATATCATGTGAGGCTATTTTCATTTTCATATACTTTTTATTCTAACCTTTGTAGGCAGTATCTTGCCCTCGCATCGCTCCCTAGTCTCAGACATTCCATCTTTTTCTCCTCTGCGCTTAATGGTTTGATTTCTTTGTATATTTTGATTCCAAAGTAAATTATGGCTGATAAACAAGCAAAAGCAATTGGGAACTTGAGAGGATTATTTATAGACTTCATTTTGTTTTATTGTTATCAAGAATTGATGATTTGAGATGCTGCTTTTGTGTAAATCGGTATTTTGTTTGATGCTAGATGGAATGTTAACTTTTCAGCCGGATCTATCTTGGATAGATAGTGCTGAAGCTTTTTACGGTCCAAAGTAAACCCATTTATAAGTTGGTTTGGACTCAGAGCGATAAGCATTAGTACTCCGGAATATATACTTTTCATTTGGTTTTGATCTAATGACTTCTTTGCTCTTTCTGGGAAGGTTGCTAATATGTCATGTTCTTTATAATCAGCGATTCCTATTTTTATGAATTTAATGTAATCATCGTCACCTTCAAAGAAACCACTTTCTCTGAGTGGGGTAAATAACTCGGATAAAATTCCGGTCAGATAGATGACTTTTTCCTCCTCAGATAAGTGACTGGACTTTATTGCTTCAATAACATCAATGAAGGAGAGCAGTAATAGCTCTTTTTCAATGAACTCCTCCTTGACAAGCTTAGATTTTTCAATAAACTTTTTGAATAGTTTTCCTCTTTTGGGTCTTGATTTATATCCAAATAGTTTCCAGTACTCTTTATCTAGGAGGGCATTGAGTGTAAATCCTGTCAAGGTGAGAATCGACTGGTCTATTTTATTCATATTCATTTTGATGACTATTGGAAATTATATACTTTTAGGTACAGAATGCTAGTTATTGTCTGTAGAGTTGAGAGCTATTGTCATCTAGTGTTGTGTAGATGTCATCAGCCACTCCTACAAGACGGAAACTTGGTAATAAAATCAGGAAAGTCAGGAAGCAACAGAATATCTCTCAGGAGGAGTTGGGTTTCCGCGCCGGAATACACAGAACTTATGTTGGTTCGATTGAGCGTGGGGAACAGAATGTGTCTATAGACAATATCCACAAGCTAGCAAGAGCATTAAAGGTCTCGGTGAGTGAATTGTTGGGGTAGGAATGCTTCCGTGCTAGGGAGGAGACATTTTCCGTGCTAGTAAAAAGAACATTGTATGTGGAGTTTTTGGACACTACAAAAAAATGGTTGTGATGTGGTAGTTTTTCGGTGCTATAAAAGAGAACATTTTTGAAAGCATTTCTGTTAGTTTTCCGCCACTATAAAAAGGTGTATTTTGATTATGAGTTTTACTACACGATAAAAAGGCACAATTAGTGAGTTTATTGACACGATAAAAAGAGGGAATGGCTTGATATAATCTAGGCTGATATTACAATGAATATTGAGCCTAAGATTGGGATTCAAATGACAGATCGCAAAGATTATCTTTTAGTGGCAATGTTGGTTGATCGAAGCGACTTCTTGAAGGATATACAAGAGATACGCGGACAGCTTGGAGTCGTGCCTCCCTACATACCTCCCAAATATGGAATAAAACATCTTGACGAAACAGCTAAGCATTATTTGATCGGTAATTTGAGAATTATCGATATTTGGAACGATATCAAAGTTTACAGTGAGTTGATCGGAAAATATCCGGTAAGTATTGATAAGACTTTGACTTCTGGTTTTGTATTTGCTGAGAGTCTACTCAAAAAATATGGAAAAAGCCCGACATTCTTACCTGTAATTTTGGCTGCCATACTCGTAGGGAGCATTAGCGAGTACGATTTTCTTTCAACTCAGTTCGTGGAGCTGGATACTAAACAGATTAGGGAGATGTGCGATGATCCCCTGTATGAAAATCGGAAATTCACTGCAATTATGATAAATCCGGAGACAACAAAGGCTAAAGTTATTCAGGTTTATGATTTTATATCCAAGTATTATTTTAAGAATCCTAGCAAAAAAGTAGATCCTAATGACGGATTACTTAGCGTTTACGAGGATGTGCCCAGAATGACATCTCTGGATACGATATCTAATATTGAAAGAGACCGTAAGTGGTATTGGATGAATGAAGCTGGTGTGAGTCTCCAGAAGATAGCAGATCTTGAGGAGTTTACAAGTAGAGAATGTGTTAAGGAAGCCGTGAAGCAGTATCGAACGAAACTGAGTGGGGTGGTTTAGAGTTTTATAAGTCTTCATTATGAACCCTTAGGTGTTCAGCTATTGTGTTCTTATGAACACAAATGATGAATATTACGAAACCTCCGACCTTTCATTGGCTACAGCGCTTTCATTGTTCCAGAGGGTCGAAAAGGTAGATAACACTAACCCCATGAGGGTTATTTTTTGTTTCAAAAAATCTCCCGAGCTTATGGTGTCTGTGAGTTCTTATTGGTCCGGAGAAGTTCGAGTTGACCCATTAGCATTCTTTAACCAGATGAAGGCGATTAAGACAAGAATATATTCCAAAAACTAAAAATTTTCAAAATAATGAATATGAAAAAGAGTCAGTCCAACCCTCCAAAGAAATACCTCCTAGTTATTTACGAAAATAACTCGTTTTCAGGACGAGTGGTTAAGAGGATCCAAACAAAGTCAAAGAACAAATTTACAAGAAGATTGAAGCTAATTTCAAACGAGTTTTATGTGCTTTTGAAGGTGTCCTATCTTGATGGGGGATGGAATGATGGATATTACTCAACAAGGAAGGATTTGCTATTCGCTTACGAAGCATTTACAGAAAAGTAGAATGAGTCTAAGAGGAACCGATAAGCTCAGAAGAAGATTAAGGGGGAAGCTGTATGTTTCCAGGGATAGACATCTCCGAGCTAAAGAACAAAGACTTAGTGATAGAGAATTTAGATTGTTGGAGATATTTCGTGATCTCAGTGATTGGGATTCAAGACATACGGAGACATACTTGACCTTTGAAGCCCAGAATGTCGATATTGCTACGCTGCTGGGATGGAGTGTATCGAAAGTTTCGAGGGTGAGGGAATTATTAATATCGAAGAATCTGATCAAAGTTAACAATGTTGGGTTGTTTGTCGTTTCGGATTTTTCAGGTAATGCAGATTTAACTGCTGAGCAAATATTTTTGGGTGAATCGTCAGGGAGAGTAAGTAATGCAAATTTGCAAAGAGAAAATGTAGTAGTGCAAAAACAAATTGCATCAGTGCAACAAAATCGTAGCTACAACAGTAAAAACACTTTAGTTTCATTTAATGGTGATTTTTCTTCTTTAAGACCTTGTGATAGGTACTTGGAACTGGAGAAGAGTGGTCGTTTTGGAGCTATGACAGCTGATGATATGGAATTTATTCAACCAAGTAACGAAGGTTGGGAATTAGTAAGGAAGCAGATTTTGTCTAGATGAAACAGATCGCTTCCATAAAGCTTGAGTTTATTTATGAGAAACCGGAAAACGAACAGTGCCTCAATAACGCGTTTAATCGGATCTTCGAGTTGGCAACCAGCAATATGGCGATTGATAGTATAAGTACATCAGAGTACAGTAGTAAATATGGAAGAAATAGAGCAATATCTAACACCAGAAGAAGTTGCGAAAAAAATGAAAGTGAAGCTAATAACGGTTTACAGAATGTGTCGGACAGGGAAAATGTCGGCGATAAAATTCGGAAACTCATGGAGAATAAACAGGGGGAAATTTATTCAATTATTGAGAAGGAAAGAGAATAGGCAATGATTACTGTTTTTGGGCTTAATTCTGGACTATACGCAAGAGTCTCAACCTCAAATCAAGAGGATCAGGGGACGATTGAGTCCCAGATTTCGGAGATTCAAGAAAGAATTCGTTTGGATGGGAATTTCATAAATCAAGAAAATATCTATGTCGATGATGGCTGGACCGGTGAAGTATTACAAAGACCGGGACTAGATAAGATGAGAGATGCGGTTAGAGAAGGGAGGTTTGATGTTTTGTATGTATACGATCGGGGAAGACTCTCGAGAGTATTTGCATATCAAGAAATTATTATCGAAGAAATAAATAATAAGGGTATTAAGTTTGTGACTCTAAAAGATGTTGAAGCCACAACTCCAGAGGGGAAGGTAATGCAGGCGATGCAAGGAGTTTTCCATGAATATGAGAGGGTGAAAATTGCTGAAAGGTTTAGGAGAGGAAAACTCTACAAAGCTAATCATGGAATATTAATAAACGGGCAGGCCCCGTATGGATATACATATATTCCAAAAACATCAAGTACGGTAGCGAAAATCGTCATAAATGATGAAGAAGCTGAGGTTGTAAAGATGATCTACAAGTGGGTGGGGATTGAACAGATTTCCTTGCGTGAAGTACGAAAAAAATTATTTGAGATGGAGATTCTTCCAAAAAGAGCCAAACAAAAAATATGGACAAGTGGTCCTTTGTGCAGATTACTAAGGAACGAAACATATGTGACCGGATTTGTTTATTACAACAAGCTCGAGGCGATTGTGGCTAGGAATCCGAAGAATAAGGGAATATATAAAAAAGTGAAGAGAACTAGTCGTAGAGTACGACCTAGAGAAGAATGGATTCCTTTCGAGGTTCCGAAGATAATTGAAGACGAGTGGTTGTTCCAAAAGGTGCAAAGTGTGTTAACCAATAATTTGAAGTTTGCCTCTAAGAATCGGAAACACGATTATCTTTTGTCTGGATTGGTCTACTGTGCATGTGGGGCAAAGAGAATAGGGGATGGCTGTAACAGCAATAACGGACATCATTATTATCGTTGTGCACAGAGAATATATAAATACCCGTTGGAGTCAAAATGTAGGGTCCCTGGTGTGAATGCGGTGTTGCTTGACGGAATGCTTTGGAGTGAGCTAAAAGGCTTTCTAAGCGATCCTGTTGCTCTAAAGACCCAGGCAATAAGGTGGGTTGAAGCAAACAAACACAAGGCTGATGGTTTGGGAAGCGAGGCGGCAAGCATTGAATCTAAAATTGAAGGTATTAGGATAGAAGAGATGAGGTTTGCAAAAGCGTATGGTTCCGGGTCATTGGACTTCGAACAGTTTTCCTTATTAGCAGGAGAACTAAAACAAAAGAGAGTGTCGTTTCAAGCTAAGCTTAAAGAAATAAACACGGGGATTAAAACTGACAGAGTGTTGAATGGTGATGAGATCAGCCGGTTATGTACTTATGCGAAGGAAGTTTTGGCAGAATTAGGAATTGAGGACAAGAAGAGGTTGGTTCACGATATAATCGAGAAAGTTATTATTAATGATTCCGGGGAGGTTAGTGTGTTCGGAAACTTACCGGAGTTTAGTCAAAAGGTGGGATATGTCACTGAAAGTAGGGATAGTTGGGTTGCCAAACGTCGGGAAGTCGACGCTTTTTAACGCACTTCTTAAGCGTCAGCAGGCTTTGGTGGCAAATTACCCGTTTGCGACCATAGAACCCAATGTTGGTATCGTAGAAGTACCTGACGTACGACTTAAAGTTTTGTCGCAAATTTCTAATAGTCAGAAAGTGGTTCCTGCTACTGTCGAGTTTGTGGATATCGCAGGGTTGGTAGCTGGGGCTGCAACTGGAGCTGGTTTGGGAAATAAATTTTTGACTCATATTCGAGAGGTCGATGTGATTTTGCAAGTTTTACGAGATTTTAGCGATAGCGAAATTGTAAAAGAGGGGAGTGTGGACCCGAAAAGTGACTATGAAGTTATAGAAACGGAGTTGATTTTGAAAGACTTGGAGACTGTTGAAAAACTCAAAAATTCAAAAACTCTAAAACTCGAAGGGGAGAAGAAGAGGGGAGTGGTGGAGAAATTATGGGAGGGACTAAATAAAAATATGCCTGCAAGGAGTCTCGTTGGAGGTGAGGAATCTGATTTGGTAAAAGATTTGTGTCTTTTGACCGCTAAACCAGAAATTAGGGTTTTTAATGTGGGAGAGAGTGATCCGAGATTAAAACAAAACGGAGACGAGCTGGTCATTAGTGCCAAGATTGAGTCAGAGATTGCCAGTTTGTCGGAGGCGGATGGAAAAATGTTTATGGATGAGATGGGAATAAAAGAGTCTGGATTAAATCGATTGATAAAAGATGCGTATAAGACTCTTGGTCTTATTAGTTTTTTGACAACAGGGGAGATGGAAACAAAAGCTTGGACCATAAGAGCAGGCACCAAAGCGCCGCAGGCGGCAGGAGTAATTCACACAGATTTTGAAAAGAAATTTATAAAAGCCAAAGTATGTGATTATGGTGAATTTGTAGCAAGCAATGGGTGGAAAGTGGCAGCGGAAAAAGGAAAAGTGAGAATGGAGGGGAAGGAATACGAGATGAAGGATGGGGATGTCGTTGAGTTTATGATTGGCAGCTAGTAAAAAAAGCCACCTAAATTTTAGGTGGCGGACATGTTACTTGATTTCAATGTTAAGTAGTCTGCTAAAAATGATACTGAAACCAATAAAGATGAAGCCAGTGCCTATTGTCCACATCAGGTTTTGACTTAATGCTGAAAACAAGATGCTGGCAAAACTAAATATCCAAATAAGAGCAAACGCTATTGCATATGGCATGTTATTCTCCTATCTCGGGCAGGTGAAATGGCAGATTATTTTATTGACCAAATCGATTTCGAAAAGTTGGCCGTTAAAGAGTAGAGCCAGAATGACAATTGCTGCAACCGAGATCCAGAAGGTTGCAGTAAAGAGGATGTTGTCCAGCAATGGCATGTTGTTTAAATAAAAGTACTGAGGGATGAGCAAGCAAACCATAGCGAGGATAGAGAGAATTGCCGCAAGTTCGCTATTGAGCCAAAGCAGGCTACAGAAGTAGCCGAGTAGGCCAAGAATGACAGTTATAGATGTAGCCCAGTTTAAAACCAATGTTTTGTTCAAGGTGCCTCCGAAAAGATTGTTTGTCCTATATTCTATCACGACAAATAAAAACTGACCTCTTTTGAGGTCAGTTTTCCGATGCTGTGACTTTACTCTTCTCCCTTTTTCCATTTTTCCCAATCTTCACGGGACATTGATCTGAGTTTGATGGCAATGACGATAAATAAAATGCCCACTACCACGGCGAAAGCTGCCTCAATACTGACGGTTACAGCTAGTATCAAGAACAGGATGACGAGACCCAAAACATAGTAGGGGCTGGGTTGAGGTTTCATTTTTGCTCTCCTTGTAAACGAACAGATTTTGGATTCTTACTCGTAACTATATCACAGTTATAGGTCTTTTGCAAGGGGGTGAGGCTGGATTGAGGCTGGCTAAGGCGAGTTTCAAGCTGATTTGGAGTGATTTGAGCTTGTATTTAGTCTGGATTGAGCTTCCATTGGGGTTTGGATTGAGGCTGGCGGTGCGTGTGTAGCTGGTGTACAATAGGTAAATATAAATTATTATAATATGGCTAAAAAGACAACCGAAACAAAGACCTCCAAAAAAGAGGTAACACAGTCCATGAGCTCAGTAAATAAATACGAGCTTGTTGTCATTTATCCTACAACCGAAAACGAAGTTGGAGCTGAAAAGCAAATCAACGAAAAGTGCAAAAAGCATGCTCTAAAGGTGGTAGAAACAGATAAGTGGGGGACAAAAACAATGGCTTACGAGATCAAAAAACAAACTCGTGGCTATTACTTAAAACTAGTTATCGAAGGCACCCCTTCGTCTGTAAAACTTTTAGAGAAAGACTTGCAGATGGATGACAAAATGTTAAGATTTCTAATTGTTAGGATTTAATAAACACATATGAGTACAAGAAGTTTAAACAGAGTTACCTTAATTGGAAACCTTACCCGCGACCCAGAACTTAAATATACACCTACTGGTAGTGCGGTTTGCACTTTTGGTATGGCTACCAATCGTGAGTGGACCGATTCCTCTGGTCAAAAACAAGAAGGTGCAGAATTTCACCGGATTGTTGCTTGGGGAAAACTAGGTGAAATTTGTAGTCAATTATTACAAAAAGGCCGCAAAGTGTTTGTAGAGGGTCGTTTGCAGACCAGACAATGGAAAACTCAAGACGGAAGTGATAAACAAGTTACCGAAATTGTCATAGAGGAGATGATGGCCTTGGACGCGCCCAAGAATAGCAATTATTCTAGTGGTGGTAACTACGATGCCTCCTACACTTCTGCCGTCGATAATAATAACAGTGCTCCAAGTATTAGTTCACCTGCCGAAGAAGTGTTTACCGCAGACGAGAAAACTGCCGTAACTAGTGGCACCGATGACGAAATCCCATTTTAATAAAAGCATTCGCGATAAGCGGATCGAAAACAAAACAACATGATTCAAAAGAAAAAAAATAGAAAGTCCAAAAAACCCTGCCCTTTTTGTGTTAAAAGATTGGAACCTAAGTATTCTGACTTGGAATCTTTATCTGTAGGTATTTCGCCTAAGAAAAGAATTGTAGTTCGTTGGACCACTGGAGTTTGTGAAAAACACCAACTTCGTATGGCCAGATCTATAAAGCAAGCCAGACACATAGCCCTTCTTCCTTTCACAGACAAGGCGTAAGACTTTTTAGTATTTACATTTTGCTTAAGATGAACTTAAAATTTGTTCGTGGTGCTTTGTTGTTTGTTGTTTCTTGTGGACTTTCCTTTTATATAGGAACCAGATATTCTCTTACTGCGAGTATGGGTAAGGGGGAGCAACTTACAGAGGTTAGAACAGAGGTAATGAACGAGGTTTTGGGTCGAATTAAAAAAGATTATCTTAAACCAGAGGAAATAGATGCTAAGAAGTTAATGTACGGGGCAGCAGAGGGTATGACAGCAGCCTTGGGAGACCCGTATACCGCCTTTTTTCCACCAACAGAAAACCAAAGATCCAAAGAGGATCTAAAAGGTGAGTTTGGTGGAGTAGGAATTCAGCTTGGGTTTGTAGAAAAGACTCTGGCAGTGATGAGTCCAATAAAAGATAGTCCGGCTATGAGAGCTGGTATTAGAGCAGGGGATTTGATCTTAAAGATTGTTGATGAAAAAAATAAAGTAGATAAAGATACGACAGGAATAAATATTCAAGAGGCAGTTGATTTGATCCGCGGAGAAAAGGGAACAGAAGTAAAGCTAACTATGTTTAGAGAAGGGGACAAGGAGAGCAGGGAAGTGGTTTTGGTCCGAGACATAATAAATGTGCCCTCGACCGAGCTGGAGTGGGTCGATAATAATAAAGTTGCGGTAATAAGAGTAAATAAATTTGGGGAAAAAACTTTGCCAGAGTGGGAAGGTTTTGTAAAAGAAATCGTAAGCAAAAAAGCAACTGGAGTAATTTTGGATCTTAGAAATAACCCTGGTGGCTATTTGCAGCGAGCGGTTGACCTGGGTAGTGAGTTTATTGCCGATGGGGTAATAGTAAAACAAAGAGATAGAAACAGAACAGAAGTGTTATCTGTTGATAGGCGAGGAAAACTTATTGGTATGCCACTAGTCGTTTTAATCAACAGAGGTTCTGCTTCGGCTTCGGAGATTTTGGCAGGTGCACTGCGCGAGAGAATTGGAACTAAATTGGTAGGGGAGAAGAGTTTTGGCAAAGGGACAGTGCAAGAAGCTCAAGAGATAGGAGACGGGTCCTCGCTCCATGTCACTATTGCCGAGTGGCTTTTGCCATCTGGGAAGAATATTCATAAAGAGGGTCTAATGCCAGACGTAGAAGTAAAGTTTGTTTATGATGAGAAGAACCCTAAGGCAGATAACCAGATGGAGAAGGCCGTAGAAATTCTCAGATCTCAGATTTCAGATCTTGGTTTGAAGAAGTAAAAATTTTAAACTCAAGAACTCAAGTAATTGTATTTATTTATAAAAATCAAAATAAAGAAGGCTTTGAGACATTCGACGTTGTGACAGACAACGATTATACTTTTAGCCATCTTTTCTCTCCTTGTTCTTGTGCAAATCTGTCCTATATTATCATAGATTTGGGGTTTTGGCAAAAAAACGCCCTCATGAAGAGGGCGAGAGGTTACTTTTTAAGCCATTTTGGTAGTTGGTAGTTATTTTTTACAAACCAGTTGTAGAGAAGAACGGTAAAAATGGTGGCAAGGTATTCGTCAGGAATACCAATGGTGAGCTGACCGAAAAACCAATAGAGATAAGTAAGAATGACCAATCCTAGAAAAAAGATCGCTTGTTTGAAGAAAGATGGTTTTGTGGTGGTTGGGACAGGTTGACTTTCTTTTAGCTCTGGGGTGGGTTCGGTTTCAACTGATTTTTTCTTAGTATTGCTTGTTGGTTGTAAGCCCTCTAATTCGTAGCCAAAAACTGGCCCAGGTCCGTGGTTGATGTCGCCCGATTTCGCCATTTTATTTCTCCTTGTTTAGGTAGTATGAGTAAATACCAAGACCAGCGACAATACTTATGACAACTATGATGTCGATGATGGTTTTGGTGTCGCTCGTAAAGGTTGTCAAGGTCTGGATCGCTTTGTTTGCGATAAAAACGAAAACAGGTATTGCGTATGACAGCCAGTGAAAATTTTTAACAGGTCTAAGTTTTTTATTTGTTCCCTTGATGCCCACAAGTTGTTCGTGAAGTTCAACATATTCGTAATCAGGGGCATTGGGGTCGTCTAGTGAAACTGCCATGGAAAAGTGCCTCCTCTAAGTTTTAGGATGGCTAATTTTAACACCAAAAAAAGCTCTCCGGTTAATCGGAGAGCTTAGACATGATCATTTCTTGTGAGGCAAAAGGAACTTGAGATCGTAGCCGTGTTCTTGGGCGTATGTGTAGAATAATAGACCCAGAATATCCATAATTAAGTCATCTAAGTGGCTTGGGAAGGCAGAGCCAATAGCATTAATGGTGATGAGATAAAGAACAACTCCAGCTAAGACAAAGATGGCTTTGCCATGTTTGTTTGGATTGAAAAAGCTGTTTTTCTTTTTGACGTGTAACTCTTGGGTGTTTTCTTGTTTCTTTTGAGCCACTACTTTTTGAGTCTGGTTTGGGTCAAAGACCTTTTCCTCTACAACTTTTTCTGGCAAGCCGATTTTGGCAAAGAGTGCATCATCGTCAGGCCATGCTGGTATGGAGAATTCAGGCTCTTTCATCCAGTCTGTGATTGTGCTTCTTTTTGCCTCTGGTAGACCTTTTTGCGCAAAGAGGTCGTCATCGCTACTTGCAGTCAACCAACTTGGTAGATCACTATTGGTTTTGTCTTCTTCCAGCCAATTTGGGGTTGAACCTCTGGCTGAATTTAGCAGGTTGTCACGCAGAGGAAAGTTAGCAGCTTTCAAATATTTTGGTATTTGAACTTCTTTATCACAATTACTTGCATTTTTGTTGTCATCAAATGGCCAATCAATAAGTTCTTCAGGCTCGAGCAACTTAATCTCATCGTCATCCATGAAGCCTTTGTTTGTACGGTTGAAGTCGAAATCAGCCGCTTTTAAAACTTTACGAAATGGATCTTGTTTGGCTTTTGTGGCAGTTAACCATGTTGGCTGTGTTTCTTCCGAATCTTTACTTTTCTCTCTGTTGTCTTTTCTTAGATCATCGAACATGTAAAAGTTCCTCCAAAGTTTAGAATGGCATATTTTACCATCTATAGGGTGTTTGGTGTTTAATGGCTTTTTTGGCAAAAAAAATCCCCGCCTCGGTTCGAGACGGGGAATGGGTTTATCTTGGAGTTGTTCCTGGGGCCAGGATGCCAAATAATACCAAGAGAATTGCAACGTAGTATGTGTTTGTCGCAAAAAGCGCCAGTAATTTTAATAGATACCAACCCATCGGCGATTTCTGAGGTATTGGTTTAGTATAAGAGTCCCCATATCTGTCGATTGTGTTTGCAAATTGACGAATATATATATACAGCCCGGAGATGAATGCGGCGAATGAAATAATGTTCATTGGGGAAAACTGGTAATTGGCATGGAGTATTGTGAGTAGAGGCGTAAGCCAAACAAACAGCATCCAGAACCAAAGATTTACGGAGTCTTCATACGCGTTTTTTCTTATTTTTTCGGCTTCATCTGCTGTGATAGCGTTTATATCTGTTATTCCAGCTTTTTTTAGCTCCAGCTCTTTGTAAGAACCATAAAGATGAGCGAGATTGTTTTTCCTTCCATTACTTAGCGTTGCGAGCGTGTAGATTGCAAGATAAAAGAGCCCTGCTACATAGGAAATAGTGATGCTGGCATTGTGAAGAAAAACAAAAAGAGGTTTCGCGAAAAAATGGGCTGCGAGGGCTAGTCCTGCTACGGTTAGAACAAAAGTGATAGCGTTGAAGAAATTTCGAACTGATTTCATTCAATTATCCTCCGGGATATTTTATTTTTTCGAGTGCGTGATTGCGATATGTCGTCCTCCATTGATTTTTCAAGTACTAGAGAATATGAGATTCGCCCTATATTATATCAAATCGGTGAGGTTAGGTCGTATTGTTTTTGAGGAGACGGTTCGAAGAAGGATATGGTGGTGGAGAGGAGGTCTGTTAGGTCGCCTTCCATAATATCTTTGAGGTTGTGCCAGGACTTTTCTAGTCTGTGGTCGGTAAGGCGGTTTTGGGGGAAGTTGTAGGTTTTGATCTTTTCGGAGCGGGAGCCGGTGCCGACTGCTTCTGCACGCTGACTAGAGAGAGCGCTGAGACGTTTGTCCTCTTCGGCTTGCCAGAGTTTGGCACGAAGCAGGTTTAAAGCGATTTCTTTGTTTCTGGCCTGGTAGCGCTCCTCACGGACAAAAACGACGAGACCACTAGGGATATGGGTGAGGCGGACTGCAGTGTTGACCTTGTTTACATTTTGGCCGCCTGGTCCACCAGCACGAGTAAATTGCCACTCCAAGTCCTGGTCACGGACTTCGAACTGGTTTGCTTTGATTTCTGGGAGAACGGCGACAGTTGCAGTACTAGTGTGGATTCGGCCTTGGGCCTCGGTAGCAGGAACGCGCTGGACACGGTGAACGCCGGACTCGAACTGAAAGGTTTGGTAGGCACCAAAGTCCCAGAGAGCGCGGTTGGGTTTGCTGAACTTAACGACAGTATCGTCTAAATACTCGATGGTAAAGCCTTGGTTGGTAGCAAAGCGGACATACATACGAAGAAGATCGTCAGCAAAGATTTTGGATTCGTCGCCACCGGCTGCGCCACGGACCTCTAGAATGGCAGGGGAGGAGTTGAAGTTTTCGCCTACCTCCTCATCGTTATTGTTGCTGCTGGTAGCTGTTTTGAGGGATTCTATGGTCTTTTGGAGCCTTTCTATTTCTGCTTTGGCAAGTTGACCTAACTCTGGGTCTGCCAAAAGTTCTTGGTTGGTGATTAGCTCCGCTTCGAGTCGGTCGATTTCTGCTTGGAGGTAGTCGGGGGTGTTATTGTCCATACATTGAGTTTACTGGATTCCGGGTCGTGGCCCGGAATGACAAGATGTGTATATATTAATCGTGGATTGCCACGTCGCAAGCTCCTTGCAATGACGATGTGTTATCTACTCAGTTACGGCAACGGATTCAGTAGCAGCTTCGGCTTTGAGATTCTTTTTTTGGGTCTCGAGCATTTCTTTTAGAGAAACTGGAGTTTTGTCGGACTCAGTTTTGTTTTTGGCTTTCTTTACGTATCCGGCGGCAGCTGCTCTCTTGGCCATAAATTTGTCTACTCTACCCATAGCGTCTACAAATTTTTGAGTTCCAGTAAAGAAAGGATGGCATTTGTCACACACGTCGACGTGCATGGTTTTTTTGGATCCACCAACAACAAAAGAGTTACCACAAGCGCAAGTAACGGTCATTGGTTCGTATTGAGGATGAGTGTTCTGTTTCATAAGCAGGGTAATTGTATCATACAAGTGCCTGTTTGGGCACAAAAAAAGAACATCTCAGTGAGATGTTCTTTGCTAATTAGTTGCCAGTTACCAACTCATGTTGTTGGCCACCACTTTCCCAGCAATGTAGTGTTGCCTCGATCTCTTCACCTATAACGCCATCCACTAAGGTGATCATTTTCTGGGTGAGATCGCGCATTTGATTGTGCGGGGCGGGAAAAAAATAGAGCTTATTATCTTTTGCTGAAACCTTGCAAATTACAGCATGGCGCTTAACACCTCTTTTGTCATCAAGGGTGAAATGGTGTTTGGCCAACCCTCCGTTGTTTTCTGGACCGAGTAAGTACTCCTCGACAGTAAGCAGATACACTTCGGTTATACCTGCAGTTGGTATGAAAACCCGTCTGTTTACGTCGGCAATCAGAAAAATGAAACCACGACTCCTGAGGAAGTTAAGTGCAACAAGAAGATTTTGCATACGTACTCCTTTTTTAACTTTATTTTAATTTTGCTTGTGTGAATTATAGCATGAATAAGCCTAGTAGTCAAATGTTATGGGGTAATTGGATGGATTGCTTCGGTTTGGGTAAGAAACCCTGCCTGACGGCAGGCAGGTCGCAATGACAGTGAGGTAATTGTTTTAGGAGCTGGATTCCGGGTCAAGCCCGGAATGACATTAGGAGTTATCTGGATTGTTCTGGATTCCGGATCGAGTCCGGAATGACAATGGACTATTTTTTTTCAGAGAGGTAGACGCCGAGGAGAATGAGGCTGGTGGCGAGTACAGTAAACAGACTGAATGGTTCTTTGAGCCAAAAGTAGGCTAAAGGAATGGTAAAAATAGGCTTGAGGTAGCTAAAAATGGCAGCTTCCGAAGCCTCGATTCTTTTTTGACCTTCTTGGTATGCCCAAAAGGCGATAATAGATCCGCCAATCGTCATATAGAGAATACCTGGGAGGGCAGGTAGGGGGAGATTTAAGTTTTGATCGTTAGTGATAAGGCTTAGTAGAAGAAAAAAGGGAATGCTGACCAAAAATGAGAAAAAAGATAAATAGATTGGATCAGTATGATCTTTTTTACTT
>Ga0208375_1001202_pt1 | contig 30775 bp, 30 predicted proteins | sample RifOxyD1_FD_184038 | JGI IMG/M metagenome (GOLD analysis project Ga0208375, IMG submission 184038) | Soil microbial communities from Rifle, Colorado - Rifle Oxygen_injection D1 (SPAdes) | ecosystem: Environmental > Terrestrial > Deep subsurface > Rock core/Sediment | place: Rifle, Colorado...
AATTGAGGCTTTGAACGCTATTGGATTCAAGGGTAAGGGGTTTAAGGAGATTGTCTCTGAAAAAAGTCTCTGGAGTTCAGTAAGCGCAGAAAAGATTATCAAGGCGCATGAAATCAGAAATCAGGCAGTTCATTTTTCTGAGTCATTAACGCACGCGGAAGCAGAAGAGGCAATCGCGAGTTACGAGAAGGCTTTAAAAGATCTTGGCTGTCTTTAGGCTTTGACTTTTAACTTTCAACTTGTTATATTTAAAGCCATGATAACTATTCGTTTACAAAGAGTGGGCAGGAAGAATCAGCCGAGTTTCAGGGTGATCGTGACTCCGAAAAAAGCCGGTGGCCCTGCTGGGAAACCCGTTGAATATCTCGGTTGGCTCAATCCTTTTACAAAGGCTTTTGAGCTAAAAAAAGAGCGGATTTCTTATTGGCTTTCTCAGGGAGCTAAACCCTCGGAAACATTGAATAATTTATTGATCAAAGCCGGATTGATTGAGGGGAAAAAAGTTTCTTTGCACGGTAAGGAAAGGCATCCGGAAAAAATTGAGGCCAGGGTTGCGGCCAAAGCAGCGAAAAAATCAGCTTTAGAAAAATCCTCGGCAGAAATTCCGGCAGAAATGCCAAAAGAAACAGTAACGGAAACGCCGGCCGAGTAGTCTTTTGATCTTGAAAATAGGAATTTTTTTGTCAGAATAATATTGGTGTTCTTTAAAAGTCGGAATTAAGAAAAAGAAAAATTGTATGTCTGATGCAGTTTACCAAGCGTTTCTTGAACAGCTCGTCAAGGGTATTGTCAGTTACCCCGATGACGTGAAAGTTTCTCGTGTTCTTGACGAGAGAGGTGTGCTCCTGACTTTGGCAGTTAACCAAAAAGATATGGGTTTGGTTATTGGCCGTCAAGGTGCCACCGCCAAGGCAATCAGAACGCTTTTGAGAATTGTTGGCATAAAGAATGATGCCCGGGTTAATCTGAAGATAGAAGAACCAGCTGGGTACGAGGGGAAGGCAAAAGAGTCGCCAATCTCAGTTGACGATGTTGTCGATGATCTGAAGATTTAATTTTTTCGATTCTAGAAAACTCCGCCAGGTTTGCTTGGCGGAGTTTTTGTTTCTGTTTGAATTTTGTTAAAATAAGGGGAATCTGAATTTTTTATGAAATTTGACATTATTACAATTTTTCCGGAAGCTTTGAAGAATTATTTTTCTTCTTCAATTATCGGTCGGGCTGTCAAAAAGGGGTTGATTAAAATCAATCTTTGCGATCTGCGTGATTATGCTAGTAATAAACGCCGGACAGTTGATGACAAGCCTTTTGGAGGAGGGCCGGGAATGATACTTAAAATTGAGCCGATTACGGAAGCGATCAGCTCAATTTTGAGAAATTCCAAATTCCGAATTTCGGACTCCAAACAAATTTCGAAATCCCTGCGCTACGCCGAAGGCTTCGGCAAGGCGAGCAAATTTCAAACAAGAATCATTCTTTTGAGCGCTAAAGGAAAATTATTTACGCAAAGAGAAGCTCAAAGACTTGCAAAGTACAAACAGATAGTTCTCATTTGTGGTCATTATGAAGGGATAGACGAAAGGGCGGCAAAGTATTTGGCTGATGAGGAGTTGTCAATCGGTGAATATGTTCTTTCGGGAGGCGAATTACCGGCAGCGGTGGTTGTTGACGCTATTTCTCGTTTGGTTCCTGGGGTATTGGGCAAACACGAGTCCTTGCGCGACGAATCATTTTCCAATCTCGGTTATTTGGAGTACCCGCAATATACTAGGCCGGAAATATTCAGGCCGAAGGTAAGAACAAGAACGAAGAGTTCAAAAGATGCAAAATCCAAAATAAAAGAGTGGAAAGTGCCGAAGATTCTTTTGTCCGGAGATCATAAAAAAATCCAAGAATGGCGGAAAAGTCATTCCGGGGGATGATATAATAGGCGTAGATTCCAAAGAAATGCCGTATTTGAAAATATATCGAAAATATGGTATAATATGAATATGATAAGGACAATGAGGACAATCCTTTTTTACCTGAAGAATTTTTTCTTACCAACAGAGTTTAATCAAAACTTGCCTTTTTCTTTGCGCCCGAAATCATTGGCAATAGTCGTGGTTTTGGCATTGATCATTAAATCCTTTGCTTTTGTTTCTTGGTTCGCTTTTTTTGAACAGCCGTTTTTCGCCGATATTGTTTCTGGGTTGATTGTTCATCTTTCGAATCAAGAACGTCAATCTTCGGGTTTGTCGCCGCTGAAAGAAAGTTCTATTTTGGATAAAGCTGCTCAGGACAAGGCTCTGGATATGTTGGCAAAAAATTATTTTAATCACAACGCGCCCGACGGCACTTTGCCATGGTATTGGTTTAGCAAAAACGGTTATGCTTACAAATATGCCGGCGAAAATCTGGCCGTGGATTTTTTTGAATCCGAAGACGTTGTTAAGGCGTGGATGAACTCGCCAACCCACAAGTTTAATATTATGAATAATAAATACCAGGAGATCGGCGTGGCCGTTGTGAAGGGTAGTCTTCAGGGCAGGGAAACAACTTTGGTTGTTCAGCTTTTTGGTACGCCCAAAACAGTGATCTCTCAAGGTCCGACACCTTCGCCTTTAATCAGTGTTTCTCCGGTGGTTTCTTTAGGGCCATCTTCATCTCCGGTGATCTCAAAGCCGCCAATCGTTAGTGTTTCACCGATTGTTGCCGGAGAAATAACAGCATTACCGTCTCCGAAATCATCTCCGGTTTTGGCAAGTCCGAGTTCAGTGGCTTCGCCGAACCCGTCTTTGATTGACGCAACCCCGTCTTCATCTCCGGTTTTTGCCGGGCTTGGTACTAATCCCAAACTGCCGTTGAATCCGATTCTGGCAGAGAAACTTATTGGTATCTCGGCTGACCCATCTCCGGTAATGTTTAGCTTGGTTGGTTATTTGGCTTTGTCTTTGTTGCTTGGCGTGTTTTCAAAAATTTACACGCCTCAACCAAAAGCGGTTTTCGGCGCTGGTTTGGCTATGCTTCTAATAATTGCGATCAATTATCTGCCTGGTGTTGAAATGGCGTTGAATCTGACAACAAGAGTTTTGTAAAAAATTAATTAAAATAAATTATTAATAAAAAATTAAATTAGGTATTTAAAAATTATGTCACATCCCAAAACCAAGATTTCAAAAGAAGAGTTCTTAGAGAGATTAAAGGATTTTCCAGCGTGGCTTCTTGATTTTATGGGAGAGAAGGGTATTCCGGACGAGATTGATAGAGGTGTTTTAGATAAATTGGGAGAATCTTTACGGCAAGAATTTTTAAGAATAAGTGATAATCCAACGGAAATTCCTGATAGCGGTGTTTTTGGGCTTCATGAAAATGGCACGGGGATTTATTATGCCGTACTAGACAGATTTTTCGAGATTAGAGATAACGAAATGTCGTTGCATGAATTAAGCATGGATAAATATCTTGAAATTGTTGGCGAAGACGATATCTTGAGGAAGATATGGTTGGATCATTTCGGCACAAATTCTATCTGGGGAGATCGGTTTGACAAGTTAGTGGAGTATCTTCGCGAATATCAAAGATCATTTCCAGAATCGACGGCAGAAGAATTAGAAAGTGATTCTGGCGAACGTTTGAGGATTTTTAATATTACTGGCAAGGTGGCTACTGCATATCAGGAGTCGGAAATAAAAGAAGAATCAGAAGTCTCCTTAAAATGAGAATGTCTGGTGTTGAAATGGCGTTGAATCTGACAACAAGAGTTTTGTAAAAAATATGAAATTAACAAGTAAACTAAGTATTCCAGAGAAAATGACTTCTCTTAAAGAACTCAGAGATTTTCTGGAAAATGAACTTCCGAGCGGCAGTTTGAAAGACTGGGCGAGTGGTATCATGGCCGGAAACGATCAACTCACCTTGGATGGAATGGTGTATGCTCTTCAGATAAAACTTGGGGAATACTCTGTTTCTAGTTCGGAAATGGTTGTTGGAGAGGAGGCTATTAAGCGTTTTAAGGCCGGGGAGCCAGATTTCAGCTCCTGGCGGGATAAGAAAGAAGTTGATCTTAACTTCCTGTAATGAGGCAGTCATTATATTATCTTGTTTGGCAGATATTGTCGTATGCAAAAATCTAAACTTCTTCAGAAATTCAATGAATACCTCGGTAAATTTAATGACGATTCATCGGAAGAATCTGAAAATAGCGTTATTAATAAAGCGGAAGCCAGGAGAGCAATCGAAAAGAGGAGTTTTCTGAAGATTATTGGTTGCGACAACTTAGAATTAATTCCGGAAGATTTTTCTGCCCAATGGCTTCGCGCAGTTGCTTTGAATTTTTTTAAAGACGGAGTTTTCCCCAATGAATTAGACATTCTTTGCTGGATTGATGAAATAACGATTGAATCCGGAGAGTTGAAGGCAGGAGAGGAAGTCGGGTTTGAAAAGGTTCGTGAATTTCGCCGTAAAATTATATCGGGTGAATTAGTAGATGATGCTGGAGATGGCATTACGGACGGAATGGCACTTGTTTTAAAATAAATGAAGGTTTTTTCTTCTTTTGATTTTGAGCTTTTCTTAAAGTATTTTTTCGGATATCTACTTTTATTTTTGCCAGTGGCGGTTTTGGTAATTGACGGTCGGGCGCTTTTGGCCGAGGCGGCATGGCAGTTGAAAGATAAATTTGAGAGTTTTGAACTGCCGCGACTGGATCAAAACGCGACAACCTCTGGTAATTTTCAACAAGTGACAGCGAGTTCAAGTGTTACGCAACTGCCGACTGGAAACACAATCGCTTTGGGATCGTATGTTTATATCCCCAAAATCAAGGTGAAGGCCGAGGTTGTTTTCCCGGACACAAATAACTCCAAGGATCTTCTGAGGTGGCTGGAAAAAGGCGTGATTCATTATCCTGATTCGGCAGGGTTTGGCGATCAAGAGACCGGTTCCGGCGTTTCTATTCTTCTTGGACACTCTTCTGCTTATCCGTGGTATCGCGGAAACTACGGCTCTGTTTTTGCTTTGTTGGAAAAACTTCAAGCCGGGGATGAAGTGATTGTTGTTTCAGAGGGAAAAAAATATTTATACCGAGTCTCCGGTTTAAAAGTTGTTGTGCCGAAGGATTTTAAAGTTGAAAACCCTGACGGCAAATCCCATCTTTGGCTGATGTCTTGCTGGCCAGTGAGAACAAATAAGTTGAGAATCGTCGTGGCGACGGACTTGATCAAAATTGAATCTCTGTAATTTGGGTTTGAAAATCATAATGTTCAAGTTGTAAATATCAGATCAGTGAAATAAATTCTCAAATAATTTTCTTGTTATAATTTAATAATGATTATGCACGAGAAGTTTCTTGCAACTAACCAAGCTTTTAAAAATGGATTTTCAGCCATTGCCCTGACTCTTGGCATTTCCCTGATCGTTACGGTTTTATCAATGGGTATGGGTTTTTTGAGTTATCTTGAAAACTCCTCAAGTTTTTCACGGCTTAAGGGGCAGGAAGCTTTTTGGGTCGCCGAGTCTGGTATTTACGATGCCATCTATCGTTTGTCTTTAAACAAAAATTTTTCTTCTGCCGGGTATAATTTGGCTGTTGGCAATGGTTCAACAACGGTTGTTGTTGAGACGGATGCTCCGCAAACTAATTTTAGCATGATCACTTCAACGGGGATTGTTTCGAATGCGAGAAAAAAGATTCAGGCCAACATTGTCCGTGATGTCGTGACGGGCAAGTTGACAATTGTTTCTTGGCAAGAATCTGCTTTGTAGTAAAAACAAATGTTCTGTGGGGTATAATAAAAGAAATGGAAGAAAAAGATCACTCAAAGTTGCAATCTCAAAGAGAAGCTGTTGATGCGGAAAACAGCGTCAATAACACTTGGTTTAAGGATTTTTTGAAAAAACTTGTGCCCGAGGAGGAATTCGGCGCGCTTGAAATTAGCGAAAAAAATGTTCGCTATCTTTTGATTTCAAAATATGATTTGAAGGTCAGAATCTTTGCTGAGATCAAGCTCGAACCAGGAGTCGTAGTCAAGGGGGAGTTGAAGAATCGTGCTGGTTTGATCAGCGCCCTGATTGAGATAAAAAAGGCAGCTCATTGCGATGATTCGAAAAAGGCATGCTCGCCGGTTATTGTCTCCTTGCCGGCGACAAACTTCTTTTTTAATGTTCTTGAGCTGCCGGATATCAGTGACGTGTCTTTCGATGAGGCTGTTCGTTTGAATATTTCCCAGTCCATGCCGATCAGTCTTGACTCAGCTTATTTTGACTGGCAGAATCTCGGCGTTAACCTGAAAACTTTGCAAAGAGAGTTTCTTGCGGGAGTGGCGCCGCGAGCCAAGATTGATGCTTTTCTTGATTGTTTGGCTCAGGTTGGTTTCCAGGCTTTGGCTTTGGAATCAAGATCTTTGAGCCTTTTGCGTAACTTCAATTATTTTTCTCAGACTATTGAAAAGAATATCACCTTGCTTTTGGTTGAGATTGGCGAGGACGGCATGAGCTTTCTTGTCGGCAAGGCCGGAAAACTTTTCTTTGATTTTTATCTTTATTGGGACGAGATTCCTGAAGCAAGGGATCAAAAAATCACCCGCGAAAATCTTGAGACGATTCTCGCCCGTGAAGTTCAAAGAATTATTGAATATTTTTCTTTACATGGTCAGGAACAGGTTACAAACTTTTCTTTATTTTCGCCGACGTTGAAGAAAGAGTTAGAAGATTTTATCGCTTTAAAGTTTAATCTCCATCACGTGGTGATAGCTCTGCCAGTGGTTTCAAGCGATCGTCCTTCGGATATTTTTTCCGGTTTGCTCGGCGCCAGCCTGAGAGGCTCTCTAATTCCGCGAGAGCTTGACGATATTATCAGCTTAATGCCAGAAGGCACAGAGAAAATTTATAGAGACAAACAACTTTCAAACTTTGTTTCTTTGTGGAGCAAGATCAGCCTTGCCGGAATTTCAGGGGTGGTCATTATTCTCGGTTCGGTTTTTTTAGTGCTTTCAAGAGAAAGGGCAAAAATTACCGATCAGCTTAATTCATTAAAGAATATACCGGGAGCAGAGGAGATTATGCTGCTTGATCAAGAGGCCAGGGATTTTAATCAGAATGTTCAACAGATTGCGGCTCTTGAAAAGAAACATCAGAACTGGTCGGATTTTTTGTCACCGATTCTTTCCTCGGCCAAGAGCTCTGGCGTTGAAATTGTTCGCCTGTCATTGTCAGAATCGTCAAGACAGATAAAAATGAAAGCTCGTTCAAAAAATCAGAATAGCGCCCTGGCTTTTCAGGCTGCGATTCAGTCGCTTGGTGTTTTTGCCAAACTGGAGTTGCCCTTGTCGTCTTTTTCTCAGACTCCTCAGGGTTTTGAGTTTGATATTGTTTTTTATCTTAAAAACAAAGACTGAGAGTGTTTGATAATAGGCTATTTTATGCATTGCTTGGTTGACCGTTGGTTTCCATATTTGGTATAATAAAATCCGCTTTTCTAGGGTGTATTGCGGTGATTTTAAGGCGAAAAAGCTGTAATAAAATTCTTGTTTTTGCGTCTTTTTATTAGAGGAGGTTAAGACTATTTGGCTGCTGGAGGAGGCTGTCAAAAGCAAACAAGGAGAAGAATAAACGGGGGCGCGTGGTTATGGATATTGGAGTTGTATTTTGAGCGGTTTAATTTCTTTTGAGGTTGCGATGCTGAAAATCTGTTGTGAGTTTTTTCTTAAGTTTTTTTAAATCTTTTAATACAAAATTACTATCGTTAAATAACTTTCTGTTCGGCTTGGCAAGGGAAGTTTTTGTGTTTCCTTTCGTTTCTTCAACACTTTCTTGCCTTTCTAAGCGGGACAGGAGATTCTCTTTTAATGAGATGGGGTCGATAACTGTTCTGGGGTTTGGGATTGCCCGAATTTGATTCAACAAAAGAATCCAATTCTTAAAATCCTTTGTCATCCTTGTCGCGATTTCATTTTATGTTAATCGTTACAAGGTAAACTAAAGTTTTCCCGGGGAAAACTTTGACTCTAATCCGTTTTACGACGGGGAAGAGAAAAAGTAAAAACCTCTTTGTGTCGATAGACTGCTTTTTGGTCGATCTCTTGTTCGCTTGTCGTGCAAGAGGCTGAAAAGTGAAAGAGGTTTGACCAAGTTCAACTTGGTCAAAAAAATTAACAAACACTAATAATGTCTAATTACAGAAAAATCTTTGCTGCTTTCATGGTTTTCGCTATGCTCGCTGGTTCAAGTCCAGCCATGGCCGTTACCATTGAAGAGCTTTTAGCTCAAATTGCAGCTTTACAGGCTCAGCTTATTGCTTTACAAGGTGGTTCAGGATCCGGCTCTTCAGTCGGCATGTTGACCAAGGCCTTGAAGCAAGGAATGTCTGATGCCGAAGTGACGATTCTTCAGAAAGGTTTGGCTTTGGACACAGTTGTTTACCCTTCAGGTAAAGTCACTGGCTATTTTGGCCCGTTGACTTTTGCCGCTGTGGTGAAGTTTCAGGAGAAATACACATCAGAGATTCTGACTCCGAATGGTTTGACCAAAGGTACTGGTTTTGTTGGCCCGTCCACAAGAGCGAAGTTTAACGCTCTGTACGGCTCAACCATTCCAGGCGCCTCTCCAGTTCCGGCTGGCTCAGTCTCTGTCGCCATGTCTCCTTTGACCCCAGGCGCAACAACCTTGGTTGCTGATTCAACCACGGCCGAAGGCGCCCAGGCTCTTGCCTCAGTTGCCACCTTGAGATTTACAGCTCCCGTTACTGGCGCTGCTAAAGTCACTACCTTGAAAGTCCACAGAACCGGCGTTTCTGCTGATGCTGACGTTTCTAACATGTATCTTTATGTTAATAACGTTCGTGTCGGCGAAGCTCCTTCTGTTTCTTCAGCCTACTTCACCTTCACCAACTCAGCTGGTTTGTTCTCGGTTCCTGCCGGATCATACGTTGATGTTGTGGTGAAAATGGATTTGGCAAACGGTACAACCTCTGGAAAGACCTTCCAGTTTGGTTTGATGGCTGCCACCGATGTCGTTTCTGATGCCTCTGCTGTTGCCGGCGTCTTCCCGATGCATGGCAATGTTATGCAGACAGCTCAGGTTTCCGACCTTGGTCGCATGACCATCCAGACCTTTGTCCCATCATCCAACACCACCGTTGATGCTGGTGCTCTTGGTTATGAAGTCTTCAGGTTTTCTGCAGTTGCTTCTGATCAGGCCCAACAAGTCTCTTACATGAGATTTACCATGGTTGGCACAGCTGATTACGATGCTTTGCAGAATTTGAAGCTTTATATTGACGGTGTTCAGGTTGGTTCAACTATTGCCATGATGGCCAATGACAAATCAGTTGCTTTTGATCTGTCAGCTGCGCCTTTGGCTTTCACCTCAGGCCAAACCAAGACCGTGTCTTTGAGAGCTGACATCATGAAGGGTTCCGGAAGGAACTTCTACTTCCAGATTGGCCAGTCCGCAGACTTTGTTTCAATGGACTCCAATTACAATGTCTACTTGAAGACTAACGCGGCTAACGTTTGGGTTCTCTCAAACGCTAAGGCTGCTGGCACAACCTCAATCAACGAGGGTTCTGTCACTACGACCAGAGCCGTTTCGTCTCCGACCGGTCCGCTTTCTTTGAACGCGACCAACATGGAGATCGCTAGGTTTGAAGTCAAAGCTGTTGGTGAAGATATCAGAGTTTCGTCTTTGGTTGCCAAAGTTGACGACTCAGCTGACTTGATTGTTTCGAACTTGAAACTTCTCGTTGAGGGTTCTCAGCTTGGCTCAACTGTTGCGGCTCCTGCCGACAACACCAACCAGACTTTCTCTGGTAACTACACTTTCCCAGCTGGTGTTACTAAGATCGTGACGATTGTCGCTGATCTTACTGGCACCTTGACGACTTCATCAGTGATCACAGCTTCCTTGGTTGACGCTAACGCCTCAAACGGCGTCAAGATGTCATCCGGAGCTTCACTCGATGTTCCGTCTTCAACCCAAGCTGGCAATGCTATCTCAATCTCTTCAGGTACATTAGCCGCGACCTTAAACCCGTCTGTGGCTAATATCACCACTGTTATCAGCGCCCAGGGCGTTGTCTTGGCTTCATGGATGATCACTGCTCCTGCTGAACAAGCAGTCAGGGTTAATTCCGTGACCGTTGATGATGCTGGTGCTGAGGGCTTGGGTAATGCTTTTTCCAACCTGTCGTTGTGGAATGGCGCGACCCAGTATGGTCAGGTCATTGCTTCGCCTTCAACAACTACAGGCGGAGATAATGTCTTCAACTTCTCAACTGGTTTGCAGGTTGCTGCTGGCCAGTCAGTTCAGTTGGATTTGAAAGGCGACGTCCTTTCATCTGCCAATGTTACTACTTGGGCAGCTGGTGGGGACGACGCTGCCAGAATCGTTGGTATTGACGCCACTGGTTTAACCACCAACAGCGCCGCAACCTATGGTTCAGGCAATGTTATCGGTCAATTGGTTGACGTTGTTGCTGGCGCCACCTTGACCATTGCTAACGAAGCATCTCCAACCATGCCTGACTCAACCTACATTGTTGCTGGCAAGACCGAGCAAATACTTGGCGCTTGGAAGTTTACTGCCAGTAACGCCGAGGATATCAAAGTCACCAGAGTTAAAGTCTTTGAGTCTGGCTCCTCAGACTACCCAGGCAACTTCAGGAACGTGAAGCTGTATGTTGACGGTTCTGCTGTTGGCACAGTCCCAGCATTTACTGTCTCAACTGCGACTTCAGCGACCAATGCTTGGACAATGGACTACGCTTTGTTTGATAACTCAGCTGGTCTGTTTACTGTTCTGAAGAATACTTCAAAAACTGTTGTTGTTAAGGCTGATGCTACAGATAACTCGAACGCGACCTTTACTGCCGATGGCGGCAAGCAAAGGTTCAGCTTGGAAGTTACTGATGGTACTGCCACAGCAACAACTAACGTTTCTGCTAAAGGTTCAACCTCTAGCCAGTACGTGACTTTGGAGTCAGGTAGTTCTGCGACTAACGAACTTAATGGCAACACCATGACCCTCGTTAAGACCAAACCAACTTTGGCTTACGTTGCTCCGTCAAGCACGGCTCTGAACCCAAGTACCACTTTTGAGGCCTTGAGATTCAGAATCACTGCTGACTCTGCTGAAGCGTTGCTGTTCAACACTTCGCACAACATTCGTTTGACTATTGCTGCTAGCACTGAAACTGCTACTGGCACAGTCACATTGAAGAATGCTTCAACTGGCACTATCTATGCTTCAAGTACTGGCAACAGCCTTGCGGCTGGCGCGACTATCAATTTCGCGTTTGATGTCAACACCTTGAGTATTGGTGCTGCTGGTTCTGTTGAGTTGATTGTTGAGGTTGATACTTCATCCTTCGCCTCTGATGGCGATACGCTTCAACTCAAGATTGCTAATGCTGCGGCCGATCTCAGCTGGTCTGATAACACGACCTCTGCTGATGTCGAGGAAGATAACTACGTTGGTGTTGGCTTGCCACTTACTGGCGCCACCTTCGTTAATCCTTCCTAACACGGTTTAGCAAAAAGTTTTCTGGTAGCTTAGAAACCAGCTGGTTGAGTTCTTGCCAAAGAAGCTCGCCAATCACAAAAGCCCCTTACGGGGCTTTTGTGATTGGACTGGTTTATTGCTGAAGTTTATCACCTGAAAACCCTGCAAGACGTTTATGGTTTGTTTTTCTAAGCTGTCCATTATGTGCGCGATCGCGCACATAATGGACAGGAAAGGAAAAAGGTTTAAAATAAATAAGAGAAGGAAGATGGATTAATAAAGATAAAATATGAAAGGCCAGATAACATACCAACTTCTTAAATTTATCGAGAATGGAATTTTCATGAACCTTAATTTTATTGAGGCGGTTGCTGTTTCCGGTTATGGCGCATCATACAAAAAACTTGAACATGAGGAAGCCAAGGCCGCCAAGAAAAGAAAATCATTGGTTGATTTCTTTTTTTCTTTGAGCGATGAAAAACCTAAAGCGAAGAGAAAGTTGTCTAAACTCTTGTATGTTTTGAAAAAAGATGGATTTATTTCAAAAGATAAACCGAACGGCAGCTTATTTTTAACGGTTAAGGGTCGTGAGCATTTGAAGAAACTTGATGAAAGGTTAAGAAAACTTTTGCCTCGAGTAAAAGATTATAAAAAAGAGATTGATGGCGTTTTAAAGATTATTGCTTTCGATATTCCAGAAAGAGAAAAATCAAAACGGAGATGGTTATGCTCGGTCTTAAAAAATCTTGGTTTTGAAATGCGTCAAAAAAGTGTTTGGGTTGGTCGGAGCAGATTGCCGGTATATTTTATAAAAGATATTTCGCGTTTGGGACTCCTTGATTGTGTTGATATTTTTGAAGTGGCAAAAAAGGGGAGTTTGAATGATCTTAATGGTTGAGATATTTTGTTATTATTTCTTTTGTCCATTATATGCGCGATCGCGCACATAATGGACAAACTGTTTTTAATATCCGGCAATATTCAGCGGTAATTTTGGATTTTGTGGTTTAATGGAAAAAAAGTTATCAACAGTTGACAGCATAGAAAAACAGACGGAGAATAATAATGTTATGGCGCGAGAGGATTTTAAAATTCCGGTGCCAGAAAAAAAATTGAAGAGCAGGTTTTTGAAATCAGCGGTTATTTTAATGACCGTTTTTTTGTTGGCCGGTGGAGGCGTGTATGTTTGGTCAGAATGGTTGAGTCCTGGGGCGATTGAAGCATGGAAGTATGGTTTGTATCAAAAGTATTATGTTGATCGTTATGAAAACGCGATGAGGCAGGATGTCTGGGGTGGCAAGACACCACAAGAGACTCTGGACTTGCTTGTTGCGGCGTTGAAACAAGGAGATATCGATCTGGCGAGCAAGTATTTTGCTTTGAATACAGACGAGAACAGTGAATATTATTTGACAAGGAAACAATGGGAAGAAGGGTTGGAGAAAAATAGACAAGAAAGAATTATTAATCAGATGATAGCCACGATAAGTCAAATGGAGATCTCGAGCCGTCAAACTGGCTCAACTTCTAGTGTTGAATATATAGTAAAAGGCGGGGATGGCGTTGTTGATTATTCAATGATTTTTAACTTCAATGATTATTCGGGCGTTTGGAAAATAGAAAGCATGTAGCTTAAAATGTTTAGAACAATTCCTGAATCTTTAACAAGATTTGGAAAAACTTTGTTGATAAGCGCGTTTTTCGCGCTATTTTTATTACCGGAAACTGCTAGGGGATATGCGTATGAAACGCATGGGTTTTTAACAAAACAAACCATTGAGTTTTATAATTCTTATTTTTCTGAAAAAGTTCCAGTAGACTTGGTTAATTTTGTGATTGATGCATCTCGCAGAGAAGACGACTCGCCAAGATGGATAAATCATTTTTACGACCCGGTTTATCAGAGAGGGTATCAACCTGATATCGCGATTGATTCTTATCCTCTGGCTTTTGCGCAAATTCTTGAAAAAGTTGTGAACTGGGTTTCATCAAAACAATGGGCTAGTGATTCTTCACAACAGAATCGGTTGGTGTACAAGGCCACGGCTGACATATATCCAGTGGCTTCGATTTTGAGCGGTGCAGAAAAAACTAAGCTTGATATTGATTCTGAAACTGATTTTTCTTGGACAGCGGCAAAACAATACTGGCTGAAAGGTGAAAAACAAAAAGCCATGTTTGCTTTGGGGCACGTTCTGCATTTGATTCAAGACGCATCAGTGCCGGATCATACAAGAAACGACGGACACGTTGGTGATAGTGTTTATGAAAACTGGACGAGCAAGTTTAACCTTGCAAATCCCGATCACAGCTTAAGTCAGGGGCTTAATAGTAATAGTCCGGTTATTTTATCGGGTCTTTGGGATTATTTTGATGGTATGGCTAAATATTCTAATAATAATTTTTATAGTAAAGATACAATTGGTGTTCAGAGTGGTTATCAGAATCCCCAGCCAATAGAGTATGAGCTCCTGGGTGATTATTATTATGGATTAAACAAAGATGAAAGCGGTTGGTTTCCTATATTGCTTAAAACTTCAAGGAAGGGGAGCGTGATGTTCGGTAGTGAGTATTCTTTTACTATACGAGATGAGACTATTAATAATAATTCTTGGCTGAGATTATCAACAAAATCAATTCAATATGGCGCTGGCGTGATTAATTTGTTTTTTGAAGAAGTTAAAAATGAGCAGTTGAAAGAACAGGATCTGCCGTGGTATCAGCGGCTATGGAGCTGGCTGGTTCAACAAAGAAACAGTTTGCTGGGCGGGCAGATTTTGCCGCCAGCTCAAGATCAAGGTTTTGGTGATTCTGGTAGCGGCTTTTCATCGCTTTTTGAGGGTTTAAAATCTGTTTTGCCAAGTCCTTTGGCCGGTGATGTTTCTCCAGCGCTTTCTGTTTTGGGAGAGGAAACCGCGGAGTCGGAGGCTGATTTTGCCAGTCCAGTTCCCAGTCCAACATCTTTATCAAGCCCAATTCCCAGTCCGCAGTTTTGGAACGCGCAGACGCCGAACCTTCCCTCAAGCGGATCTGGGCAATCAGGTTCAGCGCAATCAAGTCCGACTCCAGAGATAACGCCATCGCCTTTGCCTGAAGCTTCGCTCTCGCCGTCTCCTGTTGAAGAACCATCACCGAGTCCGGAACCGAGTTTGTCTCCAGAGCTTTCACCTTCGCCAACTCAAGACTTACCGCGAGTGAATTATCAGTCATCAAACAATCAATTTTTCAGCGACGTTGCTTGGTATTTTAATACTGATTTAGAAACTGAAAAGGGTGGGGTTTTGACAATTGAGTTAACGATTAGCTATCTTTTCTCTGGTTATGATTACCATGCGATTGTCGCCGGTTGGAACAGTGATTTTGTTTTGTCTGACGGAGAAAAACAGCAAGGTGGCGAGCGTCCGATTTTGAGATATAACATCGCCACCAGCACTTCATTGATCATTGATCAAACCGCTCAAGATTATGGCATTGCCAATACGCTTTGGAATCTGGACGGTGACCCAAGCGCCACTTCATCAGGTGAGTTTCCGAAACAAATTAAGGCATGGCCGACGACCATGATGACCGGCAGTTATGTTTTGGTTCCGGAAAACCTTGAGGTTGGTATTACGCGAGAGGCGATTGAACAAAAGCTTGGCCGGCAAATCGGCAAAAATGATTTTATTACTTTGGCTTACTGGCCCCTTTATAACAATTCAACGCCGATTCCGGACAATGTTCGTTATTATCCGTCTTTTTTGGAAAATGAAAGCGAGGCGCTGGTTTTGCCAAAGCCGTATCCAGTTAATCAAGTTAAACAGCTCCGTTGGGGGACCGATCCGGATTATGAAGGCGCTTATACCGGTTATTCAGTCGAGTTTGAGTATGTGATGCCGGTTCAAGAGATCTCTGATCCTAATACTTACGGCACTGAGATTCGTTTTCATCTGAATCAAGAAGCCGGGCGATACTTTGATTTTGATCCGCATCTGCATGAAGCGTGGTTTGCCGCCAATGGTGCGCAAAATCTCGCTTACGTTAATTACGGGTTTTATGGCAGTGAGACCTGCGATTATTGGGCAAGGGAAGAGCCGAAATCCGGTATGAGATTTGTTTATGATGGTTGTAATCTGACGGGATTCAAGCGCGCGGCTTATCAATACAATCATTTGCCGCATGTTGAATACCCGACGAGCAGTTCATGGATTATCAAGCTGCCGATTTTATCTGATGTGTTATCAGAACCAACTTCGGAGCTCGATGAAAATGATTTTTTGACTGTCAGTTTGTGGAGTTATGAAACTGGTTCAAACAGTGGCCTTTATCTGCGGCAGATCGATTCCCGGAAGTTTTATTTCGAGCCAAGCTATCAGGCATTGAGATTGTCTGTTTCACCTTCGCCAGAACCTTCACCACAGCCGCAAGCAAGCAATAGCGTGGTGATTAACGAGATTGCTTGGGTGGGTACGGCTTCGTCAACTAGCGACGAATGGCTGGAGATTTTTAATAACTCGGAAAGTAATGTTGAACTGACCGGCTGGATTTTGCGATCTGTTTCCGGTTCGCCGAACATTAAGCTTTCAGGCGTGATCCCATCTGGAGGATATTATTTATTGGAAAGGACAGACGACAGTACTGTTTCAGATATTCCGGCTGATTTGATTTTCACTGGCGCGATTAATAATGTTTGCGAGGTTTTTGAGCTGGTTGACAGTTTTGGCAGGGTTGTTGATAAAACAGTTTGTGACGCTGGTCAATGGCCGGCAGGGGATAATGCCACGAAATCATCAATGGAAAGAATTAACCCAGATGTTTCGGGTGAGGAACTGTCAAACTGGCAAGTGAACAACGGCGTTGTTAAAAACGGGCATGATGTCGGTGGGAACGAGATAAACGGCACGCCAAAAGCAGAGAACAGCGGGCTGCTTTGAAATGTTTTTGTTTTGTTAAATCACAAATCCGCCCGATAGGGCGGAGTTTTGGCGTGCAAACTTACAGTTTCTCTAAAATGGCGGTGGTGACGAAGATCGGTTCTTGTGGATTTTCATCGTCAACGTATCCGGCGATGATGAACTTATCACCCTCTTCGACCTCACTGAGCATCTTGATGCCGCTGATCGAGCTGTCATCAATTTGGATATGCGTCTGGCCTATATACCTGGCACCAGACGAGATAGAGAGTCTGATCATATTACCCGACCTATTTGTGACTATTACAAAGTAGTGTCCGTTCCGATCTGCCATAGCAATCTCCTTTCTGATTTATTATAAGACTATGTTTGTTTGTTGTCAAATAACAGAAAGGCGCTGGGTGATACCAGCGCCTTTTGTTGATGCTTACATATCGGGTAGAATTTGGATGAGTTTTGAGCCCCTGGCGTCAAGCTCTACTCTGAACATTGCCGCCACGCCAGCATTTTGCAATTGCCCCTGAACATCAACCGGGGCCCTTGGAGTTCCGATCTCGAAGTCGAAAACAGAACTCTCGCCATTGCCGGTTGTCACGCTGAGCTTAACTTTTTTGCCGTTTTTTTCTTTGACGAGTGCGGTGGCAACATTGGTGGATTGGGTAGGTGGGGTTAAGATCATTACGGTCATTTTTTACTCCTCCGACGGAAAGATTTGTATGGAAAATATAAAACATTTTCTGCATTTTGGCAAGAGCTTTGAAAATCAAATAATAATTTGACGCAAGATTGATTTAGGTGTATAAATAAAGCATAAAAAGGAGTCGCGTTGACTTCTTAAACCAGAAACGGAGGAAGAATGGATTCACAAGATATTGAAGAGTTTGAACTTTGGATCGAAGGCGATTTGGGGGTGCGAGTTGGACAGAGAAGGATCCGTGTGGTTGAGATTGAAGAAGTGGGCGGGATTTTAAAGGTATATGTTTGCTCTTATGAAAAAGAGGATGAACGTCGAATCAGTCAATGCGTGGAAGCGGCTCTTCGAGAATATGGGCCGAGATTCTGGGGTCAGAGCGTTCCTCGGATTGAGATCACTGTCGAGAGCGATGGAGAACGAGAACAACATAAGATTGACAGGGTATTTATCCTCGTTGGCGCTGTCGCGTTATTTGTGGTTTTGTGTTGTTCTTTCGCGTTCACGCTGATTTCGAGCATATTCTAAACGCAAAAGGCTCCAGTGTGATACTGGAGCCTTTTTGATATAATAATTTCTTAGAGAAAGGAGTTTGCTATGTTTGTTTCTGGAACTGTGAGCTGTCCGCATTGCGGAAAAAATTTTTCTGCTTCTGTGTATCTTGACCGCAAGTCGGAGGAAAGTTTGTGTCCGCATTGTTAAAAGCCAGTCATGGTTGATGTGGCTGGGGGAAGTGGAGATAAATTAATGCTTATGGCTAAAAAAGCTCCGGCAGAGCCGGAAGAAACACAACGAGAAAGTCCTGCCTAAGCGGGACTTTTTATTATCATAAGAATGGTCAAGCCGCTGGGTTTTCCAGCGGCTTGAAATCTTTTAGGCTGGGGAGCCGACCTCGATGATGTTGTGGTCTTCATCGATCTTGCCAGTGAACGTCTGTCCTGGTCTGGCGTTGTTGAACTGCCGGGCGCCAGGGATCGAAGAGTCTTTCTTGATATTCTGTTCGGCGACCAGTCTTTCGCCGAGAAGAATTTCGATGGTTACAGTCTGTCCGCTAATATTACTAATACGCAGATTTGCTTGCATTGTTCCTCCAAAAAAATAGTGTGGGATATCGAACTTGAAGAATATAACCCAGAAATTATGTTTTTTCAACCATGGCAATGAAACAAGCTTCTCTCGTTCGAGAGAAGCTTGTTTTTTTAGTTGGTTTTTCGGATAATCTTGTTGATCTTAACGACTGAATCGCCAAGTTTTACGGATTTTCCGATTCCGAGCGTGACTATGAACTGATCGCCTTCACTCATATCCAGTGTTAATTCCCAGCCCTCAGGGGTTTCGTCGTTGCAGTTGACAGTAACTTCACCCCATTTTTTGACCTCAAAAGTATAGATCAGTTCGTCATGCTGTTTGAAAAGGAATTTGGCAATGGTTCTCTGCATCTTTTCTCCTTGGGTTTTTGGTGGACATGACATTAATATCTTGTTTGTGATAATAAGTCAAGAATGAATTCAAGAGCCGCTTGATAAACGGCTTTTGAAGTTTAGCTTATCAATAGATTTTGTCAACTTAACCTATTTTCTTATATTGAATTAGGCTGGGATTTTGTTTGGGACTTGCTTTTTGGGAATAATCTTGTTTAATGATGAAAAGTAAGTTTCAACAAAATCTTCTGAGGAGGAAGAAATGAAACTTTTCCTTGCAGCCGCGATCGTGCTTCTGGTTGTTGTTGTTGGGGTTTATTGCTGGAGCGGAAGGCGGGATTCTGTTTCTCAGGAGTCGCCAGATTCGCCGGTGGATCCTAAAGCTGTCTCTGTTGCTGGGTGTGTATATACAGAATACCCGGCAGCGTTGCCTGAGAGTCCCCACGATTTGGCTTAGTGAAAAGCCGGCAGGTACTTACCCGCCGGCTTTTTGTAAGATTCTTTTGATATTTCGGTCAAAAACATAAAGTAGAGTTGAAAATATCCCGTTCTGCTTTAAAATATAATTAACAATAGTCGCAGTTAACCGAATTGGATTCGGGCAATGATATTAAGTTAAAGTTATGAAAAGATTATTTTTATTTGTTTTCATCGCGGTTTTGGCTTTTGGCTCAGCAATTGCTTTTGCGGACAACGACAATGCGAGAGGCCAGGGTAGTGGTCAGAAAGCGCCTTTCAAGCCGCAAGAGGTTTTTGAACAGCTGAAAGCCTGGGAAAAAGGCTTTAAGTTGCCGGATATTTCAGAGATTGGCGAGGGTAGGGCCCAGAAAAGTTTTGTTATCTCTGCCAGTGGCAATGTCAAAATTACTGATGCCGAGGTTTTGTCAGTTTCCGGAACAACTTTTGCCGTTAAGGTTTGGGGTCTGAATATTCCGGTCAGGACTTCAAGCTCGACAAGTTTTGTTGTCGGCAAGCTTCGCGACTGGAGTTTTTCTGAGATGAAGATTGGTGATAAAGTCGATGTTATGGGCGATATTAATGAAGTCAACGGCAGCGTTGAGGCAAGAGTCATTAATGCCAAGATTTCAGCACCAAGGATTGGAAATGAAGAAGTTTCGAGATTAAGGAGCGTGGTTGAGGGGTTGATCAGGCAGTTGCAAGAAGCCTTGAGAAAAGTCGGCAAACCATTGCCACCGGGAATTTCTCCGGTTCCTTCCGCGTCTCCGACACCGAGCGTCTGAAATAAAGATTCAAAAACCAACAAAATGCCCTGCTTTACAGGGCATTTTGTTGTATAATGAAAGATTATGCGCAACTTTTTCAATCGTAACAAGATGTTTTTGGTTTCGGCGTTGAAGTTTTTACTTTATGCGTCTTTGTTTGCGCCATTGATTGTCTCTGTCAACAGCCTTTTTCCTTTTGTCTTTCCAAAGGCAATATTTTTTGAAGCTTTGATCCAGATGGCCGGATTGGTATTCGTGGCGTTACTGGTTGTCGATAAAAATTTTTTTCCGAGAAAAAACATTCTGTTTTATGGTCTTTTGGGCTGGAGCTTAACAATGATTTTATCAACGATTTTCAGTGTCGATCCTAGCTTGGCGTTTTGGTCAAAAGCGGAAAGAATGGACGGGCTGTTCTGGTACCTTCATCTTTTTTTGTTTTTTGTGATGGCAAGTGTTGTCTTTGAAAGAGATTGGTTGAGATTTTTGAGCATTAACTCCGTAGCGGGACTGATCACCGGACTTTACGCTTTAGCGAGCAAGTTTTTGCCGGGAGCTATAAATTTTGGCGATCAAATAAGATTGGCGGGTACTTTCGGCAACCCGGCTTTTTTGGGCACTTATTTTCTAGCTTTATTTTTTTTGAACGGGATTTTATTTCTGAGCTATTCTGGTTTTAAAGTCGCTGAGAAAAAAGATTATCAAGGAAATTCTCGTTTTCTTTTCCTTGGCGCGGCTATTTTCTCTCTGATTTTAGTGATTCTTTCCGGCACCAGGGGCGCTTGGATTGGCGTTGCTAGCGGTTTGGTTTTGTTTGCCGGTTTGGTTTTGATTTTTCGCCGAGGGAAGTATTTCAGATTGGGGTTGTCGGTTTTGCTTGTATTAATCATCATTTTTGCTTCGCTCAGGTTTTTGCCTCAGGTCTGGGAAAAAATTTCTCCATTTTTCGCTTCAAGAATTTACGGTTTATGGGAAATTCCGACACCTCGTTTGATTGTTTGGGGGATCGGCTGGAATGCTTTTCTTGAGAAACCGATTCTGGGTTGGGGCTTGGAAAATTTTATCTATGCTTTTAATCAGCATTTCATACCAGACATTCATACTTATGAGATGTCGATTTTTGATCGTCCTCATAACAAAATTATTGATCTTTTAAACTCTGGGGGAATCTTGGGGCTTTCGTCTTACCTCAGTCTTTTTGCAGTTCTTGGTTGGCAAGGATTGAAATTTCTTTGGTCAAAAACCAGAGAAGGAAACAAGGAAAATGGTGAAAGTGAATTTTTGATCAGGTCGTTGTATATCTCTCTTCTTGGGGCTTATTTTGTTCAGAACTTGGTTCTTTTTGAGATGCCGACTTCGGGCATAATGTTTTTTTTGATTTTGTGCCTGGGTTATTGGTTGTTATATCCTGAACAAGATCAAGCGATTAACGATCAGTCAAGTTTGGTTTTTAATAAAACATTGCCGCCATGGGCTTTTTATGTGGTATCGATGCTGCTTGTTTCAAGCTTTATTTTTGGCGTGGCTTTGCCAAAGGCGGCGTCTTCAAATACGGCTCTATCAGCTTTCGCCATGTCGCCATCGGCGATTCCCTCCGAAGCCTTGAAGCAGGCTGCTGGCTATTATGAAAGAGCTAGGGGTTTAAACACTTTCTTGAACAGAGAGGTTGATATTTCTATCTATCGACGTCTGGAGGATTATGGCGCGGTTGATTCGATGGTTATCCAGACAAAAGAATTTCAAGAGTTCGTTGGAAAGATATTGGTAAATATGGAAGAAGACCTTGAATCTCATCCGAGAGATTATGATATGGTTGTCGGCGCCGCGGCCGCGGCCTCCAGATCGGGGACTGATGTTTCTTCTTCTGGTGTTTTGGGATCAAAAACATACGCTTTTCTCAAACAAGCAGTGTTATTGGCGCCGAAAAGAGAAGATGCGTATCAACATCTATTTTTGCTGGCTTTGAAAAATAACTTGAAAGATCAAGCGAAAAATCATGCTGATACGTTGGTCCGTTTGAACTCCAATATTGCGAGTTTTTGGTTTTATCAAGCTGAATATGAGGCGCGGTGGGGGAGCGTCGACCAGATGAATCAATTTCTTCAAGAAGCAGAAAAGCGCGGATTTAATCTTGAACAGAGGCTTGGCGAATGGGAGCTTTTGATCTCAAGCTTGATTTTGAGCGCAAGACATCAAGAAGCTATCATTCAGTTGAAAGGCTTGATCATGACGCCGAACTTGCCCCCGGATGTTTATATCAGAAACAGCATTTTTTTGATTCGTGAATACGCGATATTAAATCAGCCAGAACAGGCTAGACAAGCGACTAGAATGCTATTGAGCGATCTTCCGGAAAATTATCAAAAGCAAGTGGTTCAGTATTTGAAAGAAGAGTCTTTGTGGATTGAATAATCATCAATGCTGTCAGTTGTTTTTCTCGGATTAAGTTTTTTGGGGGGCAGTTTGTTTTGGGATTGGTTGTTAAGAAAAGCGGGCGATTCAGACAACAATTTTTCTTTCCGGTTCGGAAAAATAATTTTTTCTTTCGGGCTTGGTTTAGTTATCTCAAGCTATGTGGTTTTAGCTTTATCGTTGTTATTAGAGAGTCTCTTTGGGGGATTGGTTGTGTTTTGTATTCTTGGTTCTGTTTACGGCGCGCTACGCTCCTCTTTACCGCATTCTTCGGTTGTATTTTTTGAGACGGGGGTTTTTGGTAAGTTCAGAGATGGAGTTGTAGCCCGGTTCGAAAGGTTGCTTTTACGAAATCCGACTCGTTCGTTGCTCAGGAGATTTTTTTCTATCGAGACGATCTTGTTTTTGATTGGTGCGGTTGTGGCAATCTTGAGCTTGCAATCAATGTTGTTTGATGCTGATGGTTATCCGTTTGGAATTTTGAAGGGTTGGGGAGATGGTGCTTACCATTTGGATATGGTGCAAAGATTGGCTGGCGTAGATCCATTCACATTAGATCAACCAGTGGCTGGCGGGAGAGTATTGAGCTACCCATTTTTGGTAAATTTCATCTCCGCGATTTTATTAAAAGCTGGCGCTTCTCTTTCGATTGCCTGGCATTTACCGACAATTATTTTTAATCTGGGATTGGTTTTCGGTCTTTTTAAACTTGGCAAAAAGTTTTTCCACAGAAAAATACTGGCTTTGGCATTTGTGTTTCTGGTTTTATTCGGTGCCGGTTTAGGATACTTCAGGTTTTTCGAAGAGATAAAAGAGGATAGCCGAACAACGGGCTGGGGGGCGGCTTTAGTTAGCAACTTTGTCGACCCAAAATTTGAATATTCTCATCTTGATTCAAGGACGGGCGGTAAACTAAGCGAGAAAAATACTAATGACAATATTGTTTGGATTGTGCCAGCGATTTCGTTTTTTTCGCACCAAAGATCGTTTATTCTGGGAGGATTTTTGGGAGTGTTGTTTTTGATAGGATTTTTGCCCCGTTTTCGGTCGGGTTCAGAACTTGCTGCCGACAAAGACGATTTTAATTATCGGTCTCTTTTTATACTTGCCTTGATGCCCTTGGCTCATACTCATAGTTTTTTAGCCTTGTTTATTCTTGCTGGTATTTTGATCGTCTTATCGGGTAGGTTTTTTAAAGCTTTGAAAAACAAGAGTGTTTGGTTTTCGGGATTAGCGGCTTTGCCGCAGGTAGCTTATCTTTTTTTTGCTTTGAAATTCAGTGGTGGCCAAGGTTTTACGCCGTGGTTTGGCTGGATGGCGTGTAAACATTCTTTAAGTTGGTTTTTTTGCGATCAGGGCGTATTGGGAACCGACAGTTCTGTTTTTTTGTTTTGGCTGAAGAATTTTGGAGCGGTCTTCGCGGTTTGGGTCGTTGCCATTTTTGTTTTTCAATTCATGAAAAGAAAAACCAACCTTTTTAAATTGAGTCTTGCGAGCATTGTTCTTTTTATGATACCCAATTTAATTTTGTTTCAGCCCTGGGAGTTTGATAACAATAAGTTTTTGTTTTGGTGGTGGGTGATCGCCATTTTGTTGGTACTGGTATTGTTTGATAGCAAAATGGTCAAAAGTCAATCCGCTAGTTGGCCGACGAAATTTAAAATCCTAAACATTTTACTGGTTATGTTTATTTTTTCTTCGAGTCTATCCGGGATTATTGACGTTGCTTATCGTTTGCGACCAGGATTAAAAATTGAGAAAAATACTCGCAACTTTGGTTATTATGGAGAAAAAGAAAAGAAGATCGCGGGCTGGATAGAAAATAATACAAAACCGAACGATATTTTTTTGACATCAAGCTCACCGACTCAGTTTGTGCCAATGCTTTCGGGTCGGTCGATCTATCTTGGGTTTACCGGTTGGGTTTGGACTCAGGGTGGGGGAGCGATTGTCTCTGATAGGCAAGCGAAAATTCGTGAATTCGTGAATTTTGGCAATACGAAAAACCTTTGCCAAGACGGAGTGAGATACTGGTTTTTTGATGAAGAGTTTTCGCGTGAATACCCTGCTCCTGAGGATGGGTTTCCTGACCTTCCGATTCTTTTTGAGTTTGATTCAATCAAAATTTTGAGCTTGGATTGCGATAGGGATTAAAAAATAAAAATGCATCCTGTTCTCACAGGATGCATTTTGTTTTTGTCGTGACTGTCAGCGGGTGGCATACCAGACCCGCTGGCCTTCGCGCCAGAGGAGAAGGTTGTAGCCGCAGGCCTCGGCCGGCTGGACCTGTTTTTCGTTCAGGTTCAGATTGGCCTGTCCGTTTTCGCAGTAGAAGGCGAGGGTGCCGTTCGCGTCGAGTACGCCGTGAATCGGAGCATTCGCGTCGAGCGCGCCCGGCGCGCTCGACTTGGAGAGCCGCTGCCAGTTGGCGCGTTCATATCCCGCCGTCAGTTCGGGGTGGCTGAGGAATGGCCCGGCGCTCATCTGGACGCCGACATTGCTGGAACTGGGCTGCGCATCGGCGCTGTTCCCGCCCGCGTTGTTGGACATGGAGAAGAGGGCTGCGCCCAAGAGCACAATCACAAGAATGAGAAAAATCTTTTTCATTTTTACCGGGTCCTTAGTCCGGGGTGTGCTGGTTTACGCCAGCACTTCATAGAAGCAAGATGCTCGCTTTAAAAAGCTGCCAGATTATGGCATAAACATTAATTAAAGTCAAGGAGATGTAGCATCCTGGCGTCTAGTGGTTTTATCTGTAATCATATTTTAGATCTTTGTTAATTTTGATTGGATTTTATTTGTAAAACTGGTAAATTTATTATCAAAGATTGAGTACTACAATGTTGGGAAGATTATTTGAAAATAAAAAGATTCTGGCTATTGCGTTGATTGTCCTTGGATTGGCAACCAGATTGTTTTTCCTCGCCAATCCAGCCGAAGTTGTTTTTGATGAGGTTCATTTCGGAAAATTTGTTTCAAGTTATTTTACTGGTCGTTATCATTTTGATATTCATCCGCCGTTAGGAAAAATGATCATTGCCACCGGAGCTTGGCTTGGCGGTTATGGCAATTATGTTTCTCAGAACGGGGTTTTCGATTTCAGGAACATTGGCGATGATTATGGTTCAATGCCGTATCTTTGGTTTAGGGTTCTTCCTGCTTTAGCTGGAGCCTTGATTCCTTTGGTGATTTTTCTTTTTGCTTCTGAACTTGGCTTGAGCCGGCTTTTTAGTTTTCTTGCTGGTCTTTTTGTCGTTTTTGAAAACTCAGTTTTGGTTGAGTCCCGTCTTGTCTTGATGGATGCGTTTTTGATTTTGTTCGGATTTTTAGGGCTGTATTTATTTTTTCTTGCCAGAAATAAAGGCTATCCATTTTTGTCGCTTTTGCTAAGCGGCTCGATGTTCGCGCTGAGCGTCTCTATCAAATGGACGGGGTTGGGATTTTGGGGAGCGGCAGGGTTGATTTTTGCATGGGATTTGATTTATTACGCCTCGAAAAATCTTCGCGGGATTTCGCCATCCAAATCAGTTCAAGACTTTGTTGTTTCGCGTTGGAAGCATTTCGTTTTTGGGCTATTTTCTTTTTTGGTTATTCCGGCGTTGGTTTACTTTTCTGTCTTTCAGATACATTTTGCGATGTTGCCTGATTGTCCGAAACCCGAGGAGGGGAACGGTTGTGATTTTATGAGTAAAGAATTTCGTCAGAATGAACTTAACCGTTGGCGGGAGTTTTCTGAGTTAAACCAAAAAATGTGGTCATATAATAAAGGAATTTCGGCGTCACATGAATATGGTTCGAAAGCTCTTGGTTGGCCGTTAATGATAAGATCTGTTTACTACTGGGTTCAAAATGTCTCGGAAGGAATAAACTCAAGGATCTATATGATCGGCAATCCAGTAAACTGGTTTTTGGGATTGTTCGGGATCTTTGCCTTTCTCTTTGTGTGGATACCAAGAGAAAAAAAGATTATTTTAGGGCTTCTTTTTTTGGCAAACTTTTTGCCTTTTATCTTGGTGCAAAGGGTCTTGTTTTTGTATCATTATTTATTTGCTTTGATTATTTCTTTTGTTGTCTTCTGTTTTGTTGCCGAATCTTTAACAGATAAGCTTTCCGAAAAAAAACTATTTCTTATGTTTTGCCCCCTGATTTTAATTATTTTGTTCGGTTTTGTTTTTTTCGCGCCTTTGAGTTATGGCCTACCTCTAACTGATGGCCAGTTTGAGGATCGTCAGTGGTCTGGTTTGTGGTTTTCTGGGAACAGTCAGCTCAAGCAGATCTGTGAAAAACAGGGGTGTTCTGTGCTAAAATGGATTGTCTATTAATTTTTGTATTTACTTACTAGCTATTAGCAATGTTTATTGTTTTTTTAAGCACTGTTTTGATTGTTCTGATTGCCCTGGTGGGCAATTTGATTATCAGAAAGATTGGACATTCGCACGAGATCATCATGCGATTGGTCGGATTTTCTTCCGGTAGCTTGTTGGGCGGTGTGTTTTTTCATCTGTTGCCGGAAATGGTTGCAGAGAAGATTCAAAATTTTTCTTTCGGCCTGGTGCTCTTGACGATTTTGACATATCTTTTGATAGAAAGGTTTTTGTTTTGGCGCCACAGCCATGATGATATTGATCATTTTCATGGTCAGTCCAAGAGCATCGGCTACATCAATCTTTTGGGAGATACCGTGCACAATTTTATTGATGGACTGGTTATTTTCGGCGCCTACAGCATTGATTTTAATTTCGGGTTGGTGACGACACTGGCAGTCGCTTTGCATGAAATTCCTCAAGAGATTTCGGATATGGGCGTGCTGTTGTTTTCTGGATTCAAATTTAAAAAAGCGATTCTTTACAATGTCTTCGCTGCCAGTTCCGTGGTCTTGGGCGCTGTCTGCGGCGGCCTGCTGTTTTCAAGGTTCGAATCTCTTTTGCTGTATCTTTTGCCGGTGGCTGTCGGCGGATTTTTATACATTGCTGTTTCTGATATGTTGCCGATTTTAAGAGAGGAAAAAAACAAAAAAGAATTTCTATTGAATTTTTTCTTTCTTGTTTTGGGCGCGTTATTTATCATGGCGTTTAAGAACTAGTTTTTTGCTGTTTAATTTTTTGTGCGTCGTAATATTTTTTTAGGTAATCACGAGGGTGGTCAATGGAATGCTGACGATATTCTTTGTGGCGGGTAGGTCAAGAAAGATAGAAAACTTGACAATCAGTCTGGTTATTTCTCTACCCTTGACTTTACGATCGCCCGCGTTATAATTGATGATTATCCGCTGCAACTTAAAAACTGTTTTTTAGCAGCTTTGAGAAAAGCTGTTTTGTTTTGTCCGTGCTTTTTACACGGATATAAAGGTTGCAGGATGGAAGTACTTAAAAAACTTAAGTTAATTGGTGAAGTGTAAATTGTAAGTGCGAAAGTATATTTTTTGAGGATCAATACACTTTGGCAAGCTCAGTATAAAAGAAGTTTTAATTAATTTTTTTATATAAATTATTGAAGCAATACTTGTCCTGAGTTTATCGAAGGGTCAATATTTTTTCGGTTGTCCTTATTTTGAATCATTTTTTTGATTCTTTTTCTGAGGATTTGATCCTGGTCCAGGATGAACGCTGGCGGCGTGGATTAGGCATGCAAGTCGAACGGGTCTGACGGATCCCGCAAGGGGCTCGTCAGACCAGTGGCGAACGAGATAGGAACACCTTGGTACCTTCCCTAGAGTCTGGCATAGCTCGTCGAAAGACGGGGTAATTCCGGATAGTCTCGAAAGAGTAAAGACGTAAGTCGCTTTAGGATGGGCCTAGGCCTGATCAGCTAGTTGGTAGGGTAACGGCCTACCAAGGCTATGACCAGTAGGGGAGCTGAGAGGCTGTTCCCCATCGGGGGCACTGAGACACGGGCCCCACACCTACGGGTGGCAGCAGTCGAGAATATTCCACAATGGGCGAAAGCCTGATGGAGCGACGCCGCGTAGAGGAAGAAGTATTTCGGTATGTAAACTCTTTTTCAAGGAGAGGAACTTCGGTGACAGTACCCTTGGAATAAGGAGCTGCTAACTTCGTGCCAGCAGCAGCGGTAACACGAAGGCTCCAAGCGTTATCCGGATTTATTGGGCGTAAAGCGCGCGAAGGCTCTTGTCTTCTCGCAAGAGAACCGAACATGTAAATTATTTATGTGTGCGGCAAGTTTGATGTTAAAGCTCACGGCTCAACTGTGAGATCGCATCAAATACTGGGCAGGTAGAGGTAAAGATGGGCTGACGGAACGCACGGTGTAGGGGTGATATCCGTTGATATCGTGCGGAACACCAAAAGCGAAGGCAGTCAGCTGGCTTTATTCTGACGCTGTTGCACGAAAGCGTGGGTAGCGAACAGGATTAGATACCCTGGTAGTCCACGCCCTAAACAATGTTGACTAGTCATTGGGAGCATCGACCCTTTCAGTGGCGTAGCTAACGCATTAAGTCAACCGCCTGGGAAGTACGGCCGCAAGGCTAAAACTCAAAGGAATAGACGGGGACTCGCACAAGCGGTGGACCATGGGGTTTAATTCGATGGTAAGCGAGACACCTCACCAGGGCTTGAAATTCTGCCGTCCTATTTTCTGGAAACAGAAGAAATTCGCAAGAAGGGCAGAACAGGTGTTGCATGGTTGTCGTCAGCTCGTGCCGTGAGGCGTTCCCTTCAGTGGGGTAACGAGCGCAACCCTTGTTGCCAGTTATATGTGTCTGGCAAGACAGCCGAGCTTGACTCGGAGGAAGTGAGGATGATGCCAAATCAGCATGACCCTTTGATGCCCTGGGCGACACTCATGGTACAATGGTCGGGACAGTGGGCTGCCAAGCCGTAAGGCGGAGCTAATCCCTAAAACCCGGCCTCAGTTCAGATTGAGGGCTGAAACTCGCCCTCATGAAGTCGGAATCGCTAGTAAACGCAGAACAGTTCGCTGCGTTGAATACGTTCTCGAGTCCTGTACTCACCGCCCGTCAAGTCAAGGGAGCCGGGAGGAGATGAAGCCTCGACGTTTGTCGGGACAAATTTCAGCTTGGTGACAGGGACTAAGTCGTAACAAGGCATCCGTAGCGGAAGCTGTGGATGGAAAATTTCTTTAAAAACAACTATCCGCCAACATCTGTGAAGTTGTGGCGGACATGTTGGTCGATTCCCGATTCTTTGAATCGTGGATAAAGCGTTGATCTCGGAGCTTTGAGTTGAGATTGGCACTCCGGCGCCATGGTCGGAGGGGGCAACCGAAAAAATATTGAACATTTTAATAGCAAAAACGCCTAGAAGGGCGTTTTTGCTATTGATAGTTAGTTTTTATTGTCTTATACTTTTAAAGTATTGATATTTCATTATGGAAACAACAGTAAACAATGTTTCGAAGATATTAATTGTTGAAGATGATCTTTTTCTGGCGAATCTTTTGTCTTTGAGATTCAAAAAAGAAAGTTTTGAAGTTATCCAGGCGTTTTCCGGCACCGAAGCCCTGGAGAAGCTAAAATCTGTCAGGCCGGACGTGATTTTGCTCGATATTATTTTGCCTCAGAAAAATGGATTTGAGGTGCTTGAATCAATCTCTCAGAATCCGCAAACATCAAGCATTCCGGTGATTATTGTTTCTAATCTTGGTCAAGAATCAGATATTGAAAAAGGAAAGATGCTTGGCGCGATTGATTATTATGTTAAGGCCAGGCTTTCGATTGACGAGCTTGTTAATAAAGTGAGGAACATTGTTGGTGGGGGAAATAAGCTCCAAGCTTGACTTTTTTCTTGTTGGCGTCATAATATTTGTATAATTAAAATGTGTTTTATGGATAAAAATAACAAAAAGGGCTTTACTTTATTGGAGCTTTTGATTGTGATCGCCATTCTGGCAATTTTGGCTTCAGTGACTTTCGTGGCCTTGAATCCAGCCGAGCTTTTGAAAAAGTCGCGGGACACGCAAAGACTGGCTGATTTGGCGTCGGTGAAAACAGCGATTAACTATTATATTGCTAATACTTCCAGTCCGACTTTAGGAACGGCATTGGACGGCACTGGTACTGGATGCATTGACAATGCGACTGATTATACTTTTTCTCATATAACCGCCGCCTATTATACGGATACCACATCTGGCTATGATGCTCCTGCGAGTAGAAACAGCCAAGCTGTTGGCGCCAGCGGTTGGATTCCTGTCAGACTAGATCATTTGACAGGCGGTTCACCTTTGTCAAGATGGCCAGTTGATCCGAATGTCACAACAGCTACTGCGAATCCCGGAAGATATTATGCATATCTTTGTAATCATACGAATGTGACTTTCACGTTATATACCAACATGGAGAGTTCAACCTATACTTATGGCGGTTCCGGAGATGTTGAATCAAAAGACGGTGGCAGTATTCTTAGCTTGTACGAAGTCGGTTCGGCATTTTTGGCGTCAACGACTTCGGCTCAATTCTTTATCTACGCCGGAAACTAGATAGACTAAAATTTTTAACAGAAATCCCGCTTATGGCGGGATTTCTGTTAAAATAAGATCATGATTTTTGAAAGCATTTTTTTAAATTATTTTTTCTTCTTTAAAATCGGTTTTTTGATTTTGGGAATAATTTTCGCTTTGGCAAGATTTTTTAAAAAAATTGATGATGAAAATTTTTTAAAATTGAGTTTTGGGCTGTTT
>Ga0208375_1001203_pt1 | contig 30737 bp, 40 predicted proteins | sample RifOxyD1_FD_184038 | JGI IMG/M metagenome (GOLD analysis project Ga0208375, IMG submission 184038) | Soil microbial communities from Rifle, Colorado - Rifle Oxygen_injection D1 (SPAdes) | ecosystem: Environmental > Terrestrial > Deep subsurface > Rock core/Sediment | place: Rifle, Colorado...
AGACAATTTTATTCAAGTTCCTGAGGCAATTTTCTACTATATTTATGCTGTGCTTTATTCAAATATATATCGCGATAAATATCAGGAATTTTTGAAATCTGATTTTCCTAAGGTGCCATTTACAAAAGATTATGAATTATTTAAAAATCTTTCTGTACTGGGAGAACAATTGGTCGAACTTCATCTATTGAAATCTAAATTACTTGATTATCCGACTTCTCATTATGATGGAAATGGTGATGACAGGGTAGAAAAACGGGATTATGATGGATCATCTCGAGTTTATATAAATGGATCGCAATATTTTGATAAAATTTCGCCTGAAGTTTGGAATTATTATATTGGTGGATATCAAGTGCTGGATAAGTGGCTAAAAGAACGCGAAGGTCGCGTTTTATCGCTTGATGATCAGTTACATTTTAGAAAAATAATTTCTGTATTATCCGAGACGATTGAAATTCAGAAAAGAATAGATAAGTTTTATCCAGAAGTTGAGAAGAGCTTATAAACTCTACGGCCTCTCGCCGGAAGAAATTGCAATTGTGGAAAATTAGGCAATAGATTTCAACTGTTCCTCTATATAACCACTAATCCACAACGCTAACTCATTGCAGCTTGGGTCTTCAACGCAGGCCCTGATTGCTTTGTGATAATGTTCCCTTGTTTTTATATCATGTCTTGGATACCCAACTATGGCGGGAGGAAAACCAAAATAAATAGCAAGCTGGTCGGTTAAAGCCCTAGCTATTCTGCCGTTACCGTCGGCAAATGGATGTATTCTTATGAATTGGTAGTGGATTTGTGCTAAAACTTGGTATTTTTCTTCATTCGTTGAATAACTCTTCACCAGTAAACAATTAATTTTGGCAGCCAAAACACTTATTTCTATAGTAACGAAGGGATAGTGGGGAATGTGATGTAAATCTTCATCCCCCGGGTTCCCAAACCGCAGGTCTTTTTTTCTGAAATGTCCGCAGTCTTTTAATATGTGGTGGAAAAGCATCTCGTGCATCTTTTTCCATTCCATCAGCCAATTTCCAACACCTCTATTTTTTAGCTCCAACCTGGTATTCCTGTTAGAACTAAGTTCCTTGACGAATAGATTATAGATACTTTTTAAACCCAACTTTTCTTGTTCTTCTACTAAAGGATAGTGTGAGGGGATTGCTTTGTTTAATCCCTGTCTGTATTGAGAAGTTTTTTTGTAGGCTAACCAAAGAGGCTCTACAACATCATCTTGGGTTAATGCGACATCCATTTCTCACTTATTAGAATTCGGATACTCCAAAGAAGTACTCTCGTCTACTATATCGTCAAGCATCCCTTCGACCAGTTTCGCCTGAAGATGTTGTGTGTCTATTTCTGAACTTATGTTAGTTGTTTTGGAAGTAGGCAGATTAATTTCTAAATCAGCCCTTTCTAAAAAGTATTCTTCGCCGTTCTTATGATTCAACCACGAAGGTTCCTCATGAGCTTTATTTACCAGCTGTGTTGTTGTCAAACAGTTTAACTGTAGGCTTATTTGTTGAATCACTTTCAGTTTAGCCTCTTTAAAATAATCTTTCATGCCCTGAAGTACATATAGGTGTTTGTCGTATATCAATAGACTTGTTGCTATTTCTGTTACTTTGATCTCGGGATCTTGGTCTAATCCTTTAAAACCAACAGGAACCGGCCCTAAAGGCATCCTAATAAATTCCATTTCATTTGGAGCTGAAAGATTTTTTTGTACTAACCCCTTATGAGTAAAATAAAGTATTTTAGCAAATCTGACTTTACTTAATCCTTTCGGAATTACTTTCAAAATTTGTTTTGCAAGTAGATGAAGATAGTTATTTTTCATTATTTATCCCTCTTTAGTTAGTATACACTAAAAAGTCTGTTTGCAACTCCAGCTTACTAAGTGCATACATTATAACATATATTTGGGTACTTTTCGGTTTCTAAGGCGATTCTTTTAAAGCTAGATTATTGAGTTGCTGATAGGATAGGTTTGGAGTAAAATTCATCCGTGCCGATATTTAATATCCAAAATAAAAAGTTGCAACCGATTTCTGAAAAAAAGTTTGATCTGGAACAAGATATCCAAAAATTAATTGAAGCGAATCTTGATACTATATTTGGCTTAATTTTTGTAAGTGGGGCTTCCAACGAGGAATTTTTTGTACGAGCTCGGGAACAAGATTTCTATATTGATACTCTAGCCTTTGATGAGGCGCAAAAATCATTTGTGATTATTGAATATAAGAAGGATAAAAGCATTAGTGTTATTGACCAGGGGTTTGCGTATCTTTCTACGATGTTGAACCATAAGGCGGATTTTGTTCTTGAAATTAATGAACGCTTGCAGAAGAATTTTACTAAAAAAGATATTGATTGGGAACAATCAAGAATAATTTTTATATCGCCCGAATTTACTAACTATCAAAGGAATGCAATTAATTTTAAGGACTTGCCGATATTTCTTTATGAGGTAAAAAATTATGAAAACAATTTAATTGGTTTCTATCCTATTAAGCCCTACAGAACTACTGAATCAATAGGAGCACTATCTAAAGATAAGACAATTCAAGATGTTTCCAAGGAAGTAAAAGTATACACGGAGGAAAACCTTGTTTCTAGATTAGAGAGGGGTAAAGATTTTTATTATCAGTTGAAGGAAAAAATACTCGCCTTCAGTCCTATTCTGGTTTTTCACCCAACTAAAACATACGTTGGGATCCAAAGAGAAGGCGATAGGAGAACGATCATGGCAGTAAATTTTCAAAAGAATAAATTGATTTTGGATTACACCAGATCACAACCAGATGATTTTATTGATCCTAAGAAAAAAATAAATTATAAAGAGAATAGTATGAAATATTTTAATCAACACATTTCGACACTTATAGTTGAATCCGCCGATGATGTTGAATATGCAGTCAACATTTTTTATCAGGCCTATGAAAGATTTTTGAAACAATTTAGTGAAAAATAAAATGTCCCAATATTATAACCTCCAAAAATCCGGGAAAATAAAATGATTAAATTATCGCGATCAAAAATTGAACTTCTTTTTGAATGCCCTAGATGTTTCTGGTTTTATGCCGGAAAGGGTATTGCCCGGCCTTTTGGTGCGCCATATACCATAAATAATGCAGTTGATTTTTTACTTAAAAAAGAATTTGACGAACACCGCAAAAATGGCACAGCACATTATCTTATTGAACGGGAAGGTATTGATGCAATCCCTTATATGCACGAGGACATTGATAAATGGAGGAATAATTTTACAGGAATTCAATATCACCACCAAGAAACTGATTTTTTAGTGTTTGGGGCAGTTGATGATATCTGGGTTGACTCGAAAGGAAACTTAATTGTGGTGGATTACAAAGCAAGCGGAGCCAAAGAAGGCGAATTGTATGACAGTTACAAACGCCAGATGGAGATTTACCAGTGGATACTGCGCAAAAATGGCTTTAAGGTACAAAATAGAGGTTATTTTGTTTATTGCCGGGTCAATAAAGACAACGGCTTTGCCAAAGGCAATCTAAGTTTTGACATTAAAGTACAGCCCTATGATGGGGATGATTCCTGGGTTGAGGATAAGATTTTTGAGGCAAAGAAGATTTTAGATGGAGATATTCCTGATTGTTCTGCAGATTGTATTTATTGTAAATACACAAAGGCTACAACATAACGGGTAATAAATATCACACATCCGATGTGTGATAAGCCTATATATTTGTTTTATGCCTGATTTGGTGATAGAATCCGAATATGAAATGCGAAATTTGTGGTGCTGATCCAAGATTAACAATCATACTTCCAAAAAGGCAAAAAAACGGGAGTTTAATAACTCTTGCTTGTGAGTCTTGTGCTATTGCAAGTGGTTTGTATTGCGAGAAACATCAGCGCCCTCATCAGGGATTTGCGGATGAAACGACTGCCTGCATACCATGTATTGAAGAAATTCTTAAACAAGACGGAGAGAAAATTGCCGGGAGCTTTGCTGTGGCTGTAGCTGGATCAGATAAAGCTTCCGAAATTCAAGTTGCTATTCGGATTTGGTCGGAAAGACTTGAATCCGGGCTTAGTAATGTTTCTTTAATAGAATTACCAGGGATTATTGATCTTATCAGGACGGGACATCCCGTAAGGGTCGCCAGGTTAGTGGTGACATATTCTCAAAGAATGCATATGACTCCGGATCAAGCTATCAAAAAAGTTGTAGAAGAAGGGCCTGATCTAATTTTACCTCCAAGTTTGTAATTAAACTGTATGTCGACTTCGAGTTCCCATTTGACGAGTGGGAAGCTAATAAATATATAAATATAGCGTGCAACCTGAAAGGTTGACGCGTAAAGATTGATATGTTGACTTCGGGTTATCTTCGTAGTATTGTAAATATATGGCTAAAGGTAAGAAGATTGTCTCCAACAACAGCTTCACTGAGTTTTTGCTTTATAAAACGCCAGATGGAAAAGTAAAAGTTGAAATATTTCTTCATAATGAAAATATTTGGCTAACACAGGCTAGGATTGCCGAACTTTTTGGAGTTGAAAGAAGTGTTGTAACAAAACATTTGCAAAATATTTATGAGGAAAGAGAACTGGATAAAAAATCAACTAGTGCAAAAATTGCACAGGTTCAAAATGAAGGGCAAAGACAGGTTACTAGAAATGTAGAATTTTACAATCTTGACGCAATTCTTTCTGCACGCAGTAGCAGAAGAACTTGCCTTAAAGGAATATGAAAAATTCCACATAAAACAGGATAAAAATTATATATCAGATTTTGACCGGGAAGTTAAAAAACTTTTGAAGAAGGGAAAGAAATAATACCTCAATTCTGGTGTGTAATATGCTCAGGCTTGATTTGTCTTGGGAAATGTTATAGATTTACATCATGGAAAACCTTTTTCCTGGTAAAAGCTTAATTTGTACAGGATGTATATATAGACTTGATGATGTTTATCCTCACGAGTACTCCCAGTGTAAGAGATTAGTCTGGACTGAACTTGGAACATTTACTCCAAGATTGGAAGCTGATGGGGATTTTATTAGTTGTGATTGCTATAGACCAACTTTAGTTGCTTCCATAAAAAATTGGGTGGGGTCAAAATATACTCAATTAATTCAGTACGGAGTTCCGCTATCCAGGATCTAAATACTTTCTTCCGGGGTTGCTTCTTTTACTTCCTCAGCAGGTTCGACAGGAGCTTCTTCAGCTTTCTTTTTAGAAGCCTTAGCAGCTTTTTTGGGTTTTTCAGTTTTCTCGACTGTTTCAACCGGAGTTTTTGGGACAGTTGACACAGGGGAGAGTAAACTTAATATTTTATCAAGTTTGGCATTAATTTCAGAGAATTTATCACTGCCTTTTCCTCCGGGTGTTTTTTTATTCCCAAAACAGTCACTGCAAAAAACAGGTTTATCCTGGGTAGGCCTGAAAGGAACCTGGCATTTATTTCCACAATCCGCGCAAGTGGCCTCAAACATTTGCCTGTCTTCTGATCTTTCGGGCCTGTCAAAGTTTCTTCCTTCAGGTCTCCTTGAATCTGATCCATTTTTGTGCTCAAAACAATTACTGCAAAAGACCGGTTTGCCTGAAGTGGGACGGAAAGGAACTTCACATTCCTTGCCGCATTGATCACAGGTTGCCCGGTGCATCTCAACCGGTCCTCTCGAGCCACGATCCCCAAATCTGGGCCTGAAGCCTGTGTCTCTGCCTGATGATCCGCGATTTCTGCCTCTATCAAATGCCATATTTGGTAAGTATAACACAAACGGAATATTATTCTGTAGTTGCAAAACAATAAATTAGTCCACCGCTGCCAGTTGTAGCTAAGCCTTCAAGACTGCAACCGCGCGATAAATGTGAGGAATTCCAGGATTTGGAAGGGGCATCATCTGCGAGGCCTTGACGGTCATGGTGGCCAACCATGGCAGCCCCATCTTTTGAAGATGTCCAATTACCGCAGGTATTGTCTGCTCCCGGCCCAAAGGCCAGGCCTTCAGGAGTTGACCCTGTTAAAATATCATGCCGGTTTGGGGTATCTCCTCTGCCGTTTATGATTTCGCCTTCTTCCGACAACCCGGTTTGTTTATTTATATTGTTATTCGCGTGCAGATCCTCAATACTGCCGGCAATGACAACTCCTTGAAAATTCTTCCAGGGACCGCTCCCGATCCTATCACGGGCATTGATGGCAGGGGAATTATCAGTGGCCTGGGTTGATAAATATGCTCTCCAGGTTTTATTTTCGGCTCCTCCCTCTTTTGCCAAACTTTGGCAATACTGATCAGCTCCGGCAACTCCTCCAAAATCTGCCCCTTTACCCGGGTTGACGCTGGTTATAAAAAAGCTCATATTGGATGAGGAAGATTGTTGTTTCCCGGCAGAGGGTTGTTTGACGGGTTCACTGGCAGGTTTTTGGGAAGAGGTATACCAGAAAACTCCAATGGCAGAAATGGCAAAAAGACCAATCAGAATAATAATCTTTTTCATTCAACCCATATTTTGGCATAGCAACTCAGTATTTTAAAAAGAATTTTGTATGAATCTTGCAAGAAAATCTTCATGACATGATCTCCCAACCCTATATTGTAGAACTTAGAAAGTTGTATCATAGATTTGATGGCACATTTATTTAAAAGCAAACTGACTGTAGCCAGTTTCCTCTTTTTCCTGGGAGCATTGTTATTTTTCCTCGGGGCGCAAGGGAACAATCAAAAATTTTCTGCCAAACCTCTGGCACAAGTTACTCCCTCTCAAAAAGCACTCTCTTCTGATCAGGGAATTTCTTCTGCCGATACTCCTGCAGACTCTTTTGAGGAAGCGGAAGTTGTCCGGGTAGTTGACGGGGATACTATTGAAATAGCAGGCGGGAAGACGGTCCGTTATATTGGCATTGATACCCCGGAAACTGTTGACCCGCGCCGTCCGGTTGGTTGTTTTGGTAAAGAAGCATCTGATAAAAATAAAGAACTGGTTGAAGGGAGGCAAGTAAAACTTGTCAAAGATGTTTCGGAAACTGATAAATACGGCAGGTTATTGCGTTATGTGTATGTGGGTGATACCTTCGTCAACGATTTTTTGGTGAGAAATGGTTTTGCCAAATCCTCAAGTTACCCTCCGGATATAAAATTCCAGGAACAATTTAGGGAAGCGGAAAATGAGGCAAGGGAGGGTAATAAAGGATTATGGGCAGGATGCAACACTTCTGTTTCGGAGCAAGTACCTACAATTGTGCAGGCCTCTTCGCCCGGAAATTGTCTGATTAAGGGAAATATTTCAAGTTCAGGTGAAAAAATTTATCATATGCCGGGACAGCAATATTACACTAAAACCAAAATTGATGAGGGCGCGGGAGAGAGATGGTTCTGTTCGGAAGAGGAAGCAATATCTTCAGGTTGGCGCAAATCCAAAGTGTAAAAATGTTTTATTGTACTACAGTCGACCTTTTTAAAAAAATCCGGACTCAATTCCGTTCGCAAAGGTAGGCGGCGCGCACCTTTTCGCGCCGCCCTCTATCCGTTTACCCTGAGCTTGTCGAAGGGCTCGGCCTTCGGCCTCGCTCTATGTATTTTTTGCAAAGACAGAGAGACAAATGCGCGCGATTTTTACTGCGAAGCAGGAGCTTCGCTCATTATTTATAGTCCCGCTATAGCGGGACAGGTAAAACAAGAAACACAAAAAAGTCAAAATGTTTTCTTGACCCACCCTTCCCATCCGCGAAAACTTTTCTTCTCCCATTTTAGCAGAAAAATATTTTTTAGACAAAGGCTTTTCTGACTGATGGTACTCCCTATTTTTGGTATAATCCTACTATGGCAGATAGAATCAAGTTAGAATACGACAAAAATAATACATGGGGCATGGTTGCAAGTATAGATCTTCATGTTTGTAATCCTCAGTATATTCGGAGCAAAAGCAAGATTAAAGAATTTGTGCTAGCGTTATGTGATTTAATTGAAGTAAAAAGATTTGGAGAATGTATAATTATTAATTTTGGTGAGAGAGATGAGATTCAAGGATATTCAATGACACAGCTTATTGAAACCTCGCTTATTTCTGGGCATTTTGCAAATAAAACAAACAACACTTATTTGGATATTTTTTCTTGTAAATACTTTAATCCAGAACAAATTGCGAAATTTTCTCAGCATTTTTTCCAGTCAAAAGACTACAAATTACATTATATATTTAGAAAATAATGCTTTTAATTAAAACAAAAATTGGTCTTAGCAAAATACACGGTATAGGATTAGTTGCTAATCAGTTTATTCCAAAAGGTAAAACAGTGTGGAAGTTTACCCTTGGCTTTGACATTAAATTATCAAAACAAAAGCTAGAAAAGCTGCCAATGCCAATAAAAAAGCAGATTTTAAATTACACCTATTTAGATCAAAAGACTGGGAAATATATCTTATGTGGTGACGACGCTCGTTTTTTTAACCATTCAATCTCTCCAAACACAACACATGCTTATGGAAAAGATAAATATGGTCAAACCGTAGCTGTCAAAGATATTAAAAAAGGAGAAGAAATTACTTGTGATTATAGAACCTTCGATGCAAATTTTGTCCAGAGAAAATTAGTGCCAAACAGTTTAGATAATCCCAAAATAGTAATTAAATGGACAAATAAATATGGCAGGGCTCTCTTTGCTCAAGATGATATTAAAAAAGGAGAAGTTATTGCAGCTTTTGATGGAGAGATATATGAGGTAAAAAAAGCATCTGATCTTCCCAATGATCCGCCATTATTTATACAAGATCATGCAATTCAATTCGAAAAACATAAATATAGAGATTCTATAGGAGTCGCTCGTTTAGCTTCCCATGCATGTGTACCTAATTGTGGAATTAAAGACAAATTTAAAATTGTAGCAATGATGAATATTAAAAAGGGTGAAGAAATCTCATTTGATTATGATATGAGTGAAAATAGTGATTGGCGAATGGAGTGTAAATGCGAGAATAATAGTTGCAGAAAAATAATTGGAAATCATAGTGTTTTACCACAAAAAATCAGGGAGAAATATAAAGGATACATTTCTGAATATTTGATGAGATCAACTTAATTGTACAAGAATTGCTTTTTATAATAAGTTCCCACATAACGAACGAGGTTCTACTTGTAATCTATTTGTAATCTATTCCAATAATTGATACATTATTCTCGTACTCAGTTTGACTTTCGGTTTTTTAGTGGCCGCCTTGGACAGAACCGAAAGGGACTGAGTACAACCAGGGCGGCTATTTGAATTTTAGGAAAAGAAAAGTTCTTTAAAAAATTTTCGCGTTTTTTGATCCCGCTAAAAGCGGGATGTTCGAGCCGACAGTTTTAGAGCTTCGGCCGAAGGCCGAGCGGAAACAAAAGCCCCGCCAAGCGAAGCGGGCGGGACTACCGATACGACTTAAAGTGGATTCGCTTTCAGTCGAGATGCGGAGAATTCTCTCGAACTTTATAACCATATTATACAAAACCTCGATTGGTTTAGTGTAACCAAAGAAGAAATTGAGGCTATTTCAGCTAAAGATGCAGATCAAAATAGTCAATCAATGCACATAACACTTTGAAATTAGATATAATGAGAACGTATGCAAAAGGTAAAAAAAGACAATCTCACGGACTTGGTAGGTGATATTACTAAACCTCAAGAAGCTAGTCCTGCAAAGCCTAGTGAAGGTAATGAGCCAAATCCTCAACCCAAACCATTAGATGACTATCAAGTTACAACCCCTGATGGTGAAGTTATAGACATGGATATTACATTACTCAAGCCAATGGTACAAAAGACAAATAGAGGTATATTTGTAAAGAAAATACAGGGTGGCAAAGATAAAAAAGGCAATCAGTATGTGCTGATAGTAGATGAAGTTGCTTCATAAATCTCATTAGCCCCTCTCTTCTCGAACTATATATCTATAACACAGGATTATTAGATAACTTTAATCATCAATGAGGCAAATGGGGGTGGTTATTTTACATTTGAGAAGTCAGTCAAAACTATTTGGATGCCTCTAAAATTAGGACACTTTTTTAAAATTGTCTTTTCAATCAAGCACGACTCTATAAAAGTCTTGTAAAATAGTATTAGATGGATAGTAAAAGTTTCAATTATTTAACGAAATATGGGAAACAAAATAAATACATCAGGCTTGAAAAAAGATAAATTACTGCAAAAGTGCGAGTTGTTAATGGTTAGAGGCATTGACTCTGCATCGGATGTTAGTGAACAGCTAAATGTGTCCTACAATACTGCAAAGAGTTATATTGAGATAGTTAGAGGCCGTTGGCAGGATTACCATACAGTTGAGGAATTGCAAGCCAAGAGAAAAGAATTGATAAAGAAAACTGAGGCGATCATTAATGAATCATGGGAATTGAAGAATGGTGCCAAGAATACATTAGAAGCTACAGGTGCGTTACGAACCGCTTTAATGGCTATTGAGAGGCTTCAGAAACTACATGGAATAGATGACGTGCCACCACAGCCCGAATTGCCCAAAGAAGCACAAATATCACAATTAGCAAATACATTAAACACGACACTATCTCCTAAAGCAAAACAAATGGTATTAGATTCAATCAAGAAAGCAATCAGGCTGCAAAAACAAACACAGCAAAACTAGGGGAAATTGTGTATACTAAATTTATAGAGAATTATGAAAATGACATCTTTCAAGAATAAAGCCTCATTAAATCGTTGGGTGTTTCTAGTACCTGTTGTTTTAGTAGTAATTGTTTTAGGTTTTCTTTATAAAGAGAAGTATCTTAACTGCTTTACTAAAGACTTCTCCATGTGTGTTCAGTCAAAAAAATATAACAGTGCTAGTGGTGAGTTTACATTCAGGTATCCCAAAGATTATCCGATTAGTTTTAAGAGTGGAAGCGATATGGTAAATCAATACCATTTTGATGATGAATATGTGGAGTGGGTGAATTTTTCAGAAGAGTGGTATCCTAACGCAGGTGGAGAAAGATTAGGGGATGTTATCGTAAGCAAGAAAACAGACTTCAACAATATCAAAGAATATGGAGATAAAAGACTCAGCGACTTTAACAGTTTGCCTGAACGATATAAAGGAACTCCACCAAAGATCGAATATATGAAAGTTGGTGGTATAGATGCAGCACGAATATCTCTAGCACAACAGCCATCTAGTTTCGATCCACCAAGCGATAATTATGTCATCATTCATAATGGACATTTATATACAATCAGTTTCGATTACAACGATTACTATCACAAACTACCGATTGACTATTACAACAAAGCAAAAGAAGTGTTACTTTCCACATTTAGCTTCAATTAGTTATTTTTTCAGCTTCTGGATGAGTTCATTTTTACAAAAGTAGCTAATGCTTCTTGGGAAATCCGATAACCTCTACCAAGTTTTACAGCCTCCAATTTACCGCTTTTAATGTAGTTAAGGACTGTCTGCCAATGGACTTGTAGGAGTTCTGCCACCTGTACGACAGTATAGAAAGAATTGCTTTTCATAGCTTAAAAGTGTTATAAATTATTATAAACATTTGTCAATGAATATAGCAAGTATTTTGTTGACAAGTTCCATCATTGATGATGGAAATCGAGAGAATTTAGAGAATTATGGCTACTACACAAGATTTATTATCTGCAATTCGGAACCTCCAAGGCGAGAATGAAGAAAGGGACACTTCTAAGTACCGCTATGTCATCTACGCTAGAAAATCAACCGAAGGAGAAGAAAGACAAGCACGATCACTCGGAGATCAAGTGGCTGTATGCAATGAGATTGCTGATAGTAGGAAATTAAAGCTACTTGATAAACCAATGAGCCCGATTGAAGAAAAACAAAGTGCCAAAGAACCAGATATACGGCCAAAGTTCCGCAAGATGCTTGATGACATTAAGCAAGGTAAATACGAAGGGATTATTGCGTGGCATCCTGACAGGCTTGCTCGTAACATGAAGGATGCAGGAGAAATTATTGACTTACTCGATAAACAAATCATTAAAGATTTACAGTTTGTTAGCTTCACTTTTGAAAATGACACAGCAGGAAAAATGTTATTAGGAATGTCTTTTGTTTTGTCAAAACAGTATTCTGACAAGCTACGAGATGACGTTAAACGAGGCATCAGAAGAAGCATTGAAGATGGAAAATACCTCAGCAAAGCCAAGCATGGCTATTATCGAGATAGAAACATGATGTTACGTCCTGATGGTGATAACTTTACACTTCTGAAAAATGCGTGGCAAATGAGGCTTCAAGGGAAAACCCAAGAAGTCATAGCTAAGTATCTTGTAGATGCAGGGTACAAGCGAAGTGAAGGTGTAGGAAACATTACGTACAAGACTTTTAATATGACGAATAAAGTATTATCTGATGTTTTCAAAGATACGTTTTATACAGGTGTCTTAGATTATGGCACAACTGGTGCTGTGGATTTAACGGAAGTATATGACTTTGTACCTATGGTTGAAGTTGATGACTTCTTGAAAATCAACAAGTTTAGCGATATCAAGAAAGCGTTTCAAATAAAACAAAGAGGAATAAAAGATGCTGTTAAAGCAGACTTCTTAAGAGGAATTATCTATTGCGGACACTGTAACGAACCAATGAGTGCAGGTATCACTGTGAAGTATTCTACTAATAGGAAAATCAATTACTTTAACTTTAGGTGCGACACAATTGGATGCAAGATCACCAAGCCTAGTGGGAAAAAAGTAAATCAAAATGTGAGGGGCAACGTCATTCTCGATTATGTATACCAATTCCTAGAAGAACATAAATTTACTGATAAACGTGCCTACAATCACTATGTGCAGGAAATGAAAGGGATACAAGAGAAGGAACGCAAAGAATTAGAATCGAGAAGAAAATCACTACAGCAAACAGCAAAGGAACTTGAGGATCGCATAACTGTAATAAAAGATTACATTCCTCAAGAGGAAGATAACGAGATCAAAGATGAATATAGAGATGACTTTAAGGCTAAAAAGGCTAAGTTAAAAGATATCTTGGAAGAAATAGAGAAAGTGAAGGAAGCAAAGGTTAAAGGAAGCAAGGTGGTTCTAACATATCAGAAGTTTGTCGAACTATTTAACGATTTGCCCGTTATATTGAGAAAAACGAAGACTATGGAAGGAAAAGATCAGATTATCAGAAAAATCTTCTCGAACTTTGTTCTCAAGGACAAGAAAGTGGCGTCATATCAACTAAATCAACCATTTAAAGACTTCATCGAAAAGGGATTTTTCGTCTCTAGTCGGGGTGGGGAGAATCGAACTCCCGATGCCGCACCCCCAGCGCGGCGTGTTACCACTATACTACACCCCGGACTTTTGTATTTTATCATTTTTCTTATATTCTTGTCTCTCCCCTTCTCCATTTATTTATGTATCCATACACCCAAACATGATATAGAAATGATATATTGACAGCGTTTCGGGTTTTGTTAATATAAACGTATGCCAGATAATACTGACGCCAAAAAATCCGCCATTTTAGCTGCCATGGCGCAGATCCAGAAAACTTACGGCACAGGTTCCATTATGCGTCTTGGCGAGCGGGCGGAAAGGATGTCAATTGATGTGATCTCTACAGGATCCATTGCTTTGGATCTGGCTTTAGGTGTTGGAGGTTTACCAAAAGGTAGGATTGTTGAAATATTTGGGCCGGAAGCCTCGGGGAAAACTACAGTGGCCCTGCATGTTATTGCCGAAGCACAAAAAAAGGGCGGAGTAGCAGCTTTTATTGATGCCGAACATGCGCTTGATCCGCAAAGGGCGCAAAAATTGGGTGTAAATCTTGACGATTTGCTGATTTCACAACCCGATACAGGAGAGCAGGCACTGGAGATTGCCGAGACCTTGATCCGTTCCGGGGGCATTGATGTTTTGGTAATTGATTCTGTGGCAGCCCTGGTGCCAAAGGCAGAAATTGAAGGGGAAATGGGTGACTCAATGATTGGAGTGCAGGCGCGGCTGATGTCACAAGCACTCCGCAAACTCACCGGCGCCATTTCTTCTACCAACACTATTATGATTTTTACCAACCAGCTCCGGCAAAAAATCGGGGTGATGTTTGGTAATCCCGAGGTTACAACCGGAGGCTTGGCCTTGAAATTTTATTCAACTATCAGGCTTGATATTAGAAAAATTGAAAATATTAAAGAAGGAGATCTAGTGGTGGGATCGCGTCACCGCGTCAAGATTGTTAAAAATAAAGTAGCTCCGCCCTTCCGCATTGCCGAGTTTGATATGAATGAAAATGGTATTTCGCACCAGGGGGAACTCCTGGATGTAGGAATTGAATTGGGGATTTTGACGAAGGCAGGCGCTTTCATTAAATGGAATGAACAGCTTTTAGGGCAGGGCCGGGCCGCGGCTATTGCTACCTTAAAAGAAGACAAAAAGTTAGCGGAAAAACTGGAAAAAGAAATCAGAACTGTCTGGATTAAACAAAAATCGGGCAATGAATTGGTGGTAGGTAAAGAAGAGGAAGAATCTACAGTTTCAGAAACTGTATAATGAGTTTATAAAGAAATGCTTGAAAGATTAAATCAGATTCTTCATCGTTCGAAAAACAGACCAGAAACTCCCCTGGTAGTTGAAAAGACACCGGTTAGAAAGCCTGTGATCCCGTGGGGTAAAACTCCGAAAGAACGATTGGAGGCTGCATTTGCAATCCCTGGATTTGCTAAAGGTATTAGAACTTATGAACAAACGCCGTATGGGGTTATAGAGATTGATTGGGATATGACGAATGGATTTAAGAATGGTATGGAGCGGTTCACTAGAGGGGTAACATTTTATCAAGGGGAAACAGAAGCTTCGTTAAAAGAAAAAGGACGAACAAACTTAGGGTAATATGCCCAAGGTAACTTCGGTTGAACCCCAGAAGAAAAATAGTAAAAGATTTAATGTGTTCCTTGATGGGCAGTTTGCCTTTGGGGCAGATGAAGATTTAGTGGTAAATTACCGTTTAGTCCCGGGTAAAATTATTGAACAAAAAGATCTGGAAAAATTAATTTTCGAAGCGGAAGTGGGTAAGTTAATGGAAAAAATGTATAACCTGTTTTCTTTCCGCCAGCGTTCGGAAAAAGAAATCCGTGATTATTTAAAAACATTATCTTTTAAAAGAAAAATAAAAGATCAAGAGGAAATTTCTCCCTTGGTAGTTGATCTTTTGATTGAAAGACTAAAACAAAAAGGCATGCTAAACGATTTGGAGTTTGCCAAGGCCTGGATAGAGGGTAGAAGAAGAAGTAAAAATTTAGGAATTCGCGCACTTAAAATGGAACTTGTGAGGAAGGGAATTGGCAGGGAGATCATTGAGGAAGTCATAAGTAATGAGCCGTTAGCTGTTAGTGAAGAGGACCTTGCGAAACTTGCCCTCGAGAAAAAGATGAGATCCTGGAAAAACCTGGATCCCAAAAAAAGGAAACAAAAGGCAATAGAATATCTCATGAGAAAAGGTTTTGGTTGGGAAATTATTAAGGCGGTAGTTGAAAATATTTTGGGAAACAGGTAGAATACTAATAGAGAAATTTAAGTTTAAGGAAAACTATGAAAAAAATAGTTTTAGGAAAAGTTACAACTCTTCCCAGCCTGGTTTAATCCGGGAGTTTCCTTTGGACTTTTAATTTCTCCCCAAAAAATATGCAAAAAACATTTGGTCCCCCTCGTCCGCCAATTGACGGCTCGGGGCAAGCTGGTATTGATGTAGTTGAACTCTCCAAGCGCGAGGGGATTTTGGAAGAGCGGGAAAGAATGTTAGCCGAAAAACAGCAGTTAATTGAAGAAAAATTAGAAAGCTTGGAAAAAATCCGCAAGGATTTAATCTCGAAATTAGAAAAATCCTCCAAGATGAGTTCCGATGAGGCTCAAAAAATACTTCTTGAAAATGTGGAAAAGGATTTGGCTTCAGAAATTTCCAAAAAAGTCCGGGAAGCGGAAGAACAAATTAAACTGCAAGCTGATGAAAAATCAAAAGGAATTTTGGCAGAAGCAATGCTTCATGGCGCCACGGATTATATTGCCGAATTTACCACCTCCCAAGTTAAGCTTCCCGATGAGGAAATGAAAGGCCGGATTATCGGTAAAGAGGGCAGAAATGTCCGGGCTTTTGAGGCAGCCACGGGAGTTGATGTATTAATGGACGAAACGCCCGGGGTCTTAATTATTTCCTCCTTTGATCCGGTCCGCCGTGAAATTGCCAAAAAATCTTTGGAAAAATTAATGGCCGATGGCAGGATCCAGCCGGAAAGGATCGAAGAGATTGTCAAAAGAACTGCCGATGAAATCGAGAAAATTATGTTTGCCACAGGTGAGGATTTATGCCACCAGGTTGGTGTTTATAATTTGCCCCGCGAGCTGGTTGCGCTCTTAGGCAGGTTTAAGTACAGGTATTCTTATGGACAAAACATGATCCAACACACTTTGGAAGAAACAAGAATTGGGATAGCTTTGGCGACGCAACTTGGAGCCAATGTCAATATTGTGCGTTTGGGCTGTCTTCTTCACGATATCGGAAAAGTGGCAGATATGGATGATGAGGGAACCCATGTTGAAAAAGGTGTGGCTCTGGCTAAAAAATATGAACTTTCAAAAGAAGTGGTAAATTGCATTGCCCAACATCATGAGGACGAACCATTTTCCTCAACCGAATCAATTCTCTGCTATATTGCCGATGCAATTTCCGGGGCAAGGCCCGGAGCCAGACGTGAGGATGTAGAGGATTATATTAAAAGAATTGAAGATATTGAGAAAATTGCTACCTCTTTTGAAGGAGTGGAAAAAGCTTATGCGCTCTCTGCCGGACGGGAAGTTAGAGTGATAGTTTATCCGGAAAAAATCTCCGATGATGAGTTACCAAAACTGACACATGATATCGCCTCAAGAATTGGTAAAGAAGTCATGGTTCCGGGACAAGTCAAAGTGACAACAATCAGAGAAGTCCGCGCCACAGACTTTGCTTCTGCCTAAATTGGGGCTTGCCAGAAGCCCAAACATGTGCTATTTTCAGAGTGCATGACAAAGCACGAACTTATCGAAAAAGTAGCCAGGAAATCATATTTAACCAAACGTGGTGCTGCTGATGCTGTTAATTTTACTTTTGACCTGATCAGGGATTCGCTCCTTAGGGGTGAAAAAGTAGTTATTACCGGTTTTGGCACATTTTTAATCAGGTCACGCGCCGCCCGCCGTGGCCGTAATCCTCAAACAGGAGAAGTGATTCAAATCCCCGGTAAAAAACTCCCCGGTTTTACTGCCGGCAAAACCATTAAGCGGTTAATTAAATAACCACAGTGAAACCAATTTTTTCTCTGGCGCCGATGGATGATGTGACGGACACGGTTTTCCGCCAGGTCATTTTAAAAACTTGCCAGCCCGATATTTTCTACACAGAATTTACCAATTGCGAAGGACTCTTCTCTGCCGGATCAGAAAAAATCATGCAGCGATTAAAATTTGCGAAAGAAGAAAAACCAATTGTGGCCCAACTTTGGGGCATAAACCCTGATAATTTTGAAAAAGCTGCCAGGTTTTGTAAAAAACTCGGGTTTGACGGTATCGACATCAATATGGGCTGCCCGGATAAAAAGGCAGTTAAAAAGGGAGCCTGTGCTGCGCTCATTCAAAATCACAATTTGGCCCAAAAAATTATTAAAGCGGTCAAAAAGGGTGTCCCGAATTTGCCAATTAGCGTTAAAACCAGAATTGGGTTGGATAAAATTATTACTGAAGAGTGGATTGGATTTTTATTAAAACAAAATCTTTATGCAATCACGGTTCACGGCCGGACTGCCAGGGAACTTTCTAAAGTGCCGTGTCATTGGGATGAAATTGCAAAGGCCGTAAAAATTCGCAATAAAATGGGGTCAAAAACTTTAATCTTTGGTAATGGAGATGTCGAAGATAAAATTCAGGGGCTCAAGTTTTGTAAAAAATACGGGGTTGATGGCGTAATGATCGGACGGGGGATTTTTAAAAATTTATGGGCATTTTCTGATAAAGAACACAAAGCAACCTTACAGGAAATGTTAGAACTTCTACTTTTCCATGCCAGATTATTTAATAAAACCTGGCTGGGTACGAAGAATTTTAATATCCTGAAAAAATTCTTCAAATGCTACACTTTGGGTTATAGAAATGCCTCAAAATTGCGGAAAAAATTGATGGAAACAAGTTCTGTGAAAGAGGTTGAGAAAATTATTTCAACGCTGTAATAAGGGCTTGGTCAGTAGCGCTGTGGAAACTAATATTTCTATACCCGATATTTTTTAACATTTGCTTCAACTCATCAGAGGAATAATACCTTAGAGCCCAGGGATGATTTTTGGGAGGTTCCGGCGTCTTTCTATCAGATATTGAAATCTGGAAAAATATTTTCCTGTTATTTTTTAAAACACGGTAAGATTCCTTTAAATAATTTAAAAAAATTTTTCTTGGCAAATGTTGAAAGACCAGCATAGAAAAGACTAAATCGAAAGTTTCATCATCAAAATTTTTTAGATCCTTGCCATTACCAGCATAAAATTCCACATTCTTTTTTCCAACATATTTTTTGGCTAACTTGATCATCGAAGGGGCGATATCGATACCGATACATCTTTTAAATTGCCCGGCCAAAAAATTCTCGAGCCGTCCCGCTCCGCAGCCAATATCAAGCACGGTATATTTTTTATCAATAAGGTGCATTTTTGAAAATAAAGGAACAATATTATCATCCCGCAGGTAAAGCTCTTTGCGCGATAGGGCATTTTCCAGGATTGCTTGCCAGGGATGGAGAAGGCCTGCCAGGTGCCAGTAAATTTTTTGCGGGATCAAGGATGAAACCCAAAAATTAATTTCTTTGAGCATACAATAATTAATTATATCAATTCTGGGAGTTGACTTCTCTACCCGTCTATTTTACTATGTATCCATACGTAAGAAAGTGATAAGTGCAAAGGGAAAAGTGAAAAGTTAAGAATACCTCCATGAGTAAACCGAAAATAGATAGAAATATTAATATTTCTGATGACCTGATCAAAAAGTTTTTGACCGATTCGGAATGGCGGATGGTTAAACAAAGATTTTTAATTTCCAATCTTTTATCTGATGGTTTGTCCGTCAGGAAAATTGCCGAACGGGTAAAAGTGGGGACGGATACAGTGGTTCGGGTTGCCAAAATGGTCAAAAAAAGCGGAAACTCCGGATCAAAACCTCAAAATATAAAAACCTCTACCCCCTGGATCTTCGGAAAATCTGATTAATTATGAAAAAGGTGTTAGCGATCTTAGGGCCGACAGCTACCGGAAAAACCGATGTGGCCCTATTCTTGGCCAAAAAATTTAACGGGGAACTTATTTCCTGTGATTCCAGACAGGTTTATAAAGGGTTGGATATTGGGACAGGCAAAATGCCGGGTAGAAAAGATGGTCATCCTGAACTTGTTTCAGGATCTATATGGATTCCGGATCAAGTCCGGAATGACATTAAAAAAGGAAAAGGATTTTGGGAAATTAATGGAATTAAAGTTTGGATGTATGATGTGGTTTCTCCAAAAGTTCAATACACAGTTTATGATTATGTTAAAGACGCCGGAAAAGTGATTGATGGTATTTTGCAAAGAGATAAATTGCCGATTATTGTAGGTGGAACTGGGCTATATCTTAAGGCGCTACTGCAAGGCCTGCCTAATTTAGCTGTACCTGTTGACCTGAAACTAAGAGGGGAGTTAGAAAAACTTTCTTTGGAAAAGCTGCAAAATAAATTACAAACCCTGTCCCCTACTAAATGGGAAAATATGACTTCTTCTGACAAAAAAAATAAACGGAGACTCCTTCGCTCTATTGAACTTCACCTTATGTATCCATACATCAAACAAGTGAAAAGTGAAAAGTGCAAAGTGCAAAGTTGGGATATTTTGAAAGTTGGGTTGACTGCTCCGAGGCAGGTCTTAAATCAACGGATTGATTTGCGTTTACTTGCCAGAATTAATCAGGGAATGATTGAAGAGGCTAGTAAATTATACAAAGAAGGGCTATCTTTTAAGAGAATGAGGCAATTGGGGTTGGAATATGGTATATTGGCAGACCTTTTGGAAGGTAAAATCAATAAAGAAGAGTTTATAGAAAGACTCAAAAATAAAATTCACCAATATGCCAAAAGACAGATGACCTGGTTTAATCACGAAAGAGATGTTTTGTGGTTTGATATAAATGAACCGAACATGATAAATGTAGTGGAAAACGAGGTAGAAAAATGGTATTATTCGGGGTGTGACACGAAGAATTGATATTTCTTACCGGACCATTATTTTTATTGCCGTTTTTTTACTTTCTCTTTGGATACTGTTTCTGATCCGCGACATCATCTTACTTGTTTTTGTGGCCTTTATTGTTATGTCAGCCCTTTACCCGATTGTTAATAAACTCAATTCCTGGCAAATTCCCAAGACGCTGTCTGTACTTTTGACTTTCTTTACTGTCATGGGGATACTTGTGGCGGTAATTACTCTTGGTTTTACCCCATTGATTTCTGAAACAAGCAATTTAACAACCCGCTTGGCCGATGCGCTTTCGGCCCTCCTGCAGGTCAGCTTATTGGACCAGTCAATTATCAGGCAGGAAATGTCCAAGATCTCGGGGCAGCTTTTAAATATTACTTTTGATGTGCTTCGTGATTTGATTGCTCTTGTCAGTATTTTGGTAATTACCATTTATATGCTCCTTGATAGGGAAAAAATTGAAAATTATGCTACTTCTTTTTTCGGGGTGCGCCAGGAGAAAGTCCAAAAGATATTGAGGTTGGTGGAGGAGAAATTGGGAGCCTGGCTTCGGGGGCAGGTAGTTCTGTCGCTTTTGATTGGTGCAATGACATATGCAGGCCTTCTGATTTTGGGTGTGGAATTTGCCCTGCCTTTGGCAATTTTGGCAGGGCTTCTGGAAGTGGTACCGGTAATCGGACCAATTATCGCTGCTATTCCGGCAGTGCTTTTGGCCCTGACTGTTTCACCCTTTCAAGCGGGACTTGTAACCGGGCTTTATGTTGCCATACAACAACTTGAGGGTCATGTGGTGGTGCCGCAGGTAATGAGGCGGGCAGTAGGCTTAAATCCTTTGCTTGTTATTTTGGCTATTTCCGTTGGAGGAAGACTTTTGGGAATTGGAGGAGCTCTTTTGGCCGTACCTATTGCTGTAGTAATACAACTTGTGTTGCAAGAAACCCTCAAGGTCGAAGAATAACCTTTCAATTTGATTTTGCCTTTGTTTTGAGCTAAAATTAGCATGCCTAGGAAGCTGGATGATAGTCGCCATTGGCGACAGGAAAGTCCAGACAGCGCAGAGCAGGGTGGTCGCCGTTAGGCGACAGCCGTAAGGCCTAGTTAGAGTAACAGAGACGATCCGGGTGGCGCCGGTTGAAACGATCAAGCTACTGGATCTTTGGCTTGTAGAAACGCGAGGGATTTATCCTGAGCGAGCGAAGCGAGTCGAAGGACAATCCTCCCCGCTGCAATCCTAGATTGAACTGAGCTGCTCGCTCGATAGTTCGAATAAGGAGCAGTCGCCTAAGGCGACACAGATGACATCAAACATCATTTGTAGATAGATTTCATCTCAAACAGAATCTGGCTTAAAGGCTCCCTAGGCACAAAATTATTCTCTATTATTTAAGTGTCTTTCAGTATAACGCCTGAATCTCCGCCCCGGCTCAACAATGAGCCCTAATGTCAATTGCTGGGCAAATTCCTGCAATGTAATCTGTTCTTTTACAGTATTAAAAAATACAGTTGTTTGCTTTGTTTTAATGCTTTCAAAAAGATTACCCCGATATCCGGTTAGACCCCGCCCGATCAAACGAAAATGGGTATCACTGCCACCAAGTGGTGCGCCCAAACTTTTCTGATACTGATAATAAAAATCTTTGGCATCCTGGTTGGCAAGTGTCCATGGGTTTACGGCAACCCCGCCATTGAATATTTCAAAACCATCAAAGTAAATATCGCTTGAACCTTGAATAATGGATAAAATTTTATTTTCAGTGAGTGACTTAGTCCATTTGTACATGGGATGAGGAACAATGGCTAACCCATTCTGGTCATGGATTGCATCAATAGTCCATTCAACTTTTTTACCACTGGGAATATTTCTCTCAAGGTAAAGTCCCAAAAGGTGGCCGTTATGAGTCGTGATTTCACTACCCGTAACAACTTCAAGCGGGTAGTTCTTGGCTAGTTCTCTTGTCTCAAGGGCAGAATCGGTTACTTCATGATCAGTTATGGCAATGGCTGAAAGGTGTAGTTTCACAGCTTGATCGATTACTTCTTGGGGCGTAAGTAAACCATCGGAACGGCAAGTATGAATATGTAAATCGGCTAGGTGCAAATTGGGACTAATCTCTCCCCAGAATTCATTCACTAGCTGACTTTAGCACTACTCAAAGCTGATGTACAAGGACAGCTTTCTTGATGGGGTAAATTTTTAATAATTTCAAAAATTAATTTCTTTGATTTTTCGTTATTTTCATTCAACATTTTCAAGATATCTTTTGTTTCCACAGGTTTTACTTTGCCTTTTTGGGCAATTCCCGCATCCCAATCAGTAACTAGCGCTATCCCCAAAAAACACATTTCCATCTCCCGGGCTAAAATTGCCTCAGGACATTGGGTCATATTTATAATCTGATAGCCTAGTTTGGCAAAATAAGAGCTCTCGAGAGCTGTTGAAAAACGCGGTCCGTTGATAACCACCACTGATCCGTTTTTGTGAACCGGAATTTTTAACTTTTTGCAAGACTCCGCGGCAATTTTTTGCAAATTGGGGCAATAGGGATTGGCTCCTCCAATATGGACTGTTTCCGGGCCGTGATAATAAGTGTCATCGCGGCCGTGGGTTCTATCAAAAAACTGATCCAAAATAACAAAATGCCCGGGTTTAATATTAGGCTGCAAAGACCCGACGGCGCAAGGAGAAATAATATTTTTAACCCCCAGCATCTTAAAGGCATAAATATTGGCTTTATAGGGAACTTTGTGGGGGGGATACTGGTGTTTTTCCCCATGCCTTGGCAGGAAAGCTACTTTTTTGCCATGTATCTGCGCAATAGTGATTGGAGCTGAAGGCTTGCCGTACGGGGTAGTTAGTTTGATTTGTTTTGCTTTTTGGAACAGTGAGTAAAAACCCGATCCCCCGAAAACGCCGATTTCTGCCTGTGCCTTTTTCATTTTGATTTAAACAGGGGCAGATGACCCAGTGAAACAACTTCTTTCCAAAAATTTTCCTCACCCTCCGTAAAAACTGCTGCTTCTGCGGCGATTTTTGCCCCGGCTTTTTTCATCAAGGCCCGCATGCCTTTCAAAGTTTCACCGGTGGATATGACATCATCCAAAAGCATAACTTTTTTACCGCGGATTTTTTTGCGGTCCTTACCGTCAAGGAATAAATTTTGCGGCTTGCCGGTGGTGATGGAAAGTACCTCAATCCCTATAGAATTGACCATGTAAGGCTTCAAAGTTTTTCTAAGCACAATATATGGTACTTTTAAAACTTTGGACATTTCATAAGCCAGACAGATGCTTTTGACCTCCGGGGTGACGATGGCAGAAATCTCCTTGGGTAATTTTTTGGCTAAACTTTTGCATATTTTAGGAGAAACAAAATTAATTCCTAAAATATTAAACAGGGCCACGCTTAAATTTGGCCCCACTTCCACAATAGGAAGCTTACAAACTTCACCGCATATTTTGACAGGATGGTATTTTTGTTTGGCCGCTTTTTTCACTGGCTTAGATTTACCAAAACTATACATTTTTGTCAACTTTGTTATACTTACCCTGTAATGTTAGCCAAAGTAATATCCGGAGCAAATGTTGGGCTTGAATCTGTTCCTGTCACGGTAGAAGTGGACATTGCCTCGCAGGGCTTGCCTTCATTTACCCTGGTGGGTTTGGCAGATAGGGCAGTTGAGGAATCAAAAGAAAGGGTCCGCTCGGCCCTTCGGAATTCCGAGGCAGACCTCCCTCCCAAAAAAATTACGGTTAATTTAGCCCCGGCAGATTTACCAAAAGAAGGACCGGCCTTTGATTTGCCGATTGCCCTGGGAATCTTACTGGCATCGGGTCAACTGGTCTCTGATTTATCAAATACCTTGGCTGTGGGGGAGTTGTCCTTGGACGGGAGTTTGCGTTCAACTCATGGAATTTTATCTTTTGCGATACTAGCAAAAGAAATAGGTTTGAAAAGATTATTTGTACCAAAAGTAAACGCCCCGGAAGCGGCAGTGGTTGATGGAATTGACATTTATCCTTTTGAGGATATTTTACAAATTTTTAAATTTTTAACAGGGGCAGAAGAGGTTTTACCGCAACCCTTGACGGAATTTAACTCATCCGATGGAAATCTTTATGAATATGACTTTCGCGATATTAAAGGGCAGGAAATGGCCAAAAGAGCTCTTGAGATTGCAGCAACTGGTGCCCATAATGTTATTTTAAAAGGCCCGCCAGGAGCTGGAAAAACCTTGCTGGCCCGGGCCTTCCCTTCCATATTGCCACCTCTTACCAAAGAAGAAGCTTTGGAAGTAACCAGAATTTATTCCATTTGCGGTTCGCTTTCTCCGGGTGAGGCAATTGTCACGACCCGGCCTTTCCGCAGCCCCCACCACACCGCTTCTTATGTGGGGATGATTGGCGGAGGAAATAATATTAAACCAGGGGAAGTGTCCATGGCCCACCGCGGTGTACTTTTTATGGACGAACTGCCAGAATTTCCCAGACAAGTGCTGGAGGCACTGCGCCAGCCTCTGGAAGACCGCAAAGTGACCATATCACGCGCTTCCGGATCTTTAACTTTTCCATCGCAGTTTATTCTTTTGGCAGCCCACAACCCCTGTCCCTGCGGGTTTTTGGGGAGCCCTAATAAAAATTGTGTCTGCATGCCCGGGCAAATTTCCCGCTATAAAAAAAGGATGTCAGGGCCGCTTCTTGACAGGATTGACATTCATTTGGATGTGCCATATGTGGATGTGGAAAAATTAACCGGGGAAAAAGTGCCGGAGGACTCAAAAACTGTCCGTGAAAGGGTTAAAAAAGCTAGGGAGTTACAATATAAAAGATTTCAAGGCTCGGGAATTTTAACCAATTCAGAAATGAAAAGCGCCCAGATTAAGCAGTTTTGCCAGATCACCCAAGATGCCATGGATCTTTTAAAAATGGCCATATCCCAAATGAACCTCTCGGCCCGCGGTTATCACAGGGTCCTCAAACTTTCCAGAACTATTGCAGACCTGGCAGATCAGGAAAACATTTTATCGGAACATATAGCAGAAGCTTTAACATATAGGGCTAGGGAGGAAAATTGAAATTGGGGTATTGTTTTATATATCAAATTTGATATAATTATAAATGGAATTTAAGATAATTTTTTATAAAGATAAATCGGGAAGTAATCTGATAGAGAAATTCTTTCTTGAGCTGGAAAAAAGTAATAAGGTTTTGGTAGCTCAAGCTCGTAGGGGAATTGAGAAATTAAGATATAAAATTTATCATAAAGAGCCATTATCGAAGTATCTGGAACCAAACTTATGGGAATTAAGAGCTAAATCAGGAACAGATATTTTGAGAATTATTTATACTTTTAATAAAGGGCAGATAATTATTTTATTGCATATATTTATTAAAAAGAAACAGAAAACTCCGGTAAATGAGCTGGAAATAGCAAGAAAAAGATTAAAAGAATTAAAAAATGAAGGAGAAAATTAAAATGAAAAGAATAAAAGATGATATAGATAGATTAACAGAGAAACTCTTAAAACAGGATCCTTCTTTTAAGGTGGAAATGGATAAAGCAGATCAAGCCTGGGATATTGCTTTCCAACTCTATGATTTAAGGGAAAAAATGGGATTAACTCAAACAGAATTGGCAAAATTAGTTGGGACAAAACAGTCTAATATTGCCAGAATTGAGTCTGCGGATTATACGGGATATACACTGAAAACTTTGGAAAAAGTTACCAAAGCTCTAAAAGCTAGATTAGAAATTAAGATTGTTCCTTGTGTTCCCACACTCAGTGTGGGAACTTGATGTAATTTGGCAGATCAGGAAAACATTTTATCGGAACATATAGCAGAAGCTTTAACATATAGGGCTCGTGAAGAGAATTAAAAGTTAGCTTTGCACTGTTTCGACAAAGTTTACAACCATGGCCTTCGAGATGCATGGTAAATTAATTTGATTTAGCTTATAGCTTGGAGTAAAATTCGTGCATATGGCAACTGAACCTGAACCACAATCTACAGGAGTGGGAAATAACCTTTCAATGTCAACAGAAGCTCAACTTAATGCATTCAGAGCACGATTAGATGGAGAAAAAATCAGTACTATCAAAGTTATTCCAGGATTTCTATTTAGAAATGGTAAAGAGCGAGAAGTGAGGTCCTTTCATGGACGCGGGGTGATGGTTTACTCTTTGGACTGGGCGGATGATTGTCTTGTTCCCAAGGATGATGAGTTTCTCTTAGAAAAACATACAGAAACATACAGAAAAGGACTTGAAGCTCGAGATCAACTTTTAGATCGAATAAATGTTGTTGAGATACTCGGGATGGTACGTGACATATGGGGTAGAGGTGAAATTCGTCATGAAGGAAGCAAGGCTGTTCTTTGGTGCAACTATACCTTTACAAAAGAAGAAATAAAGGGAATAGATCACCCAGGCTACATTTCGCATGGTACTCCTATGGGTGGTGATTACGATTGTGGTCCTAGGACAGAGTATTACCGCACAGGGAAGTGGTTAGCTTTAAGTTCGGAAGTTCGTGAGCAAATAAGAGTTGATTTTGGAAATATGAAATTTCCAGAACCCCAAAATTTACCAGGGAATGAAACCAATCCTTATAAGGGTTTTGCTTCTGAGAATACAGAACTAAGGGAATTTTTTCTTGACTTTTACCAGGGTCTTAGGGTAACTCAACACATTAGCAATGATACTATTCCAAAGCAGATTTGGTATAGACCTGATAATTTAGTAATTTGGGTAACTGTCCCATCAATTCTTGTTCCATATTACGATCAATGTTTGACAGATTGGGGTTATCGATCTGATAGTAAAGAGTTTACTTGGTTTGATCAATCAACTTCGCAACAAGAAATAATGGATTATTTATCTGGAAAATTGGAAGCCCTAAGAATTGCGGAACAACTCCCACCACAAGTAGAAGCATTGGAGTTAGCTAAAATCGGGGAACTCCGCAAAAGAGGGCTTCTTGTTGAAAAATAAAAACAATGTATGTAAAAAGTTTAGCTTTTCACCGGTTAGACGGAATTTATATTGAGCGAGCTTGTCCTGAGCGCAGCCGAGGGGGTCGAAGTGCTCATTGCCATGGCCTTCGAGATGTCAACCTAAAAATATCACACATCGGGTGTGTGATATATCCACTGAAACAGGAAGTTAAACGAGCCTATAGTTGATAATTTGCCTTTTTCGGGCTATAATACCTTCATGAGTGAAATAATCAGACGCAGAATAGAGGAGATTGTTGGAGTTCCAGTTGGTAGCAAGGGCGAGCTAGTTTCGCCATTTATGGATAGTTTGGCAGGAAAGGCCTTATTTACCCCCCGCATAAGAATTGGGTAAATGATATCAGGAGAGGAAGATCTAAGGGGAGAAAAATGTTAGTTCATTTAGATCGGGCCATCGAGGCGCAGGGGCAGAACGCAACCAAAAAGGATACTTTGTATCTGTGTATTGCAGAAGAAGGGCTTTCCAGCAGAGTATTTGGTAGTAGCTGCTACCCTCATCATTATTCTTCTGATGGTTTCATTGAACAAGTAGCAGAGAGCTTATGTTTTAATGCGGATGATGTGTCAAGAGCGGTTAAGGCTATGAGGGTCGATTTGGTTTATGGAAAGAGAGAATATGATTCTGCCCTCCTTGATTTTTTAAGACAATCATAGACGAGTATTTTAAAGATAATATTGACGCAATATCTCCTTCTGCGAGAGGAGCAAGTGTTGTTAGATTAAAAGAAAATTGGGACGGGAAATCCCCGGCGACTTTTTATAGAACTGTATACGAAGAAATGGGTCAATCCACTAGGTCGATCGGCGGTTTGACTCCATATGATCTTGCGATTATGCAAAAATTTTATGGGGATAGACTAGTAGTTGGTGAATTACCCACTGCATTTGACAGGGAGGTAATAAAAATAGAGGGCGAAAAAGATGCGAAAGAGTTTGCGAAAAAGGTTGCTAAGAAAACCGGAATTACAGTAAATAAAACAGTGCTTTTGATACATAGAAATGCTTTGGTTTATGGTAAGCCAACTTCAGATTTTTGGACGACGGATTAATATTTCAAATGGAAAGGGAACTTTGAGGTTTAATCAGCATCTGCAATATTATAGAATAAGAACATGTTTAAGAAAAGATTAGCAATATCACACATCCGATGTGTGATATTGATGCTACTAATTTTATTGGCAATGATATGGCCAGGGCAGGTTTTTGCCAGGGTGACACCGGAGGATATTGTCAATTCCAAAAGGGAAGCCTATGAAAAAACAGTCAAAAATTATTCCTTTGACCATAAACAAAAATTAAAAATTCTTTCCGATAAAATTGCCGAAATTAATAAGAGACGAGCCGATGAATTGGACCAAATTATGATTAACCAAGCTAGGATTCTGGATGAATATGAACTTCGTTCCAATGGAAATAACAAGGTGGGAATTGAAAAAGCCAGATATCAGATAACTTATGCCCACGAGGCCATAGCCTATCAGGCAGCCAAAATTTATATTTTTATTTTAAATGGGGAGGGAAATATTAAAAACGATGCATTGAATTTAATTTCATTGTTTGAGGGAGAACTTTTATCTGCCCGCTCTAAAGTTATCTATTCAGGGCAAATTTTAAAAGGAGTAATTAAGTAATGAAAAAGATAGTAATACTTATTATATGCAGTATAGTAATTGTCGGGTTATTGTTTGGAATTTTTGGGCGCAAAGTAAATCAGAGTTTAATATCTGCAAACTTGCAGATACCCGGATCTTCCGCTGCCTTCCAACCCACCCCCACCCCTCCGCCAACTGCCGGACCCACCCCCACTCCAATCACTCTTGATAAAACCAGCAACCTGGAAAATGAATTGGAAAAACTTGCTCCGGATAGTTTTACAGAGGACTTTAAACTTCTAAAAAAAGAAACGAATCGGTTTTAAGCACAAAAAACCCCACTTCGTTGAAACTCCGCGGGGTTTTTAAATCAGCCAAAAGCTATTAAACTTGAGAACCGATTTTGTACATTCCGGTACCGCAGACAGAACAAGTTGCTTTGACTGCCGGTTTACCATTTTTCATGGTTACATTTTGCGGATTGGAAGCCTCCCTTTTCTGGCGGCATTTTACACAATACATTTGCATTTAATTTTCACCCCCTTTCAAACCGTCTTAAAATCTGATAAATCCACGGTTAATACTGACGAATAAAAGCAGTTGGATAGTAATTGCCAAAGCGGCAAAGGCAATGGTTTTTAAAAGGTCGTGTTTTAGAAAGTCTATCTCGTGGCCTGCCACGGGGTGGGTTTGGAAAGCGGCAGCCTTGGGCAGAATTTGTTCCTTGCCATATAGTTGGGCCTTAAGGGAGATGAGTCTTTTTTCAATATCGGTCATTTTCTTACTTTGAGAATAACTCATGTAATCTTATCAGCTTCAAATTGAACTCACTTGAGCCTAGCAGATAAATTTATGCCTGTCAATACTTCAGTTACATTCAGTATTGATCCTGAGCCTGTCGAAGGATCAAGCACGAGTTTGACAAAAGGATTAAAACATTGGTATATTTGAAAAAGAGTAACTTATGTATCCAGCAGGCGGCGGTAGTTTTTTTTGGTTGTTTGTGGGGCTGGTTTTAGTATGGCTGGCTATTTTAAGTTATCTTATTTGGCAGGAGCGTCTTTTCCTGAAGACTCTCTTCCCGAGGTCAGGCAAGACATTCAAAGATAAACTGGAAGAGGTTTTAAAGGAAGTGGAAGGGCTGGAAGAGTTTAAAAGAGATAGTTTGGGATCTGTGCAGAAGGTAACTTTGAAAAGGTATAATCCTTACAGGGATACCGGAGGCGACCAAAGTTTTTCTCTGGCCCTGCTTGATGGCAATAAGAATGGGGTAGTCATTACCAGTCTCCATTCCCGTTCAGGTACAAGAGTCTTTGCCAAATCTGTCAAGGGAGGGGAAGAAGATGGTTTTAGGTTTTCCGAAGAGGAAAAAGAGGTAGTTGAAAACAAACAATGAGTAACATATTTAATTTATTTAGTAATTTGACAACCGTACAGAAAAGTTTGATTGTGTCTATCCTTTCCATAGTTTTATTCATCGGGTCTTCTACATTATCTTTTTCTATTTTCGGGAGGGGTAAAATAGGAAATTTAGTGGTACCGGGAACTATGACCATACCGGGTCCGGCTGCTGTCATCTCTGAAGATCCCAGTGAACCCAAAACAGAAAGTTGTCCCTTAAATGGGCAACTGCATACCAAAAAAGCCCGTGAGGTGTGGGAAAAAAGAATACCTCTTGCGGTAATGATTGAAAATCATACCGAATCCCGGCCGCAATCAGGCCTTTCTTCGGCTGATATTATCTATGAAGTTGTGGCAGAGGGCGGAATTACCCGGTTTATGGCGCTGTTTTACTGTAATTTGGGGGATATTCAGATAGGTCCTGTTCGTTCTGCCCGGACCTACTTTTTGGATTGGCTTTCAGAATATGGTGCCCTT
>Ga0208375_1001205_pt1 | contig 30717 bp, 44 predicted proteins | sample RifOxyD1_FD_184038 | JGI IMG/M metagenome (GOLD analysis project Ga0208375, IMG submission 184038) | Soil microbial communities from Rifle, Colorado - Rifle Oxygen_injection D1 (SPAdes) | ecosystem: Environmental > Terrestrial > Deep subsurface > Rock core/Sediment | place: Rifle, Colorado...
GCTCGCCACGCATTTTTTTATTTCTAGAATAGAAAAATTGTTCGCCATTCATTCACGCACTAAAGTGCGTAGGTTTCTGGCTCAGAAGATACTAAAAAAGTCCAACTATACAATTAAAATAAAAAAATTAAAGAAAAGCGCAATTAAGCGTTTACTTTTGCCATATCAGCAATTACAACTCTTCTTTGGTTTTTACATGCTTTTCCGCCTTCAATTGGATAAAGCACAAATGTTTTCACACTTGAACCAAGTTCAGATGCAATCTGATTTATATCGACAATATATGCGATTGTTGCACCTGCTGCAACAGCATCAGCATTTTTTTTGTATACTGCTTTTCCTGCATTATCAACAAATTCGAAGTAAGTTCCTTCGATTCCAGATCTTCCATTGTTTTTGAATGTTGCAGATAGAACACCATCTTTAACAGATATTGTTCCGGGTACAACGCCCATTGCATTTAAGCATTTAAGTGCAAATTCAGGAGCTACACTTGTTGTTAATGTTGTTTTTTCAACAACTGGTGGTGCTGTTTCTTTCTCAATTGTTTTAGTAACTATTCCGCCCTTCATAACTAGGAAAGCTATGATCACAACAACAACTATTGCTGCGACTATCCAACCCATCGAATTTGACTCCGATCTAGCCGGCGCCTCTCTTTTAGCTTGTTTTTTCTTTGCCATATTTATTTCAACCTCTCGAGTGTTATGACTTCAAAAAGACTGGTTTCTGTATTTAAATGTTGCGCATTTGAACCCCCCTAAGCCCTATAAGTTTATAAATGAGAATTAGCGCTTTCTAAGCTATGGAGCAGAAGATTTTTGACATTATTTTTAAGGGAGACGAGGTCACCTGGCAGTCCTTGATCCTGGATTTGGTCAGAGTACAGAACATGGACCCATGGGATATCGATGTCTCAAAACTAAGCCAGGAATTTATCGGCATGTTAAAAAAAATGCAGGAGCTTGATTTAAGAATTTCAGGCAAGGTTGTTTTAGCAGCCGCGATTCTTCTGAAGATGAAGTCCAATTACCTTATGGAAAGAGACATCATGAACTTTGATAAATTGATGCATCCAGAAGAATATTCAGAAGATGCTTTATACGAAGAGCCGAAAAGGCTGGATATTGATTTGAGCAAGGTAAGGTTAATCCCGAGGACACCTCAGCCGAGAAAAAGAAAAGTTTCCATTTACGAACTGGTTGAAGCATTAAAATTAGCGTTAGAAGTCAAGAATAGAAGAAGACAGATATTGGATTCAATCCAGATTCCATTGCCTGAAAAAAAAGTTGATATTTCTATCATCATTGAACAATTATACAAAAACATTGAAAAGATATTAGACATTGAAGGGACGATGACTTTCAGCCAGTTGATTCCTACAAATAAAAAAGAAGACATCCTGAACGCATTTATTCCCATTCTCCATCTTTCAAATCAACAGAAGATTGATCTGTATCAGCAGGAACATTTTGGAGAAATTGAAATCACAAAACCGGGAAATTCAAAAAGAAGGGAAATGGATTTCCTGAATGATGCTTTGGATGAAACAGAAAAAAGGAGGAAGAAAAATGCTGTCAAAAAAGGAAAAACAAGTGCTAAAGAGTTTAGTGAAGTACCATCTGAATGAAGTCAATAAGGATTCGGCGCCGGAAGAATTAGTTATGATGTTGGGCGCAGAAGCAAAATACAAAAAAACACTAAAAGACATACTCAAAAAAATATGAATAATGAAAACGAATTAAGAGCATTGAATATGCAGGCACAGATGATATCTGAGCAGCTGAACAGGGTAGATTCAGGTTTGATGGAGATTGATTATCTGAAACACAGCCTTGATGAACTTGGTTCGACAAAAGAGAATACAGAAATCCTTGCTCCAATCAGCAACGGAATATTTGCAAAGGCAAGATTGAAAAAAAACAATAAATTACTAGTTAATGTTGGGAATGGTGTTGTTGTCGAAAAAACAATTGTGGAAACAAAGGAGCTTCTTGATGAAAGAATCGCAGAGATGAGCGAAGCAAGGGAGAAACTCATGGAGCAGATGCAGAAAATTGAAAATCATCTAATCAAGATCGGTGAAAAATAATATGTTCGGATTTTTGAAAGACAAATTAAAAAATGCTGTTTCTTCGTTTACTAAAAAAGTTAGGGATATTGTTGAAGAGAAAGAACTATCAAAGCCAATTCCAAAAGAAAAGCCTAAAAAAGAAATTAAAAAGAAAAAAGAAGCAAAGTCAAAAAAAGAGAAAATCACAGAAGTAAAGCCGGAAATTAAAGAGATAGAAAAGAGAATAGAGGAAACAAAAGAAAAATTAGTTGAAACGCAGGAGAAAAAAGGTTTCTTCTCAAAATTATTCGGAAAGAAAGAAGAAAAACTAGAAATAAAAGAAAAGGAAACAAAAGAACCGGCAGAATTTGAAGAAGAAACAAAAGAAGACGAAAAAGAAGAGAAGAAAGGATTCTTTACAAAAATAACAGAATCTGTCACTAAAACATCATTAAGCGAAGATAAGTTTGAAGCTTTATTCTGGGATTTGGAAGTTATTTTACTGGAAAACAATGTTGCAGTGGAAGTGATTGAAAAGATAAAAGAAGATATGAAAGAGATACTAGTCAAGGGAAAAATAAGCAGGTTTGATGTTGAAAAAACTATACTTGAGACACTGAAGAAAAGCATAGACCAGATATTAACGTTTGACAAAATTGATTTAATCAGGGAAGCAAAATCAAAGAAACCTTTGGTTCTTTCATTCGTAGGGGTAAATGGCTCCGGAAAAACGACAAGCATTGCAAAATTGGCAAATTACTTCCAGAAAAACAAATTAAAAGTTGTTATGGCCGCTTCAGACACGTTCAGAGCTGCGGCAATCCAGCAGCTGGAAGAGCATGCAAATAAATTAAATATAAAATTAATAAAGCATGATTACGGCTCTGATCCAGCAGCAGTCGCTTTCGATGCAGTTAAATATGCCCAATCAAATGGAATTGATGTTGTGATGATTGATACGGCAGGAAGGCTTCATTCAAATGTTAATCTTATGGATGAGATGAAAAAAATAATCAGAGTTGCAAAACCTCACTACAAAATATTTGTAGGAGAATCAATAACAGGAAATGACTGCGTAGAACAGGCTCAGCAGTTTGATAATGCAGTTGGAATTGATGGGATTATTCTCTCCAAAGCAGATGTTGATGAAAAAGGAGGAGCAGCTATTTCAGTTTCTTACGTGACTAAAAAACCGATAATGTACTTAGGAACAGGGCAAACTTATGACGACATAGAGCAGTTCAACAAAGAAAAGATTATAAAGACATTGGGGTTGTAGTAATTTATGGTTCAGGATATATTTTTCGGAGCGATGATGGGAGGGTTGCTGGCTATTTTCGGGATTTTCATATTTGTATTATTGGCTGCCATTTACATCTATACATCTCTTGCGCTGATGACTGTCGCGAAGAAGAACAGAACAGGACCGTTATGGCTTGCATGGATTCCTGTTGCCAATGTTATCTTAATGCTTAAGATGGCGAAACTTCAGTGGCAGTGGATATTTGCTTTGCTTATTGGAATAATCCCGATAATCGGCGGAGCGTTAATTATGGCGGGAGTTGTTTATGTGTGGTGGCAGATTTGCAGGCATATGCATAAGCCGGAATGGTATGCAATATTGATGATTGTTCCTTTCGTAAATCTTGTTGTTCTTGGATATTTAGCTTGGGGAAAATAATTATTTAATTTATATTTCTAAGTTAGCACCTGCACCGAGGCTTAATTATTTTTTATAGAAACTGAGCTGGGAGGGGAGGCTCCTACGGAGCTCCAGCATTTTGTGAGATTACAGAATTAAAAGCCAAGTGGTGCTAACTTATTCTTTAAACTCTATCTTTCCTTTGAGATATGTTCCCTGGTGCAATTTAACAGGACGCCAGTCATCTTCCACTAATTCCGCATTGAGCCATTTTGCCAATTCTTTTGGGTTTCCTATTGTTGCGCTTAATGCGATAATCTGGACATTTTTCAGAATTTCTTTTAGAATTGTGATTAAAACTTCCAAGGTAGGACCTCTTTCCGTGTCGTTCAATAGATGTATCTCATCGACGATAATAACTGCAACATCCTTTAACCAATCAACTCTGTGGCGGATTAAGGAGTCAAGTTTTTCTGATGTCGTGATTATTAAATCCTGCTGATGAAGTCTTGAATCAACATTATCCATGTCCCCGATGCTTAACGCGACTTTAATTTTAGAACCGTATTCTTTTTTAAAATCCCTGTATTTTTCTGTCGCCAAGGATTTTAGCGGAGCGATGTAAATCGCTTTTCCTACATGATTTAAGATTGAGTTCATCGCGGCTAACTCCGCAATCAATGTTTTTCCTGATGAAGTTGGCGTCACAACCAAAAGATTCTTTCTTTTCAATAACTCTGCGTCTATCGCTTTCTTTTGTGAGGGTCTTAATTCTGTGATTCCTCTTGAGATTATTGATTCATACAGAAAAGGATGGATTTCTTTCTTTATTGATTCTACTTGCATGACTTTGAGAACAATCGGTCATTTAATTACTTTACGTTAATAGTATATTCAAAATAATCATCCCACGGGTTCTCTAGTTTCATCATTTGTTGAACTGTTAAATGCTCAAAATACCTTCTCATTGGTCTCATTGAGTTTCCAGATGCTGAAATAGCGACATTCACTTTCTTTTTTTTCATTTTTTTAAGCAAATCTTTGACAAAAGCATTAACTCTTTTCTCAACCATTGGCATATTCTCCCCTTTCGGTGGCTTAGTAAGGTAGCTTCTCCTTATAACTTGCAAATCAGCTTCACCATACTTCTTGATAAACTCTTCTTTTTCTTTTCCGCGAAGATTATGCTCTATTTTGTGCAGATGAAGGAACGCTTTATAATCTTGCTCACCGTGAATATGAATGAATTCAGAATGATGATGTCCATTTAGTTTTCCATAATTTCTTTCTCTTAATCTCCAGTCAATTATTTTTTGTTTGCATTCTGGATGGTATTTTATAACTTGCTTTAATGTATTTTTACATCTTGACAAATCACTTGTGTAAGCAACCTGAAACTTTTTATTTTTTAGCTTCTTTGCAACGATTTTTGCTTGTTTTATTCCTTTTGGAGTCAATTTAGAATCTTTCCATCCTGTAAATATATGGTCTTTGTTATAATACGTCTGCCCGTGCCTGAATAGATATATATGTAACTTCATTTCGCTGTCTCGTATTGTTTATAGAATTCATCACACGCAGGATTCATTTTAATTGCACAGTCTGTTCCATATGAATTCGAACTTAATTCGTCACAAATGTTTTTTATTTGAAGCAATTCGTTTTTTGTAAGGGTTCTGTTTTCTGTAAGCGATATTTTTCTGTTATTCGAAAGACGCAACCCTATTTCAGTAACCCTGCAGATGCATGGTACTTCATTTACTGACACAAATATGATAATTATTGTTTTTTTGTTCATCTCAACTCTTCTTCAATCCTCAACAATTGATTGTATTTAGCAGTCCTTTCCCCTCTGCATGGAGCTCCTGATTTAATCTGTTTGCAGTTTAATCCGACTGCTAAGTCTGCGATTGAAGTATCTTCAGTTTCTCCGCTTCTGTGGCTGACCATGACTTTCATTTTATTTTTTATTGCTAAATTTGCAGCTTCAATCGCTTCTGTAACCGTCCCGATCTGATTCATTTTCAGCAGTAATGCATTGCAAGAATTTAATTTTACTGCGTTCTGAATCCTGTCTTTATTTGTAACAAGCAAATCATCTCCAACAATCTGAATTTTGTTTCCAATCTCTTTATTCAAAACATAAAAACTCTGCCAGTCATCCTCTGCAAAAGGATCTTCTATTGAAATTATTGGATATGTTTCAGTCAGTCCTTTGTAGATATCGACCAAATCGAATGCATCATAGTTTTTTCCCTCCAGAATGTAGCCGTCATCTGTCTTTATATTTGTTGCAGCAGCATCTAATGCTAATTTTACATCGTAGCCAAGTTCTTCTGCGGCGTTGAGTATTTCGTTTATTGGTTCTTCGACTTCTTCCATCTGGGGAGCGAACCCTCCTTCATCCCCCACATTAACAGAGGATTTTCCGTATTTTTTAATGAGCCTCTTTCTTAATTGATGGTAAATTTCTGAACCTGCCCTTAAATTTTCCTTAAATGTCTTTTCATTTGGTACAATCATGTATTCCTGGAAATCAAGTTTGTTTCCCGCGTGCATCCCGCCGTTGATTATGTTGAAGAATGGGATTGGGACGCTGAACTTCTTGTTTTTTGCTATTTTTCCGAAAGTTTTGTACAGAGGTTCATTGTTTTCAAGACTTTGCGCTTTTGCAACCGCCAAACTTATCCCTAAAACTGCATTTGCTCCATATCTTGATTTATTTCTTGTTCCGTCCTCTTTTATCAGAAATTTATCTACTGCTTCTGAATCAATTTTCCTTCCGATTAATTTTTTACCTAAAAGATTAACATTATTTACTGCTTTCAGGACTCCTTTTCCAAGATATCTCGCAGTCTTATCTCTCAGTTCAACTGCTTCGTAAGAGCCTGTGCTTGCTCCTGATGGGACTATAGCTCTTGAAACTCTATTTTTTGTGTGAATCTCGACTTCAACAGTTGGGTTTCCTCTTGAATCCAGCACTTCCCTGCCTATTATCTTCTTTATGAGCATAAATAACAGATTTAAGAATAAGAGTTTTTAAATTTTTGCTACCAATTGCGAGCGATAATTATTCAAGAATAATGAGAGTTCAGGGGGACGCAACAGCGTAGCTATGCACAGATTTGCATCTCACGCTTGCGTGAGATAGGCAAGGCTTTGCCTTGACGTTTTGCAGAGATTGTGTCCCTTACAGGGCTTGAACAATTTCAGATATGCCTGGATTACATCGCGAGCCAGCAGCAAAAAAATAAAGATTACCTATACCAATCCCTGTTCTTTCTTTGCAATCCTTCTGTACTTACCGTACTTATCTTCCGGAGAATATTTTGCAGGCTTAGGTGATAAAGCCTTTTTACCGCAGTGCTCTGCTTTCATTGTAAAAGTCCCGCAAACCTGGCATTTTAATATTTTCTTCATTTTTCCTTCGCAATCTTGATGCTAACTAATTATTCTTCCGCTGCTTCCTTTGTGAAGCTTCCTGTTCCGTCGTGTTTCTTTATCTCTTCAAGGACATATTCAATCCTCTCATCTAATAATTTCTCATCTTTCTTGACATCATCCGATTCAATATTTATCCTGTAAGCGCCCGCACCCAGATAAGCGATCTTTGCATTCTTTATTTTTTCTATATCTTTCAGCAACTTTTTAATTATTTCAACTCCATCATCAGCGTAAGTGCTTAATTTAAGAATTCCTCCGACAGGGATCTGCTCTACCCTGAATCTTTTAGCAATAAGTTCCTCAAAATCTTTCTTATATTCTTTCGGGATCTTCAGATCGTCAGTCTTTATGCTCCCGGATGCTACCTGTGAAAATCCATTGTAGACCATTCCATATTCTTCAATTATTGGCCTGGAAATTTCATGGTAGAATGCTCTCACATCTTTTTTAAATTTGTTTGCAATCAATTCAATTATTTTTTCAGCTTTGAGTTCCTGTTTGACTTCTTCCAGTTTATTTCTTCTTAATGTTTCATTTACTCTCCTTAATGATAAATCAATATATCCTCTTTCTCTGTTAACGCTGAGGACTTTGCATACGACAACCTTGTTTTCAACGACAAAATCCCTTATGTTCCTTATCCTTCCTGGGCTGATCTCAGAAATATGCACCATTCCGCCTTTGTCATAATCATCAACATGAACAAAAACGGAGTTTGGATTTATTTTAGTTACAGTACAAAGAACGATTTCTCCCTCGTCTGGAAAACCTTCTCTTCGATAGAGCATAGTGACTACTGAAGCGCCTCAAGAACTCTCGCTTTCAATCTTGCTTTTCCGCCGTTCGGCTCCGCAAGAATATTTCCGCAGACGATGCATGCGACTTTTGTCGTCGCTTTTTCAAACAAAACCTGCTCGTTCTTGCATTTAGGGCATCTTATCTTCACGAATTTGCTGTCTGGCTCTGATTTCACTGTTTGAACTCCACTTTTTTGGCTCGTTTGCCTTTTTTTTGAACATGCTGTTTTTTACATACTGAACATTCATATCGTAAATCTGATTTCTTTGTCTGTTTCTTTCCTGTCATCTTGGGTTTTGGCGGCTTAGAATACCTCCCATGGTTTCCGACCCCTCTCCAAAGCCCTCTTTTCATAATTCTTACTTTCGCTCCTCTCGACAATGGATGAGATGTTCCTCTCGTTCTTTTTTTAGCTATAAGTACTTTATGAGAAGTGTGCTTCCTGCAATGAGGGCAGTATCTGTTTTTTTGTTTTGGCAGTTTCATTTTTTAAGCAGTTTTTTATTTTTCAGTTTGCAGTTATTTTGATTATTATTGGCAGTGGATTGTCTGGTTCGTGTTTTATTTGCTTTTGTTTTACACGGTTTAACTAAATTACCTTTGCTCTGTTGGTTTTGATGAGCATCTCTGCAATCTCAGGATGCAGTTCAATCTCTTCATGCTGGCTGAAAGGCCCGTAAATCTCGAGGTCAACACCGACAAACTTAGGTATGGCTTCCGTCACCTTTACCTTTTTAAGCTCAGTATTTTCCTCCTTGACAGCCATATTTAAGTCTTTCTGTTCAAGTTTATCTTCCAGAGCTCTAGAACCTGGTTTTTGAGAGGTTAGGACTGGTTCTAAAACATCATACCTAAACTCAGAAATAAGCTTTATTTGGGCGTTAAAGAAGTCTTTTTCCTGCGGTAAAAGAGCGCTTGTATCTATTATGTTAGAGCCTGTTTTGGCCTTATTTATGGCCATCTCCATTATCTTTCTTTCTCTTCTGTCGAATATGTCCCTTATTATTTTTCTGATATTGGTCAGCTGAATTTTAATAGCGTTCTGCTCATTCTCATACCCTTCCATGAACTGGTCAAGCCTTGGCTTTTCATTCAGAGAGTTGTTTTTTTCTTCAACGTACTCATCTAACTCATCGAAAAATTTAGGATCAAGTTTCTGCAGGTCATCCTGGTTCTTCTCTCTCCTTAGAATCTCAAAAAGTGTCTCGTAAGTTATAGTCATCTAATCCCCCGTTATTTTTGAGTAATGTTGTTATTTATATGTTTTTGTTTTTAAGGTTAATATTTGACGGTCGCTGTCAATTTCACGAGCAACCTTATAAAAACAAAGATAAGTTGATAGGGGGTTGTCCCTTACGGGGATGTCAATTCTTATAAAAAAGAGTAAAGTTGCGAGTCCGACAGCGACCACGTTTTTTTAGTTCGTTATTATTACTAAAATAATCTTGCCTGAGATTTTTGCTAAGTTCGGCCTTTGGTTTAAAACTAAAACTTAAGATAGCTTTCGCAAGTCATAATAAAAATAAAAAAAGAAAGAAAAGTCAGCTTAAAGCTGACTTTTTAGCTTTATACTGCTGGCTTCTTAACTGTGATATCAGTCAAGCTTGTTCCGGTAACTACAACTTCGCTGCCTGTTAAAGCATACTGGTCATAGTTTGCAAGAACTCTTGTTGCTCTTCTGGTATCCACAGCGTCGTAACCTGCTACTACAAGTGCAATTTTTCCACTTGATTGCTTGATAGCTTTTATCATAGCTGTTCCTTGAGCAATTCCGTGGTTAGCACATGTTGTTCCAGTAACAGTTGCTGTTACTTTGTTCGCACATGGTCCGCCGACAGAAATTAAGTTGCTAGCTCCCGCATCGCTGATTTCATTGTCTAGTTTAGCAGCTCCGACACTTAATTTTGTTAAAGTGTATGAAGATACTCCGCTAGCTGCAGTTGAAACTTGAGCAACTATTGGTGCAACGAAAACATTTCCATATACTTCTGCTGTTGGCATCTGTACTATGAAAGAGTCTTTGTTTTCAGTGTCACTAGTTACTTTTGTACCAGCTGACGTCACATATATGTGGTCATCTGCACTATCTTCGGCCGCGACAGAACTGTATAAATACGTTCCGCCTACAAACAACTGGAGTTCCGAGTCAGAATTCGGATCAAGTGTTACGTTAACAGTATTTGTTGCTGTAACTTCATCCGTTATATCTGTTCCAAGTGCTCTATTAACTTCTCTGAAGGTAATAGACAAGTTGTTAACTCCTTGGCTGTTGTCAATAATTATCGAACCGCCTGCCTTCGTTTCAATTGTCGCTGCAAGGGATTTTACAACGCCAACATGTTTTGCTGTTTCGTTGATATCCAATACAATCGTATTTCCAAATGAACCAAGGTCCAAAGTGCTGTTTGCTACAGCCACCACTTTACGGTCGGTGTATGGAACATCATCATAGTCCTTCCCATACGTAATATCTCTGATGTCAGTTGTGTTGTCAGTTGTATCGATATCTGTGATCTCGAACAAGTGAGCTTCACCGCCAGTTGTTGTTGCAAGAATTCTCATACCTTCACAGTCTTCAACAGAAGAAGTTCCAGTACAGTTGCTTATTCTTACAAGACCAGGATGTGCTGCTACCTGCAAAGTTTTGTTTCCTGCTGCATAGATACGCTCGTCAATATCGTTACCATCACCGAGGAATACAGTGTATGGCTTACCGCCTGCTAGATTCGATTCGTTGTAGTATATCGGTATCTCAACAGTCTTTCCATCGTTATTGATGAATTTGAAAGTCGCATCGTTGTCTCCGCTTAATTTTACGCTGTATTCTTCATAGTCAGCAGATATTCCGCCGAATATAATTTTCCAGCTGTTGAATATTGGGTCTGTGAATGCTTTTCCAGCAGCAAGGTAAAGATTGTCATCCAAATCCTTAGGGGATAAAGTGACTTCTATTCCTTCCCATGTTCCTACTGCGTTGGATGTAAGCCATCCTTTTGAACCATCAACTTCTATATCGTCAATCTTGACTTTTTTAGCGTTCTCGATGGTAATTTCGCTGGCTCCAACTGAAACCTGACATACATCAACATCCTGCAATTGTGCATGAATTGCTCTTACGTCAGTTATTCCAACTTGGACTCCGTTGATTGTTTTTGTTTCGTCAACGTCTACGATTGCAGTTACGTCATCAACTTTAACCTGACATGCATCTGCATCTTCTGTAACGTCTAAAACTTCAACAGTGTGTTCGACACCGCTAATTGACTTCTTTATAGGGTTGTTTTGTGTTAACCACAAAACAGCTTCTCCCGAGAGAAGCGTCATCTTATCTAATTTTCCGCCTGCACTAACAAGCTGAACATTAGTTATAGTATACACTTTTCCCTGTATAGCTATTGTTGCTGTTTTCAAATCATCATTTGCTGTTGTATCCGATGTATTTGTATAATCAACATTTGAATCAAATTCAAGGGTATAGTTATACAATTCCTTGTTCTTGTCAATAAACAAATAATCGTTTGCTTTTGGCGCATCATCGTCGTCTTGCGCATACTTTAATATTGATGTTTGTTTATTGTTGAACCACAATTCCTGAGTGTATTTCTCAGAATTTTTGTTGTCTCCTTCACTTTCAACAATTTTACCATCAGCAAATATTGTTGGCAAGTCTTCTTCTCCTAATGACGTGCTGTCCATTACAGAAGAAACGTTGTCTCCGTAGTTTAATTTGTTTCCAGATTTCTGGACTTTCCATCCAGTATCTATGGTTGCTTCAGCTGTTCCGCCAGTAGTTGCTGCTTTTTTCAAGCTGAACTGTAAGCTTGCTCCAACATCGACCGCTCCAACAACATCCTGTGCTTGTGCATCTGCTCCTACTACGATCAATGCATCAAACATTCCATCCTTTACGAATGGAGCTGGATATGTCGAAAGGTCTTGTGCTACTGCGCCAAGCAGTGTTGCTCCAATAAATGAAGCACTAGCTGCGACTGCAGTTGCTTTTCTCAAAACTTTTCTTATTTCCATTACCTAAACACCTCCGTGTGTGTTATTTTGGTATCATGAATTTTTCATGACCAGTCTAGAGCATTAAGTCTAGACTTTAAGTCTATAAAACTGGCCTTTGTTTTATAAGGTTTTCGCTTGAAAACTGGTTCCAGAGAAGCTGTAAATGGCTAAAACGAGGTTTTAGGGCTTACCGACTTAGAATTTAGCAGTCATCACTTAATAATAGAAAAAACCAGTATAGACCAGTTTTATTATTTTCAGTACTACAAGTTGTATTTGAAATTAATAACTATACAACATAGCATTAAATAGAAATATTTACAGTATAGAAAGGAATTACCGAAAAAGGTAAAAAACAAGCTAAAAATCTTTGAAAAAGAAAACCCCGGCAAGATTTTGATAATTTAATTACAAACCAAAAATAAGTTAGCACCACTCGGCTTGTAATTAATGCAACAATCACAAATCGCTAAAGTCCCATAAGGCACAATCTCTGCAAGGCAGAGCTGTGCATTCGAACACGAATTGAATTCCCTTTAGCTCGGAGTCAACTGCATCAATCTAAGCCTCGGTACCGGTGCTAACTTAATAAGAAACTGCGGCGAGCAGGAGTCGAACCTGCGAAGGCACTAAGCCAACAGGTCCTAAGCCTGTCACGTTTGACCACTTCGCTATCGCCGCATAAAGATTAAAGTTCAATATAGTGGTTATTAAAGTTATTTATTGGATGATAATTGTTTCAAATTTGAGTTAGCCACCGCTTGTTAAGTCACGCCCCTGCCGGATTTTAGTTTTAATAATAACAAACTAAAAAATAACCAATTAACTACTAATTTCACACTCATAGCAACATTTATATATGGTCGCGAAGCTGTAAAAATCATCATGGAAATGGAATCAAGACCTTTGGATGCCCTGAATAAGTCAAGGAACAAGAAAGTCATTGTAGAGCTGAAGAACGGCAGGCAGTATGTCGGAAAGCTGAATTCGTTTGATATTCACATAAATGTTGTTCTGGAAGAGGCGGAAGAAAGAGTGGACGGCGAAATAAAAAGGAAATTAGGCACCGTCTTCTTAAGAGGAGATACAATAACTGTAATAATGCCTCACGATTAACGGAGTAAAGAATGTCACTAGGATATGGCGGAACAGGTTCTCAGGGAAAACGATCATCTAAAACGCATGCTATAAGATGCAGAAGGTGCGGAAAAGCTTCATATCATATAAATAAAAAAGCATGCTCAAGCTGCGGATTCGGAAAATCCAAACGATTGAGAAGCTACAGGTGGGCAACTAAATAATGGCACAGATAAGAACAAGAGGAAAAACGAAAAGATCAGGCTCAGGAGCGAGATTGATAGACTACAGAAAATCAAAATTATATGAGATTGCAGGAACTGCAGTAATGACTAATCTTAAGCCAAACAAAATCAAGACTCAAAGAACGCAGGGGGGCGGAGTTAAGGTCAGATTATTGGACGCAAACAAAATTAACCTTTACAATTCCAAAACAAAGAAATATGAGATTGCTGATATTGAAACAGTTCTTGAAAATCCTGCAAATGCACAATTAGTCAGGCGTAATATCCTTAACAAAGGAGCTGTAGTACAGACGAACAAGGGAAAAGCGAGAATAACTTCAAGGCCGGGACAGTCCGGTTATCTGAACGGCGTTATGATTTAAGCATTATTTTGTATTTTTTTGAGGCAAGCATAGGCCCATGCTCAGTCTTAACTTTTAATCCGATTAAATTTTCATATTTTAGTTTTAATTCAAATGCTTTTGCCTTTTCTGAATTTCCAAGTGGCAGCTGGACGAAATAATGTTCTTTGTCCTTGGGATCTATCCTAAGCCTGCACAGAAAATATGATTTTGAAAAATTAGTTTTATCCGATAATAAGACAGTTTCACCATCTCTCCTTAAAATCTCTTCGGCAATTTTTTCTTTTGGAGTCTGGTCGTAGAAAACAGGAATATCCATTATAATATCTTCTACACACCTCTTCATGCATTATCCAAACGCAACTTATTTATTAAATGTCACATAAACCTTTATAAACTCCCTATTCATTATATTATTTATGGTGTTAGACATAAATTACAACTATGCAGCTCTGCTTCTTGCCGTAGGATATGGTATTTTCAGGGTCGCTTCCTGGGTAATAAGCACCGCAATCAAGATTGCTTTTTATGTCGCATTTATTTCATTAGGTGTTTTAGCGATGTCATCGACAGTGGGTTTGATGTAAAATGTGGCCGTTCAGGAAAAAAGAGGATGATCTGGAAAAATTTGAAAGAGAATTAGGACTTTCTCCCGACAGAACAGGAATTGCTGAACCGCCAAAAGAAGAAAATTATGACAGATTGGGTTCCGATGCTCCGGATTATTCTAAATTTGAAAGTCCTAGGTCAATCTCGCAGCCGCTTCAGCAGGCGTCTCAAAATACGGATCTGCAGCTGATTTCCGCAAAATTAGACACAATAAAAGCAATGCTAGACATGATAAACCAGAGGCTGAACTCGCTTGAAAAAAATTCAGAGAATCCGAAACAAAAATACTGGTAGTTATTTCTGGATAATTATTGCAGTCGTCCTTTTAGACCAATTTTCTAAATGGATTGTAAGAATAAATTTTAATATCAATGATTCTGTTAACCTGATTAAAACATTAAATCTGGCTTACATCACAAATACCGGCTCTGCATTTGGAATCCTGAAAGGCGCAAATTCTTATCTGATATTCTTTTCACTGATTGTCTTAGGACTGATAATGTTCTACTGGGATAAAATAGCATCAAAAGAAAAGATATTTTTTGCACTGATTGTCGGAGGGATAATAGGAAATTTGATTGACAGAATAAGTTACGGTTACGTTGTTGATTTCATTGCATTCACATTCTGGCCCGCATTTAATGCCGCGGATTCTGCTTTGACGATAGGAATCGTTGGGTTGATATTCTATAATTGGAAAGAATGAATTATTTTTCTTCTTTCCCCCGGATACTTCGTTGCAGCACATAAATAGCGAAAAGCTTATATAGTTAATCACTATCGATATACTATATGTCAACGCTAACCTTGAAATTTAAAGGCATTGAAGCAGATATGCTGGACGGAATGGTAAGGACCGGATTATTTAATTCGAAATCCGAAGCGATAAGAGCTTCTCTTGTACATTATGGAGTAGAGCTTGGTTTATTGAGAGAAAAGCTCTGGAAACAAATAGAGAGATTTCCGAGGAGGAAAGTGAGCCCTAAGCAGCTTGCCAAGGATATTGCAAGATTAGAAAATGCCTCCTAAGATATTTATTGATACCAATGTTTTTATCTATTCTTTCGAATTTCCATATTCTAACAGCAGAAAAGCCATTGATCTTCTGAACGAGGGTCAGATAGAGGCGGTTATCTCGAGCAGAGTTTTTACGGAGGTTCTGAATTATTTTAATAAATATCATGGGGAAAAGCTGTCAAAACATTTCAGGAGATATCTTTCTCAATCGTGTTTTTTGATACCGGCTAAATTCGCAGAAGATATTATGGAGAAATTAAAAGGCCAAATAAAAGAAAAAGACCTTGAACAAATAGCAGTAGTGAGGAAATTAAGCATAACTCATTTGGTGGCTTACGACAGAGATTTCAAGGAATTTAAAGAATATACGACACCGAAAGAATTCATAGAACTAATGGGAATTAATGCGTCCGATACAGACTACTAAATAATTATTTCTCAGTTTTTTTATTTATTAATTCATCCAGTTCTTTCTTAAAATCTTCAACATCTGCAAACTGCTTGTACACCGAAGCGAACCTTATGTAAGCGACTTTATCCATATTTTTTAATTTATTTATCACCATCTCGCCGATTGTTTTCGTAGAGACTTCTTTCGTCTCAAGATTTAGAATTTCCTGCTCAATCTCATTCACTGCCTGCTCAATCGCTTCTCTTGAGATAGGCCTTTTTTCGCACGCTTTCAAAAACCCGGATAGAAGTTTCTGCTTGTTGAAAGGCTCTCTCCTTTCATCTCTTTTTATTATACTAAGGTCAACTTTTTCTGCTTCTTCGTATGTTGTGAATCTTTTCTTGCACTTGAGGCATTCTCTTCTTCTTCTTGTTTTTGCGCCTTCTTCTAACTCTCTCTTGTCTGATACTCTTGTTTCTTCATTTCCGCAGAATGAGCAACGCATTGTATTTACCTTAAGTGAATGCTACAATTAGTTGTATATAAATGTTATTGTAGTTGTTTTTATAAACTTAAATGCAGTAAACTGAACTATGCAGCACGTTGCAATAATGAAGAAGTCTTGGGGATTAATTCAGAAGATTCTTTCTGGCGATAAAGTTATAGAATCGAGATGGTACAAATCAAAGAGGGCGCCATGGAATAAAATAAAAGAAGGAGAAATAGTTTACTTCAAGGATTCCGGAAATCCGGTAACCATAAGCACAGAGGTCGATAAAGTTTTGCAATTTTCTGATTTAAGTCCTTCTAAGGTATCAAGGATTTTGAAACAATACGGAAAAGATGATGGACTGAGTGCAGACAAAATTCCTAATTTCTTTCAGTTATTTAGGGACAAAAAATACTGCATGCTTATTTATTTAAAGAATCCCGAGAAAATTAAACCGTTTAAAATAAATAAAAAAGGATTTGGAGCAATGTCTGCCTGGATTTCAATTGATAACGTGAATAAAATTAAAGTTTAGAATTCTTCCAGTTCGCTTAATTTTTCCAGCTGTCCTTTATTTCTTAAATAATTGACCTGAGTTTTTGTATATTTGTAGACGATATCTCCTTTTTCATCTCCGCCGTATTCCCAAGGTTCAACAATCACAACATCTCCTTCCCTTACCCACAAACTTCTTTTTAATCTTCCCGGAATCCTGCAGTTTCTTGTTTTTCCGTCAAGGCATTTTACAATCATTCTAGAAGCGCCGACTCTTTGCTCCACAATTCCGAAAACTTCCCTGTCCCTCGGAATCTTTATTCTTGTAATTTCCTGCTGTGCCTGAATAGCTCTCTCCTCTTCAGTCATCAGTTTGTAAGGCTTTCTTTCCATCAGTACTTTTGATTTTAAGGCTATTTATAAGCTTATTGATGGAATAAAAGTTAGTATTAAGGATTAATTAAAAGTTAGCGTCAGGTGTGAGCGATAGATAAGTCAAAATAAACAGAGTTGAGGGGGTCGCCCCCTACGGGGTTTCAACGATACCCGATCTGAACTTTGTTCAGATGGGCACAGCTCGGCTATGCCGAGATTGTGTCAGATAAGTTAGAATTACATCGCGAACGACGCTAACTTTTTAATTTGTAATTAACGAATAAAATCATGCCGGGGCGCAGCAGACGATGCTGATTTATTACTTCAGGATATACTTAAATGCAAGCCAGGAAACTGGCAGAAGAATAAAGAAGTGTATAAACAGGAATTCAAGAACAAAATCAAGAGGATAACCGCTTATCAGATAGTTCATCTGCAGCAAGACAGATGTCGCTCCTGAAACAATCAGCGCTTTTGTAAAAGCCACTTTCTTCTGTACAAATAGATAAGTCACAAAAGCAAAGAGTGTTCCGTAAATTGCCTTATTTTTATAATAATAATCCGGAACAGAATAATTCGGACTCAATCCATGCACAAAAAAATCAATCAAATCGAATACAGCGATTATTCCTATAATCACAGCAAATATTTTAAATAATTTCTTATAGTCAGCTTTCATTTTAATTTCATTTTAATTTCAAAATATTAAGCTATTAAATCCAGACTGCATCCTGAATACTGGCTTAACTGAGTAAGATCAAGTTCTCCTTCGACTGCCTTTCCGCTGAATTTCCAGGTCGGATATGCATTTATCCCTTCTCTTCTGCAGATTTCCGTCTGAGATCTTCCATCCGATGCTGAACATTCAACATATCTTATAAAACTCATGCTGGAACCAAGCATGTTTTTCTGATTATTGCAGTGAGAGCACCATGAAGCACCGTAAAATACGGCATTATTTTCTGTTAAACATTTCGCGAATAAATCAAGATTAGAATATGCTGTATCTGGAGATTGAACATTAACTATTAGTAAAACAACTGCCGCCAGAACAATACCCCCCGCAATAGCTATATTTGTGTTCATTTTAATGCTTCAGAATAACTATGTTTGTCATTCCTCTTCTCTGCCTTTCTATCAGGCCCTTGCCGGACATTTTATCAAGAATCCTGCTGGTCTTGACCTTAGAGAAATTTGTTTCCTTGATTATGTCGCTTTGATACATCGAACCATTGTTCTGCTTCAAAAGATGATAAATATTTTTTTCTTCTTCATCCAGTTTTGACATATCAGTCTTTTTAAACACATTCTTCTGGGATTCAAACGGCATAAAAACAAGATACATGCCTATTGCGAAAATAATAAAAACCAGTCCGAATGCCCCCACGATATACCATGATGTTGAAGACTGATGCGCTGGACACTGGCTCATGTCAAGATTGTTCTGGTTAATTACCTCGCAGAGATATGCTCCTTCCTTGTCAACATTCACTTTTACAGAAGTTAAAATCAGCAAAAGAACTACAGAAAATCCTATAAGAAGCCATCCGGTGTTCTTATGATTTAAGCTCATTATGAAATATGTATGGTTACTATTTAAAAACTTATCCCAGGGCTAGGCTCCATAGAAAATAAAAAATAACGCAGCGCCGGCTCAGCTTGCAATACCGCAGCAATCACAATCCGCTAAAGCCCCATAAGGGATTCCCCTTAGCTTAGTTTAAGATGCAGCTGACTAAGCTTCGCGAAATGATGGCGGCGTTATTTTCTAATGAGCCATGCTGCAGATAAAATCTTTAAAACAGATTTATTGTTACAAACACAAGCATTGCAATTGAAGTAAGCATTCCTAAGCACGCAATTACCGAAAAATTTCCTATATTTCCTGGGCACTTGAATCCTCTTTTTATATTCGGATATTTATATCTTAGCATAATCAAGCTTAGATTAACAGCAGCAAAAGTCAGGAATAAAAAGAAATTTGTAAGATTGGCGACAACTGAGATGTCCCCCAATACAGCAAAAATCATTGCAATAAGACCAGTAAATATTATTGCATAAACAGGAGTCTCAGTTGTTGGACTGACTTTTCCAAACCATGACGGAAGGGAATGCTCCCTTGCCATGCCGTAAAGTTGTCTTGATGCAGCGACCATAGTCAGTAAAACAGTATTTGAAGTGGCAAACAGCGCAATCACCGCCAAAACAGTAAACGCATAGCTTCCGAAAAAAGATGAGGCGACTAATGCCAGGGGGGCACTTGTGCTGCTCAGTTCTTTCCATCCGACTGCAGTCACTGCTGATAAAGCGACTAAAACATAAAGTACCGAGCTGATTATTATCGAATAAATTATTCCCAAAGGGATTGTCCTTTCAGGATTCTTTGTCTCATCCCTTAATTTAACGATGCTTTCAAATCCTATATAAGCAAAGAATACTAATGCTGCCGCCCCAAAAATCCCTTCAGCCCCATTGGGCGTTTCAAAATAATCAATCTTATTCCCAAATCTCATAAATCCGATTGCGATGATGACAGCAAGCCCAAGCATTTCAGTAAGTGTTGAAAAATCATTATACCATGCTGTCTCCCTTATTCCCCAGATATTGATAAGTGTCATCAAAATTATGAGAAGCATTGCTGCAGAGACGACAGGCATAGGAATAAATTTTGTGAAATAACCTGCAAATCCCAATGCTACTGCTGCGGAACTTATTATCGTACCCGCAATCAGTGCCATTGCAATCCAGAAAGCAAATCTTCTTCCCAACGCAGGCTTGATGTAATCATATTCTCCAGCATCTCCTTTGAATATAGAGCTCAGTTCGGCATAGCTTAATCCCGTCAGTATAGCGACAACTGCAGAAATCAGGAAAGAAAGCCAGATAGCATTTCCAGCTAAACCTGCACCGACCCCGATTAAAGCGTAAATTCCAGCTCCGATTATTATTCCAACACCAGCTATCGTTACCTGGAACAATCCTAGATCCCTGCTTAATCTTATTTCTTTTGCCATATTGTTGTTTAATTGCAGTTTAATCAGCCGAGCTTTATTATCTTTTGTATTTCTTCAGCAAATTTCCTGACTTCATCTTCTGTGTTGTAGAAATATAAAGAAGCCCTGACGCTTCCATTTAAGTTTCTTGCATTGAACCATGAATGGACGCAGTGTGCCCCGCTCCTCGTCATTATCTTTTTGCTTGAATCCAGGATTCTGGAAACATGGTGGATATCTATCCCTTCAATGATGAATGAAAATATTCCTCCTCTTTGCTTAGTATCCTTTGGACCGAGTATCTTGATTTTTCCAGTATCTATTTCATCATTCAAAAGATTAGTCAGCAAAGCATTCAGCTTTATTTCATGCCTTGAGATATTATTCATCCCTATTTTTCTTAGATACCTGCAAGCTTCCCCTAAACCGATTATTCCTGCATAATCCTGCAGTCCGGCCTCGAATTTATTCGGAATTTTCTCAGGAATGTAAGAATCATAAGTTGAATCCTGCACTGTCTCTCCGCCGACTAAAAACTGGTCAAGCTTTTCCAATAACTGTTTTTTTCCGTATAAAACTCCTATTCCGGAAGGCCCGCACATCTTGTGGCCCGAAAAAGCAAGGAAATCCGCATCTATTTTCCTGACATCGACCTCAAAGCTCGGGACTGCCTGAGCAGCATCGACCAGGACAGGAACTTTATGCAGATGAGAAATTTTGATTATTTCTTTTACCGGATTTGTAACACCGTCTATGTTTGAGGTGTAAATTACTGAAACAAGCCGCGTTCTGCCTGAAAAGCTTTTTCTGAAATTCTCGAGATTGAATGTCCCGTCATCGTTTGTCTTTGAAATAACAACCTTAATTCCTGCTGTTTTCTTTAATTTTAACCATGGAATCAGATTGGAATTGTGTTCTTTATCAGAAATAATCACTTCATCTTCTTTCTTAAGCCCGAATGAATTGGCAATTAAGTTTATTCCTTCTGTCGTATTCCTTGTGAAGATTATTTCGGAATCTTCCTTTGCATTTATGAATTTTCTGACTTCACTTCTTGCCTTGTCAATTTCTTCAGTCAGTTTTCTTGCAAACGCATGGTTGCTCCTCCCTAGGCAGGCAGTATATTGAGTATAATATTCATTCAATTTGTTAATTACCTGAATCGGCTTTAATGACATGCATGCATTGTCAAAGTAGATTTCATCCTTAAGAACTGGAAAGTCCTTCCTTGCTTCTCTTATTTTTTCAGCGGAGAATAATCCGAACATTTTTCCTCCTGTCCCGTCAGTCTGTAATAAGTATCCTGTACTAAAATCAAGATAGAACTGCCTCCATCACCAACAGTCTTGATTACACAAAATGCAGATGACTGAGGACCGCTGCAATTTCCATGCTTGGCATAATTGTAAACACCAACTGAACTTGCATAAACACTCCATATGAAAAGGATAAATATAATCCACGAGATTATCCTGTAATGCCTGTAAAATAGTTTTGCTGTTCTTGGAGAATACTTCAAAAATGTTCCGGTAACATCGCTTTTTATCCTATCATCCAGGCCGGAACTGCATTTCCTTAATGTGACTGTTTTGAATAAACATTCCAAAGCGTCTTTAGTAAGATTTCTGTATTTGAGGCTGAATATACCCAAGATTGCGAATACCGGCAGTGCCAATAAGCATAGTACCATACGCTAAACTTGGCTGCAATCCTTTAAAAAGGTATCTGAAACTAGTTTCAGAGTACTATAAAGAAAGTTAGCACTTATTGTTTTGCAGCAAAGAAACACTGCTTTGCTTAGTGCCCACCTATGCCGGATTATTTTCGTTTTAATTACAAAATGAAAAATAGTATCTGCTTATCTATTATTAACCTAAAAGTTAGCACCAGATCAGTCCTTCAAAGTTAGCACCGCCCGGCTTATTATAATTTCACAAGATTTTTAAACCGTTACCAATCATATATCAATTAACAAGGGGGTTCAGATAATGAGCGAACAATACTGGAAGATTGGATTTGGAGTTTTGATTCTGGCTGCTATAGTTTTATTGATTAATGGGCTTGGTAAAACCGCTGCAGAAATAGATATGACTGTTTTAGCTGACGATATCGTGAAAGGCAGTCCAAATGCGAAAGTTACAATAATAGAATATTCTGATCCATCATGCCCATTCTGTGCGGCTGCTGCCGGCGGAACTGAGATGGCGGCATATATGCGAAGCAGAGGAGGAGCTTATGAACCGGCACTGCCAGGCATATTCAAGAATTATGTCGATACAGGAAAAGCAAGATTCGTATTCAGATATTATCCGGGACATGGAAGAGGCCAGGATGCAATGAAAATACTTCTTTGTGCAAACGAAGAAAATAAATTCTGGGAAGTACATGATGTTTTCTTCAACAATCAGAAATTGATGGAAGCAGGAGATACTGCAGGATTGAAGAAACTTGCAGCTGACAATGGTGTCGATTCCGGAAAACTGGAAGCATGCTTAGCGGCTAACAAATATGACGCAAAGCTTGCAAAAGACACACAGCTTGGACAGGCTGCGGGAGTCGGCGGAACACCATCTTTCGCGATCAACGGACAGCTTGTTGAAGGCGCTGTATCTTTCGGCACAATACAAGTTATAATAGAAAAGGCACTGAGGTAAAAAATGGCTAAGAAAAAAACATCAAAAAAATCAGGCAAGAAGTGCTCATGCAACTGCTGTTGCTGAGTATTTTTTCTTTTTTTATTTAATTTTTGTTTTTAATTTATTTGTAAGCAGCTAGTTCTCTAAACGGAAGCTGTATTGTTTTTTCTCTGGAACTTCGTTTATTGTGAGTACCATATTTTTCATAAATTACTCTTTGTTTTTTATCTTTAATATTTATAATAACGTCACCTAAACTGGCAACTTTAATCAGCGGAGAACCGGAGAATACATTATCTCCATCTCCCTTCAAATAAATAAACGAACCTTCATGACTAATTACGGCAAGATTGTTTTTCTTTGCAGAATTAACAATATCGGCTCCCATTAAATTCATAGCATCTTCGATTTCTCTTGGTCTTACATTATAATTTCCCTCTATGTTTCTAATCTGACTTTCTAAAAGTCTGTTTAACTTTTCAAATTCTTTTTCCTTGCCAAATGTTAATTGATGCTCATAATTATTTACCGCTTTTTTCCGGTCTCTTAAAATTCCATAATCAGTAACGAGGTATTCTGCCAAAGTATTTCCAAATTGAGCATAAATTAATCTTTCAAAATCACTTAAACTAGAATCTGCCTGTCTTTTGTAAATTTCATCTGCCATGGAAAATCTTCTTGAGATAAGATGACGCAAGTAATATCCATAAGGAACACAAGCGATAGCAACATCACTAACTGGACCTTTTGGAAACACTTCAAAGATTGTATCAAGTTTTCCTTCTAAATACTTTCTAAACATAATTTGTGCCTGCTTTCTTTCGGCCGTTGAATCCTCATCCATTCTTCTTGTTTCAGTCCTTGGCGATTTTAAAACCTTGAGAAAATATTCGTCCTGAGCTTTATTTATTGAACGAAGAGAATAAAATAAATGAGAATAAGGAATTTTAAATTTTTGAGAAATCCATGCAGCGTGTTTTGCATATAATTGAAAGTAATTGCTGTTTAATATTTCAGGAAGAATATCTACGTCGTCTGTAACATAGTTTAGACCGGTTTCTGCTTCCTGCATATCTCCTGCTCTTGCTTTCCTATCTATCGCAGCAAGCTTCGCATAATGTTCATCTTTTGTTAAAACTTCCTCTCCTAACTTCTTCTCAAATTTCCCCTCTCCAAATATGTGCTTAGCGACCGTTTCCAAGCTATAGTTAGGAAGCTTTGGAAAAGCGATCTGCGCCCATCTGTAAAGGTCTATCACCATTCTCCCATTTATTCCTACCCGTTCAAGATTCTTTATATGAACCTCCATTCTCGGCCTTGTATCATCTTCTCCTATCGCAAAGTCAGGGTGAGCGTCTCTCGAATGCAAAAAATCATATTTTGCATTGTATGCTGAGAGGAAAAGCGGATTTTCTCTTTTTATTGAATCTCTTTCAGCTGTTAGCAACTTTTCTTCAGATTCATGCGAAAATACCTCATATCCTTTGTAAAATTTCTTTGGAAGCATGCTTAACGTATGAACTTCTTTTTTCACAGGAACTCCGTTTTGAACATAACTCAAGCCTGCCCAGCTTATATCTCCTCCGCCAGGATTCATGAATTCGGGAGTTTCAATATCCAAAAATCCCCACTTCTGCTGCATTATTTCTTCAGCATCAAGATAACGCAAAGGTCTTATTGTATTAAAGGAATCCAATAATAACTCCAATTCTCCTCCGGCATATGGAGCTATTCTGCAATAATTTTTTATTTTAGTTCTTATTGTGCTTAGTTTTGTTCCTGTTTCTATTATTTCTCTCGGTAATCCGTTGAATTGTGATGGAGAATTGCTGTGTAATGCTTTTGCGAGATCATTGAATATATCTTCTCTTTGCTGTTTTATGGTATTTGGAAATAACTGAATTATATTTTTCTTTAATTCTTCTATGCCAGAATTAAATTCCGTTTTAAGTTTCAAATTATCCAGCAAAATAGTGTCAACATCGGCCCAAACCCCCGGATTTGAGAATTTCCATCTTAATTGCTGGGTGTACTGCGGGCTAACGAATGTTTTTGCCCTTTTCTTCTTTTTTCCATCAACTTTAATTATAGGAAACAAAGCATCAATGATAGTATCTGCCGCAGGAGCGACAACATGAACAACATTGTATGCGCTCCAGTTTTCGCCTTCCAAATGAGGGCCGAACTGAACTATTTTGCAGTTTCCCAATCTTTCATCTTCATTTAGTTTTAGAACGAGCTTTTCAGCCGCTTCTTTTGAATATTTCTTCGCGATAAAAGTGTACGGCTGGTCAATAAGAACCCTTCCATGATTTCTGATAAATACAGAGGGTTTTCTGAACGGAGTGCTGTGCCTTACATCGGAGATTATTACCCTGCTAAACTCGCTGTCTATAACGCCCTCAAGCATGAAACGGCAAGGAATAATTGATTAATAAATGTTATTGTTTTACTAACTGTTTTACTGGCGCTTAGTTAGGTCAACTTTAAACGTTTTTCGTTTATTAGTATTATTATTAAAACAAAAATAGGCCTGAACGCGGCATTGGAAATGAAGTTTATGCCAGATACAAATAATATCTTAAGCAATATCGTAAACAAGTTTTTACAAACTGTCAATAGGACTTTTGACGCCGATGACGGGGACAGAAGTATGGAGGTATCTCATCGTTGTCCTAAGATCGCTGTGCCCGAGCAAAGCCTGAATTGTAAACGGACTACTGCCATTGAATTCAAGATGTTTTGCAAAGCTGTGCCTTAACACATGAGGATGGACATTCTTTGTTATCTTTGCTTTTTCTGCTGCATTATTCAGTATAACCTGAATCATTCTTTGGCTTATATGCCCGTTCCGCCCTTTGAATAAATAAGCATTTCCTGTTAAATTATTTGTCTTATTATTTCTGATAAATTCCATTAGATCCCTTTTTATTTTCTGCGCGATTATGAATATTCTATCTTTGTTTCCTTTTCCATGCCTGATTATTCCGGAGTTTTTGTTAAAATCAATATCGCATACTTTCAAATTAACGAGTTCAGAAACCCTCATACCTGATGAATACAGAAACATAATCATGAGTTTGTGCTTTTCGTTTTCAATTGCGTCAAACAAGCTCAATGTCTCTTCTTTAGTAAGCCAGTCTGTTTCTTTCAAAGGAACTTTAGAATATTTGATGTGCACATAGCAGTTCTTGTGCAAAATCTCCTCCATCGTGAATTTCAATGCATTAAGATGCACATTTATGGTGCTGCCTGATTTTTCATGAAGAGAATTAAGGTAATCCTTAATATCACTTTTCTTTATTCTTCTTACATCTTCAATCCTTGTCTTTTTCAAAAACTTAATAACAACATCACAATATGCTGTAATTGTTCTTATCGAATATTTTCTTCTCAGCATTTCTGTTTTCATCTTTTCTATTATGTCTATCATTTTATTACCTCTAAAAACTTCCTGCGTGTTATAATCGGAATATTTTTTATTTCTTTCAAATTTAAAATATGGCTGTCTCCCGATACAATATAGTCAACATCTCCAAAAACAGCACATTCCAATATTCTATCATCAGAGGGATCTTCCTTAATGATGTTCAGCTCAATATCAGGCTCAACTATTTCTGCCGCCTCAACAAGATGGGAAACATAACTTTCTATTTGCTCTCTGGAAAACTTAAATTTAGGCCGTGAAAGAACTTTACTTAGTTCATTTATTATTTCTGATGAAATAACAAGTTTTATAACTCCGTCATGTGCTTTTCTGATAATCTCAGCTTGACTGCCATCACAAATAGCAGCAGAGACTAGTATATTTGTATCAAGAACCACTCGCATATTTCTCTTTTCTATATGCTGCCATCTCATTCTCAACATCCTTCTGTGTTATTTTGTATCTTCTGGCAGTTTCCCGCATTGACTTTAAATTTTCTTCAAATTTGTCGCGGGATTTGGCTTTCTCTAATCCAGATACTCTTTTAAGAATGATTGTGCCATCTATATCAAACACAAGCAGCTTTTCCCCCTCTTTTAGGCCTTCTTTCTCTCTAATCTCCTGCGGTATTACAACCTGACCTTTTGATGTTATTTTAGTTATGTCCATCATAGTAAGATTAGTAAGATTGTTCTTATTTATAATGTTTTCCATTATTTGTGTCATATCATACTAAAGAGTTTACTCCTTTATAAGTCTCACGCGCGGTTGTCCAGTGGATTTTAATCATTTTATTTCATTCAAGTACCGTAAATCACCATTCTGAGAAGCTCAGGACACGAATTAAATCTTTTTCCCGACAATAGTCGAAATAAACCTTTATTGGTGTCACATCGCCCTAATTTAATTTTGAGGTGATTTAATATGAATAAAATAGAAAATAAAAACGATAAAATCCACAGCAGATCGTGGAACGTCGCTAAAGTTATGAATAGAATAACATTTCTTGCCATGACCGAACGTCCGTTTTATGTAAAACGCGCAGTTGCCCGAGAAGCAATACGTTCTTTATTGGAGTTGAAATAAAGGCTCTTTTTATTTTATTTAATTTTTAAAATTCTTCCAGTATGACTATATTTTATTTTCCTTTCTCATTCTATGGATTAAGTCATCAACATCTTCTTCTTTAAGATTAGTTTTTGCCATAGCTTCAACAAGAGGTTTGGTTATTTCTTCCCAAGACATTGACTGAACTTTCTTTATCATCAAGGAATCTCCAGCTAAGAAAAAAAGAACTTTTTCTCCTTCTTTCAAATGCATTCTATTTCTTATGTCTGAAGGGATTGCTATCTGTCCTCTTGCACTTACTGTTCCGATTTCTACTGCATCTACCATATCTTGTAAATAAGATGTATCTTGTATTTAAACCTTTCGGTAGGTGACTACAAAATAAAAAGATTTAAAAAGTGTAGTCACCTATATAGTTATAGGATGTTCATCGAAAAACAAAAAGCCGGAAAACACACAAAGTACTATCTTGCACATTCATTTAGGGACGGAGCTGAAGTTGTCAAGGTAAGAAGATATCTTGGCAAAGATATTAATGAAAACGAACTCGGACAGCGCAGAGAAAAAGCAGAAAAAGCAATTCTTGAACAGATAAAGAATTTTCGCGAAATCAGAGATCCGCTGAGATTTAATCTCTCAAATGAAGAAATTGAGGGGATTAAAAAGCTTTCTCATAAAAAAGACTTTAAAATATTCCACTTAAATGAAAAACAATGGACAAGATTCTCAGAATTGTTCTCATATAACACTAATGCGATAGAAGGCTCAACACTGACTTTAAGAGACGTTACCAATGTTCTCGAACATCACAAAGAACCAGATAAAAGCAAACCTGACATAGAGGAAGCAAAAGGTGTTTCAGAAGCAATAAGTTTCATCAGAAATACAAAAGAGCATATCTCAATCGAACTTATTAAGAAGCTGCACAGTATTGTATTTAAAAATTCAAAGCACTTTGCAGGGAAACTCAGAGAGAAAGGGATTGAGGTTGTAATTAGAGATGGAGTAGGAAATATTGTCCATCGTGGAGCTCCATCTGAAAAAATAACTGTTCTCTTGGGAGAATTAATCAAATGGTACGAATCAAATAAAGCAAAGTATCCTCCGATTCTTCTTGCGGCTGTTGTTCACAATCAGTTTGAGAATATCCATCCGTTCCAAGATGGCAACGGGAGAGTTGGAAGACTTCTTTTAAACAATATCCTGCTAAAGCACAAACTGCCTCCTGTCGACATAGAGTTCAAAAACAGAGCAGAGTACTACCAATCTCTTCAAGAGTATGAAAATAATGGCAATATTCGGCTCACAATTGAGCTTATTCTTAAGGAATACAGAAAATTAAGGAAGAAACTCTAGGCGACTACATCTTGTTGATTTGTAGTCACCCATTCTTTTCCTTTCTCATTCTATGAATTAAGTCATCAACATCTTCTTCTTTAAGATTAGTTTTTGCCATAGCTTCAACAAGAGGTTTGGTTATTTCTTCCCAAGATTTATCCTTTATATTTTTGGCATCACATTTCATTTTTAACAAACTCACCGGCTTTGTAGAAAATAAGAAAATAACACTGCGTCAGTTCGGCTTGTTATGTTGAAATGGATGGCGCTGTTCTCTCTGGAACTCCGAACAGAGCTTTCTTCTACAGCAATTAGAAGCCTCTCATAAAGACGGCAGTGTTATTTTCTACAGAGCCAAACTCACCTATGGATTTAATAACCAATTCATGAAATTGTTTGCTAATGCGACACAGCGTTCTTTTTATTATTTTTTCGTGTATTGTAAAAAGACGATGCGGTTTTGTCCAACTCTCAAAAGGAAGCACAATATCTCCTTGTTTATACACTATTCAATCTTTCGTCTGCTTCATTATCCCAGTCTTTCTTTAACAATCCTTCTGAAACTAACATGGCACCGGTTGATTCTCTCTCGGTTTCTCTTTTATTTATTTTCACTTCAGGAACTCCACATTTGGCATGTTTTTGAATGCATCGTCTCCTGTCAGGAAAATCAAATCATTATCTTTGGAAAAAATATAGCCTAGGCAATCTGCATACGAGAGGCTCATCTTTTTGTTTTTGGCTCTGAATTGAATTGCCTCGAGTATTGTTTTATCGGAGATGTCAACAACAAATTCCTTGAACTTTAAAAATATTTCTTTTGATTTTTCTTCGCCCTGTTCTAAAAGGGTTATGTAAGCAATCTCTAGAAGATTCAAGAATGTAATTGTAATGGGAACGACATTATAACGAGAAAATTTAGGATTGCCTTTTATCAATTCAATGACCGCATAAGTATCGAAGAAGTATTCCTTCATTCCCAACCTTTTCTTGCTTCATCCTTGAGTTCTTGAGTAGTTTTTTTCCAGCCAGTAGGAATTAAACCAAATATCTCTTTCGCGGTATGTGCTTTCTTGAAACTCATTATTATCTTTTCATTTTTCCCTATATGTTCTTTTTTAATAATCGCTTTTGGAATTATGACTCCTATGGAACTTCCCCATCCCTTTGTTATTACTTCAACTTCTGTCATATATAACTAAGTTATATATTTCGTATATAAATCTTTCTCTTAAATACTTACAATATAGAAAATAACTAAAAGGCAATTAGAATAACTTCTCAATAGAGTCATAAACTCACAAGGAGACCAGTCCAAAATCGCCCTTAAAACCGCCAAAATGCCCGAAAATTGAACATTACGTACATAAGAGATTAGGCAAAGTTTTTTCTTTTGGCATTAAATTATCCATTCGAAAACAACACCACAGGCGGTCAGACGGTCAAATTCTGATGAATTTGCCCTACTCGACACCCCGCAGGGGGCATCCCCCATCTCGCCTGACGCCAGTGTTGTTTTCTCACTATTATAACGCCTCAAAAAGAAAAAACTCGTCTGCGGTGCTCGTTCCTGTGCTCCTCGCGCCCCTGCACGTTTTCGGGGTCGCCTAATAAAAATTAGTTACAATCGAGGAAAGGGCACTTCTACAGAACCATTATATGTTGTTGTCACCTACTGCAGATTAAAAGATATATTTAAATAATACTTGGCTCTTTTCGGTAACGAATGCAAACGAAACTAAGTGCAGGATTAGAACGTAGGGTAGAAAAAGAAGCCATCCGGAGATTTAAACATGGATTGGTAGAAGGACTAATCAACATACCTACTAGTATCGGACGCATTATAATGCATCCAACAGTAAAAAGATACGATAGTTATGGTCCTGAAACCGGCAGGATGAGAAATTCGGCACCGTATAAATTGGGATATAAATTAACAAATTATCCGGGAACAATAGCTGCCGTTGCACATCTACTTTTTAATCCAATTTATGCTGCTAGTTTAGTAATTGGCGGGAATGCCGCAAGCGCAATTTATGAAAGAAATAGAAATAAGTTGTTTCCTGCAGTAAATAGTACAGTAAATAAAAAATCAAGTAGGAAGTATGCTTAGTTTACTCTTAATTTTGTGCCCTTTCCTCGACTTTCTCGTTACTTCGTAACTCGAACCCTTCCAAGTTTTCAGGGGTAACTAACACAGATTAGGCAAAGTTTTTTCTTTTGGCATTAAATTATCCATTCGAAAACAACACCACAGGCGGTCAGACGGT
>Ga0208375_1001206_pt1 | contig 30714 bp, 20 predicted proteins | sample RifOxyD1_FD_184038 | JGI IMG/M metagenome (GOLD analysis project Ga0208375, IMG submission 184038) | Soil microbial communities from Rifle, Colorado - Rifle Oxygen_injection D1 (SPAdes) | ecosystem: Environmental > Terrestrial > Deep subsurface > Rock core/Sediment | place: Rifle, Colorado...
AGCAGATGATATTTTTAAATGGATTTTTGAAAAATTTGAAGGAAAACTTTCCTTTATATCAGAACAAAGTAAAAAATTTGAAGATGAACTTACAGACCAACTTATGGAAGTCCTCACAGTCTTTACATCAAGATACTACGGAAAAAGAAATTATAAAAGAAAAGACAACATCGAATCTTCAAAAGAAAATTCTAACGAAAAAATTTAGATTTTATCCAACAAAAGAACAAAAAGAAATATTTAAAAGATTTTTTGGTTATCATCGTTATTTTTATAATCTTTGTATTGAATCATGGAATAATGAAACAAAAGAATTACTAAACGAAAATTTTTTATCAGAAAAAAAATATAAGGAATGGTCAAGAATTTCATTAAGAAAAAAGGTAAAAATAAATAATAAAGATATTAATGAAAATTTTAAAGAATTTCCATTTGATTCAAGAGAAATGACTTTAAATTCTTTTGCTTCTAATCTTAAAACTAATTTATCACTACATAAAGATATTAAAAAATTTAAATTTAAATTTTTAGAAAAAAAATCTTCATCGCAAACATTCTTTGTTAATGATAAAACTTTAAAGATTACAAGAGATAAAAAAGAAAAAATTGAAGTTAAAATATTTAAAAGATTATTAAAACAAAATTCAACTTTAAAATTTAGAAATAAATATCTTAAAGAAATTGAAATTTATAAAAATTCTATAAAAGATTTTATAATTCAAAAAGAATATTCTAAATATTATATTTGTTTACCAATTGAAATAAAAGAAAAGGAAAATAATAAAAATTTTAAAGAAGGCTCAATATGTTCTTTAGATCCAGGAGTTAATAATTTTATGACTATTTATTCTCCTGAAATAACATTAAATTTTATTGGCTCAGAAATATTAAAACCTTATTTTGAAAAATTAGATTATTATGAATCTTGTAAAAATCGTAAAGATAGAAATAAGAAATTTAAAAATAAACTCAAATTAAAACTTTCTTTATTGAGAACCAAAATAAAGAATGTTGTTAAAGAGTTTCATTATAAAATTTCTAATTTTCTAACTAAAACTTTTGATATTATTTTACTTCCTAAATTTAGTTCTTCAAATATTATTAAAAAATCAAAAGGAAATTCTTATTTACATAGATATATTAATGCTCTTTCTCATTATAAATTTAGAGAAAGATTAATTAGAAAAGGAGAAGAAAATAATTGTCATGTTCTTCTTTGCACAGAACATTGGACATCTAAGACTTGTGGAAGATGTGGAGAAATTAATAAAGATTTAGGAAATAAAAAAATATTTTCTTGTCCTAAATGTAATTTAATTTTAGATAGAGATATTAATGGAGCAAGAAATGTTTTAATTAAAACATTAACAGAAATAAATTAAAAAAAAATAAATGGGACTTGATGCTTGTTCCTTAGAATCCTTTAATCTATCATACAAAAATTAATAATTTTAGTATATATTGGATTTATTGGATTTTAAGCATCTGATAACAAAATAAAAAATATCTATTTATAATTGATTTATTGTATCATTAAAATTTAATAATAAGTCAGAACATTTAACATAAAATATATTATTTTTTTTATAAAATTCTATTATCTCTTTCTGAAAATTTTCTTCAGAAGAAAATAATTTAAATTTTTCTATAGCTTCAACTTCTTGGTAACCAACTACAACTATTAATAATTTTTTAGAAAGTTTTAATGCTAAATCACCATACTTATAAGGAACATATAAAATTTTTTCACCAGCAGTCCCTGTAGTTGTATATGTCCTTCCTTTAATTTCAATTAAATATTTGTCTGTTTCTAAATCTGGTAATAAATTGTTATATTTAGGTTTTTCCTTACATATCACACCATTTGTTTCAAAAATTAATTTTACAAATTTTTCACAAAACAAAGTCGTCCATTGATTATTTTCTTCAATCGTCATAGTTATTTTTCTGCCCCAATTAAATTCAATGCTTTTTAATTTATTAGTATAACAATATTTAAAATAATTACCAAATGTAATCCAATCAATAATACTTTTATTACTAATTGAAAATATTGTATCGGATAATAAAAAATTTTCAACTTCTTCTTTTGTTATTTTTTTGTTTATTTCTGAAACTAAAATTTTGTTTTTTTCAATAGTATTTTTGAAACTTATTAATATTTCATTCATTTTTTCTGAAGGACGTTTTGAATTTATCCTACATTTAGATTCTATATTATCAATAGAAAGATTAATAAATTTTTGTTTTAATTCTTCATTATCCGAATTGCTCATAGCAAATGATATATTAAATTGATATAATTTTTGGCAATATTCTATAAATTCATTTTGAGTAAAAATATATTTAGTATAATTAGAAAAAGTTCCAATATATGGTGGATCCATATATATAAAATCATTAATTTGAAATTGTTCTAATTTAAAATCAGAAAATGATTTATTTAAAAATTCTACATTATATTTATTAAATATTAAACTCAATTTTTTTAAATTATCTATATCAATTACTAAAGAATTCGAATAATTACCAAATGGAACATTATTTTTTCCATCACTATTTTCACGATATAATCCTCTAAAACATGTTTTATTTAAAATAATCATATAAATAGCCGTATTATATTCATCTAATAAATTACTATTTATTATATCACGCATTTTATAATATAAATTTTCTTTGTTAGAATTATTATTATAAAAAATTGAAAGTTCATTAATATCTTTAATAAAAGATTCGGAATTAGTTTTAATTTGTTGATATGTCATCATTAATTTCGTGTTGATATCATTAACATAAATTTTTCCATTTATTTTTATTTCTGACCTTTCAAGTCTATTTAATAATTCAATTAAAACAGAACCACCGCCTAAAAATAATTCATAATAATTATTTATTTCAGAAGGAAAACGTTTAAAAATATTATCTATAGTTTTACTTTTTCCACCAACCCATTTTATAAATGGTTTCATTAAATTAATTAAATTTTATTTGTATTTTATAAATAAAAAATGATTTTTTAAAAAAAACGAATTTTTATTGTTCAGAATTAAAATAATTTAAAATGTAATTATTTATTGAAAAATGGATAAGATAATTTATTCAATATCACTTTCATTAATAGTCAAATAAATAATGTTATTTTTGATAGAAATTTTAATGATAAATTATCAGAAAAATTAACAATAATAGAAAATTATAAAAAAATAATTTTTATATTTTATTAAAATAATTAAAAATGTGTGAAAATTCACCTCATACTTGGCAATATTTTCAAGAACCATTAATTGAAAAATTTAAAAAAACTCCAAAATATGATAGAAAATTAAATAATAAAAAACCATTAATTAGTTATAGAAGAAGTATTACAATGTCAAAAACTACATTACATTTTGGACAGTTAAAACTTCTTTTAACTGAAATTGAATTCTTAACTTTTATTATTAATGAATTTAAATCAGAAAAAAAATCACTCATAATTTATATTGGTGCTGCTCCATGTATTCATTTTCCTTTGATTAATGATTTATTTCCATTCTTTGAATACATATTAGTAGATCCTGCTCCATTTATTATTAAAGATGTAGAACAAATGAAAAATGTTCAAGTTGTAAATGAATATGCAACAAATGAAAATATGACGGAATACAGAAAAAAATATAAAGATTATGATATTTATTTTATTTCTGATATTAGAGCATTTAACGAAAACGCAGAAATGGATGAAAGAGAAGCGGATATAGTTTGGAATAATCAATTACAATGGGATATTATGAAAATTTTAAAAGCAAAAAAAACAATGTTAAAATTTCATCCTCCATATTATAGTGAAAGATTTAAAGATTATGAATATTTAGATGGAGAAGTTTATTTTCAAGCATTTCCTGGTCCTTCATCATCAGAAACAAGATTAATTGTTGGTGAGAACCCTAAAACTAAAATTTGGAATTGTAAGTTATATGAAGATAAATTATTTGAATTTAATCATTATATTCGTCCAAGATGTTATACCAATAAATTAAGTGATGAATTAGATGGTTTAGATGAATGTTATGATTGTACAACTTGGACATTTATTTTATCTAAATATTTAGAAGCATTAGATAATATTAAAGTATGGAATAAACATTTAACACCAAAAAATGAAATAAAAGATTATTCTTTAAAAGAATTATCTATTATTTCCGGCGATATTTGTAATATTCAATTAAGAAAATTTAAAATATTTTTATCTCCGGATTATACATATAAAACAAAATTTAGAGATATAAAAAAAATTATGACAAAAAAAAAATTTGATAATTTTATTAATTATATAAAATATAATTTATAATTTATATTATTTAAAATATTTTTTTTTAAAATTCCTTATAATCATCATCATAAGAATTTTCTTCATAAGAATTTTCTTCATTAAATTTTTTTTCATTGTTTTCTTCTTCATTAGGTTTTTCTATATTGTCTTCTTCTTTTTCTTCTAATACAATTTCATTTTCAATTGATTCAAATTTATCATAAAATTTAGAACAATTATCAATTGCTTCTAGAATCATAACTAGTAAATAATTAATTTTTTCATTATAATTTTTATTTCCAAAAATTATAGGTTCATGAAATTTTGTATTAAAAATCATTAAAGGTTGTTCAACAAATGAATGTGACGACATCGGAATAAAAATAAATAATTTAGAAAAGAAAGATAAGAAAAGTTTTTCATCTTCCGAAAGTTCTTCATATCTTTTTATTGATTCATTACAATCAATAATATTTACTGCTGTTTTACAATCAACATTGATAACATATTTATATTTTGATGGTTGTATTGAATTGTCATTAATTTTAATTTTTTTAATAAATGGCGCTTTAATAGAACTATTATAAACTTGTTGGCCGCAATTTTTAGGTTCTAATTTTCCTGCCATATTTTTTTTGGATGTTTGTTTAACAATTCTTTTCGGAAGTTGAATATTCTTTGTTTCGACCAAATGATTTTGAAGAAATTTTTTTGCTGAATAAACTGTTAAGTTTCCGATGGCTGGTTTGCTAATAGACATAATAAATCTAAATGAATTAGTGTTTTCGTTAATTCTAATATCATTTTTATTATCAACAAGTTTAAGTTCATTTCCTTCTGATTTAATACCAAGTTCTCCCATAATTTTATTAAAAATAAGCATTGCGGAATAAGAAGTAGATTGATTAATAAGATTAGTAAAATTATTTTTAATTTGAAATGATTTTTCTAATTCAATACTATTATCACATGTATCATCACAAATAATACTTTGAAGAGTAGTTCTAAAAGATGCTTTAATTAGATTTTCTCTTTTATTTTTATTATTAAAAACTAAAGGATTAGCAATATGAGATACACATATATCAAGTATATTACCTATTTTTTTTTTATCAAAATTTGGAAATGATGTTTTAATTTCTGTTACAATAGGACCATTAAATGTTGTAGTATAATTTTTATTTGTTGTTGTTGTTTCTTGTTTATTTGAATTTGATTGTTCTGTTATATCTGAAAATCTTACTGAATTATATTTAATACTCATTTTTTTAATTTTTAATTTTTTAATTATTAATCTTAAGTTTTTAATTTGTTATAAAAAAAAATTTACTTTTTAAAAATCTATTAATGAAAATTTCCTAGCGAAAATTATTTCAATAAAATTTAAAAAATATCGTTTATTTTCTTTTTTTTCCGCATCTAATTTAATAAAATGATTTTTAATTATTCTACAAACTTCTTTTTTTGAAAGATCTTCAGATAATAAATTTTTATCTAAATGTAAAAAATCTGCTAAATCTTCTTTTATTTTTTTAATACTAAAAGATGAGCAAACAATTCCTCTATTTTTTTTTCTGATATCAATTATATCCACTGTATTTTTTTTATAGATTTTAAATTCTATTTTTCCTGAATTATTAATATCTAAATAACCAACATAATTACCTATATTAAATTTAGGTTGTTTAATTATAAATGATTTTTCACAATCGCCCCAGGAACCATTTTGATAACATTTTAAATCCCCATCAAGAATATGACCAATAATTTTTTTATTTGCTTTTTCTCCTGTTATTGATTTAATTTCAAATATTTTTCCATCTAAATCTAATTTTTCAGATGTTATTAAATATTTTGAAAAATATTGATCTAAAAGTTTTAATAATTTTTTATTCTGATTTTCTATTCCATTTTCAATTATTTTTATTTGTTCATTAATTGTTAATTCTTGAAATTCATTTTTAAAATTAATAGAATTAATTAATGTTCCAATGTATACATCTAAATTTTTTAAAATTTTACTACCACTTATTAAGCTAAAATAATCGGAAAGATTAATTATATTTTTATTTTTAATTGGATATAAATTATCAATATTATTAAGTTCATTATTTTTTTGTGGAATAAACAAAATTAATAAACCTTTTTTTTTTAAATTTCCTAAAATTCCATAAACATTAATAATAATTTCTTTTGAAGAAATCATTTCTTCTAAAGCTAGCAATAAAATAGAATTATCAATAAATTTAATAAAACCATGATTATATTGAGCAAATAATAAATTAATTTCATTTAATAAATTATCAATTCTTATTGACATTGAATAAGTAAATACATATTTTATTAAACGTTTAAATGTATTAAGATTTTCATTAAAAGTTATAAAATTAAATGTTGAAGAATTAATAGTTTTAGGTTCAGAAAAAACACATTCATATTTACATGATTTAAAATTACATAATAATGGACAATTTTTATTACATAATTTGTATTTATTAAGCATTGATTCATTAACATTTAAATATTTATTAATTTGGCAATCAAATGAATTTATCTTAATCTCATATTCTAAATCTTGAATTTCCTTAAATTTATCTTCTTGGATTAAATATTTAATTTCTTCTGGATTATAATTAATGGCTGTAGAAAAATTATATTTCATTTTATCTTCATTATTTATTTTAAAATAATCTTTTAAAATTGGAAAATCAGAAACATATCTATAAATTTTAACATTCCTTTCTGATTCTAAAAGCATTTCATGAGAATTTAATCTAACTCCTCTTCCAACTATTTGTTGATCAATATTTAATGAATGTTGAACATTTAAAATATGTATTTCTCTGATTGCTTTAAAATCAATTGATTCTTGAATAACTGATGATCCAATAATATATTTAATATTTTTTCCGTAAAGATTTTCATCAGAATCAAAAATCAATTTAATTTTTTGTCTATCTGTAATAGTTGTATTGCCATAAATAACAGCGTACTTAGCAGGAAAATATTCATGGTCTATTTTAATATGATTTTGTTGTTCTTTCCCGCAATAATAACATTTAGTACTAATTGTTGGTGTTTTATAATAATCAATTATTCCGTTAGCATTAAATATCTCTTGTATTAATGAAATTCCGTGTAAAATTGAAGTATGAAATATTAATGCTTTCCCTGAATTTTTTTCCATATGTTTTAATATTTTATCAATCAATTTAAAAAATTTAGCAGAAAAAAATTTAAGATTATCACGTTTTAATACAAATGGATCAGTTATAATAAATTGATTGTTCAAATTTAGATTAAAAATTAATTTTCCTGACTCATAAAGAAATTTAACATTATTTTTTGTATGAAAACATAATGAAGCATCATCATTAAATTTAAATTTTTCTTTATTTATCATTGAATCATCAAATTTATCTACAGAAGTAGATTTTTGTTTTTTTCCTCCAGTTAATACTTCTTGTTCTTCAGTAAATAAATTAACATTTTCTAATTCCATTTTTGGTTTTTTTTTAGAAAACCAAGGCATTGTAAAATCTATTAATTTTTCTAATTTAGAAAAATCTTTAATAGTGATTAATTGATTAATATTATCAATATTTAATTCTTTCAATGTTTTTAAAACTAAATTTTGATGAGCATTTGATGTTTCGCATCTTATTAATTTCAAAAATTTAAATGATGGTAAAATTTTTCCTTTATCAATACGTTCAGGAAATGAATAACCAATAGATTTAATATAACTAACATATCCTCTACTAATTTTTCCTAATTTTTCAATCGTATCTTTTTTTTTAATTCCATCAGATGAAAAATAATCAGAAAATTCTAATTGTTTATCAATTGGAAGTAAAAAATTAAATACACTTATTGCTTCATATAAATTAGTATTAATAGGAGTAGCAGAAACAAGAATTATCCTTAAATTTGTTGAATCAAGTTTTATTTGTTGTAAAATTTTTTCTGCTGTATTATTCTCTATTGAATGAGCCTCATCAAAAACAAAAAATGAATTACTAAAATCCATTTCAATTACTTCTTGACCTTCTTCATTAAGAATTTTAAAAGTTTGATTGTTATACCATCTAAAAAATTTTTTATAATTTAAAAATTTATAAAAACAATTATTATTTGGGACTAAAATTTGTTTATATAATTTTTTAATAAACATATTGAGTTCTTCATAATTTTTTTCTGATGGTTCTGAATCAAATTTATTTTCTAAACTAATAAAATTATTATAATCATCAATAGATATATATTTATAATTTGAAAAATTAGGATTTATTAAACTTTTTATATATTGAATTTGTGCTGTTTTTGATTTAGTTATTATATAAATATATGGTTTAATAGAAAATCCACTATTATGAATATCTTTTAAATATGAATTATATTGTTCTGTTATTGTTAATGCTCCATAAGTTTTTCCTGTTCCAGTTCCCCAATATAATAAAAGATTTTTATATGGTGTATTTGGATTTAAATAATTTTTAACCAATAATTGAAATGAAGTTAAATTAAAATTTAAAATTTTACTTAAATTATTCTCAGAATTATATAAATTAAATTCATTTTTTTCTGATAATTTTTTATTAAAATTTTCATCAGTTAGTAATGGAAATTGTATCATTCAATTTATTTTATTATTTTAATAAAAAAAATTAAAAATATTTTATAAATGTTAATATATTAAATAATAATTTATTTTTTTTTATTTTTATTAAAAATAATTTAAAAAATGTTAATATGTGGATTAAAATATTGGTTAATAACTTTAATAATTATATTTTTAATTATTTTATTGTTTTCTGAAATACATAATCAAACATCAGAAAATAATAAATATATAGAACGTTTTAATGATGAATTAGAAAATTATATTATGAAAAAAGGAAGAAAAGAAAAATTTGAAAATACAGAATCTGTTATTTCATCGAGAGATGAAAAATCATATAAAGTTATAAGTCATTTTGTTAATAAAAACGAAGCATCAGATATTCTTTCTGAAATCCATAAAAGAAATTTAAAACTTATTGATTACATGAAACAAACAAATGGTAACTATTATGGAACAAAAAATTTAATTAAACGTTATAATGTTAAAGGTATGTATGAAGTTGATCCATTTAATAAATATGGAGAAACATCTTTTACTATAGATAAAGGAAAAGAATTGGGTTTATGTCTAAGGCAAAAATCAGAAAAAAAAGAATTTGTGAATTTACAAGATTTACAATATGTTGTTATTCATGAATTAGCACATTTAATGTCAAATGATATTGGTCATGGACCTGAATTTAGAAAAAATTTTAAAATTGCTTTAAAGTCTGCTTATGAAATTAATATTTATAGTCCAATAGTTAATTATACTAATGAACCAAGAAATTATTGTGGAATAATTTTACATGATAAAAATCCTCTTTTATAAAAATTAAAAAAATGATTTTTATTTTTTTTAATTTAAATTCAAATAAAAATGGAACAATTACAAGAAACTAATAATCAAAAAATAATAAAATATTTACAATATAATGGATTTATCGATGATAATTTTTCTCTGATAAATAATTTAAATCAAAAGATAACATCAATTGATTATGATGCTTATATGATATTACTTTATAGAATTATTTTTAATTATTCAGAAAAAGAAGAAAATAAAAATTGTATTGAAAACTTTATTATAAAAATTATTAATAATTTATTTTCAAATGATTTTATAGTTAATATTAATAATAATATTGTTGTTATTTATAATTTTTTAAATATTTTATTAGAGAATGAAAATTTTTATATATTAGAAGAATTTAATAAAGTATGTCCATTAGAAATTAGAAAAAGATTATTTTTTAATTGTAAAAAAAATTTTTTTAAAATATATTTTGAATTTGAAAATAATATAAAAATTGTTAATTATATTTTTTCTTCATTTAATTCAAATATTATTATAGAATTATTAAATTCAAAATTATTTATAACATTATTAAAATTAAAATTATTTAATGAAAAATATGAAATATATTATTTTACAATAAATTATATTAATAATTCTTTAAAAGAATTTATGTATAAATTTTATATTAATTTAGCATTTTCTATTAATTATACTAAAAGTAATTCTATTATTAATAATATAAATTTAATGTTAAAAGATGAATATTTTAATGCTATAATGAATATAATTAAAAAACTTTTTGAATATGATAAAAATTATTATAATAATAATTGTTTAAAAAAATATAGTACGGCTAGATTTACTGAATCATTTATTATTTTATTAAATGAAATGTTAAATAATATAAAATTTTATGATATTATCATAAAAATTCTTAATAATGAAAATATAGATCAAGTAATTTTGTTTTCTTATAAATTTCAATTTGATAATTATGAAAATAAAAATATAATTCAATTAATATGTAAAAAAATTATGGATTATCGTAATTATGAACTAAATTATAATAAATTAATAATAATATTTGGTAAATATATTGATAATATTATAAGTTTAAAACCTAATAATATTTTTATATCTTTTGATGATAATAATAATTCCTTTTTATCTGATGCGATTTTAGCAAAAATTCCATTTGAATATTGGTTTAAAATTATAAAGTTTGTCTCCAATGAAAATTTACATATAAAAAATAGAATTGCTCTAAAATCATTTATAGATTTATTTTTAGAATCTACTTATCAACCAAATATTAATAAATATATTGAAGAAAATAATTTTCTAAAAATTAAAAATAGAAAAAGAAAAAATTTATTAAATAATTCTCTAATTATAGATAATTTTTCAGAATCAATAATTGAGAATGGAAAGAGAGAAAATTTATTGGATAATTTTTCAGAACCAACAATTGAGAATGGAAAGAGAGAAAGTTTATTGGATAATTTTTCTGTCAGTGAAATTTCAAACGTGCCAAATAATAAACACTTTTATTTATTTAATTATGATTTATTTACTCCTAATGTTAGACATAAAAATACTTTAGAATTTTTAAGAGAACGATTGGATAATATTTATAATGTTTTATATAATAACAAAGATAAATATATATTTATACCTGAAGTAATAAAAAATTCATTCTCTAAAATAAAAAAAATATTATTAATAAAAAATGAATCACAAGATGTAGAAAAAATTAGTGTGACCGTAAAATTAATAAAAGAAAATAATAAAAAAAAATATTTGTCAAATTAATTTTTCCAAATAATTAAATATTAATTCATTATTTAAATTATTTTTTTTGTTTTAAACAAATGAAAAATTCTATATTATTATTATCAAATGATTTGAGAATAGAAGATAACACTGCTTTAATTAATTCATTAAAAAATAGTGATTATGTATATATAGTTTATATATTAAACCCAAATGATATTATTGTAAAAAAAGATAAACATAAAAAATTAAATATGGTTTTATTTCTGATAGAATCATTAAATGAATTAAATTTTGAATTAGAAAATCTTGGATCAAAATTATATTTCTTTTATGATAATAATATATTATTAACAATAAAAAAAATAATCAAAGAAACAAATGCTAGTTCAATTTATGTCAATATAAATCAGAAAAAAAATGATTTTTTTAAATATAGAAATTCTTCAATCATAACATTTACTAAAAAAAATAATATAAATTTTAAATCTTATGAAGATAATAAAATTTTTTCATCTGATGTTAAGAAAAGTGATGATGAACCATATATTTCATTTAAATGTTATTATAAAAAATCATTAGATATTTTAAATAAAAATGATTCATTTTATAAATCAATAATAAAAAAATCTGGAAAAAAACCATCAAAAAAGTTACTAAAAAAATTAGCATCTAATAATATTGTTTTATCTGATGAAACAAATCTTTTAAATTTTTCAGAAAATATATTAGAAATCTATAAAAAAGAAAGAGGAAATTTTAATATTAATAGATTTTTAAAAGGCGGAACAAAAAATGCTAATAAAAATTTAAATGAATGGAATAATTTTTCCAATAACGCATTTCTTAGTCCTTATATTAAATTTGGTTGTATTTCGATTAGTAAAATTTTTAATAAACTTTTAGATTTAGATACAGATCAGGACAATAAAAATAAAATGATTAAAAAAATATTATTATATAAATTCTTTGTAATGAATAGTAATATATTAGAATCCAGAAATAAAATGATTATAAATAAATATGTTATTGATCAAAAATTATTTAATTATTTTACTTCTGGAATATCAGGATTCATTTCAATTGATTATTTAATACGTAAAATGAAATATAATGGTTATTTATCTGATTTTGAACGTAAAATTTTATTATCATTCTTTATAAAAGAAAATGCTTTTAATATTTATATAATAAGTGATTTATTTGAGCGTTTTATAATAGATTATGATAAACGAATTTTTATGGGAAATGCTATTTATTTTCTGAATAAAAATAGTGAAACAATAGATATTTGGAAAATATTAGAAAATTTTGATTTAAAAGATGTAAGAATTTTAATACCTGAATTAAAATTAGTTCCTGATAATCATATTAAAGAATGGTATAATTATTATCTTGAGTATCCTAAAATTTATCCAAAACCTTTATCTATGCCAAATTCTATTGAAGATATAAAAAAAAATGCTAAATTAAATTTAATAAAAGCAAAACAAAAAAATTAAATATTTTAAAAAAATGAATTTTTAATGATTTTAATTAAAATGGAAGAAATATGTTTTTATGAAACTATATTTAATAATAATAAATTAATAAAATTTAATAATGAAAATGAATTATTTGAATTTCTTTTATCAAAAATAAATATTTTTAGTGATGAAAAAAATGATAATTTAATATCTTCTAAATTATTTGGGAATAAATATGAATTTTATTCAATAGAATATATAAAAGATAATGAAAAAATTAAAACATTATCAGGAAGAATAATTGATTTTATTTTAACTTTTAATAATGAATATTATTTATCTGGATTATTAGAAAATGATTTTTTAGATTATCTTAACATTGAAAATTAATTTTTTATAAAACTATTTTGAATAACACCATCACGTGATTTTTTATAATATAATGGTCTATTTGGATTATATGATGATTTAGAAGTTAATACATTATTAAAATTTGTATATTGTGTCGGAGAATATTTTTCTGATATATTAATTTTATTTTTTGAACCAAGTTTATAATTAATTGGTTTTTCATCTGTTAATCTTTGATTAAAAATTGGTTGCTTACGTTGAACATCTTTTTTTTTGCTTCCTGGTAATAATACTTGATCTATTTTATCAGAAAGAAATATTGTAAATTGCTCAATTGATTTTATTATTTCTGGTTTTCTATTTGACCTTGAACCAAAATTATCATTAAAGTTTTTTTCTTTAATTATTTTACCATTAAATGTTGGTGTTGTTTGTTGTTTAATTATTTTAATATTTTTTGGATTTGAATAATTTTTTTTAACTAAATTATATTTATTAAATGATTGTCCAACTCTATTTTCTTTAATTTTTTTAATGTTTGATGAATCATTATAATCTTTAGTCGAGAGATATTCTTTTCCTTTTTTTTCTGACATTCTATTTTGTGCTGGAATTCTTTGTTGATACATTAATTGTTCTTTATTTATTGTATTAATTTTAGTTTTATTTAAATTTTCTTTTTGATTATTTTTTTTTCTGTTATAAGAGCCTGGACTAAAAATTCCTAAAGCAAAATTTTGTATATTATCAAAAGCATCAAGAATAATATTATTTCCGGGTAATGATTCTCTATCAGGAGATGTAAATGTATCTTTAGTTAAAAAATCAACAGTAGGTTCTAAATTATAATAATGTGTGCTAACTGCTCTTTGAGGAGGATCTGGAACCTTTTTTAAATTTTCTTTAGATATTGTTAATGGTTGAAGATCATAATTTTTATTATTTATTTCTGGAAGCCTTTTTCTTTTAGTACTTAATTCATATAATTCAACTTCCTTTTGCATGTTTCTTTTTGTTTCAAATGGCATTACAGGATTATTTAATCTTCCTCCTAATATTTCCTGAGGATATCTAATTTTAGATGAATGTTTAGTTAAAATATTACCTTCAAAAAATTCATCAACGCCGTGAGACCATTTAGCGCCGGTGCTTTTCCAATTATCATCAACTCGCCCCCGCGGAACATTAATATTTATAAGAGGATTTATACTATTATTACTTCGCGGAGAACTAAAATTGTCATTAAAACCATTTCGTTCCATTTTTTTTATCTTTATAAAAATGAAAAAAAAATTAATATTTTTGATAATTTTTATTTTAATTTTAATCATTATTGAAATAACTTTTAATAAAACATTTGATATTGCTAAAAAACATGAACTTATTACAAGCACATCTATTTTTGTTCTATATATTTTAATTGTTTCAAATATGATTAATATTTATGATTTTATTTTCTAAGACAATTAAACAATTTATTTTTTTTAATATTTAAAATTAGATTATTTTAAAATGAATAATTATAATTTTAATCAAAGAAAAATTAAAAAAAATAAAAAAAATAAAATTTTAAAATTTGATGATGATCCAAGTAAATTATTTAATAAAAATATTTGTATTGTTGGACCTTCAGGTTCAGGAAAAAGTACAATAGCACGATATATTTTATCTCAACTAAGAGACATTCCACATATTTTTTTATTCTGCGCTGGTCAAACAAATATTACAGATTATGGAAGAATTATAGATAAAGAATGTATTTATTCTGATGATGAGATAACATCGGGATTGATAAAAACTTTTTTAGATCATTTAAGTGAATTAGCCGGGACACAAATGAAAAAATTAGAATTTATTTATAATACAATAGATAGATATTTTTTTAATAATCCGTCTTTAACATTAAAATATAATTTTAATCGTAATGATTTTTTTCAAATGTTTAATGAATTTAAAAAAAAAGGTTTTTATAAATATGTTAATCCAAAATATTCTGATTATATAAAAATAATGTTTAATTTTATTAAAAATAAAATCAAAAATGGTTCATTAAATTCTGATTATCTTACAATTTTTGCGGACCATAGAAAAATATTAATTTTTGATGATGTAATGAATGAAGTATGGTTTACCGCATTAAAAGGAAAACCTTTAACTAATTTGTTAGTCAGAGGAAGACATTCATATTGTACAAGTATTTATATAATTCAAAGTTATAAAGCCTTGGGTCCTGTCGCTAGAGGAAATTATCAATATATATTTTTCTTAGGAAGTATTAGTTTATTTGATAATTTTTATGAATTAGTTAAAGATATTGATCCAATGGAAAATAAAAAAGATTTTAAAAAAAAATTATTTAGTTTGTTTAAAAATATAACATCTATAAAAGATGATGGCTCTAGGGGTTCTTTAGTTGTTTCTTCTGATAAAACATCATCAAGTATTACTGATGTAGTTAATTTTTTTGAAGTTCCCAAATCTGCGTTTGATAGTCCAAATTATTCATTTGATAGAATTTTATTTAATAAAAATTTTATATTTAAACTTATTTTTTTGGAAGAGCGTAAAAATGCTAATAAAAAAAAAAATAAAGATTTTTATTAAATTTTTAAAAAATATTTTTTTTTATTTAAAATTTAAAATTTAAAATGTCGAAAGTATCATTTTTACGTTATTCCATTAAATCAGAAAAAAAAGAAAAAGATAATAATAATAATAATATAAATAAATATAAAACTTTTTTAATATCTTTTTCTAAAAGTATTTTAGAACTTATAAAAAATATAGATGATGATATTTTTGGTGAAGAATCCTCAAAAAAATCAGATTTAATTGATGCAATAAATGAAACAATTAAATTTCCTTCTACATTAATAATTAAAAAGATTTTTCCTATTTATCAAAAATTTATTGGAAATAAAAATATAAATGATTATAATGATGAAGAAGTTAATACTTTATTGAAAGATTATTCAGAAAAAAATATAGAAGAATATATATCATTAATTTTATCAATAATTGATTTTAATAATGATAAAAAAAATAATGATATATTCAAAAAATTAGTTATTGATAATAAATCTTTAATTAATATAATTATAAAGAAAATAATAATTTATAAAAAAAATTATTATAAAAAAAATTAAAAATCATCTCGTAAAAATTAATCTAATAATTTACTATATTCTTTAAGTGCATCATCATAAATTTTTATAAATTTTTTATTTTTTTTTTCTTCTGCGAAATAAATATCTAATTGTGTGATAACTTCTTCTAATGATAATTTATCTTTCATCATTACAGATAATTTTTCATATAATCTAATTTCATCAATTTCAACAGGAATATATAATATATTACTCAATTCAATATCTGGATCTGACATTTGAAATGAACCTAAAAGATTTGTTAAATATCCAATATGACATGAAATAGGATGACTATTTTTATAAAAAGATTCTTTAATTGAAATAATTAAATTATCTAACAAAGCATAATTTGTTTCCTTTCTGACATTATACGCTCGTTTCAAACATTCATAAAGAATATCTTTTCCGTATGTAGTAGAATTATAATAATACTCAAAATATCTATTTATTAAATCAATATCATATCCTTTAATTAATATTTCTGTTTTAAACCATTTAATACTTTCATTTAAAACATCATTTTTAAGATTTTTATTTAATTCTTTTAATTTATTAAATATTTTTATTGCTGTTTCACTTATTTCTGAACGTTGAACTTCTTCATTATCAAAATATAATTTTTTTACATTATCTTTTGATTTTATTATTAATTTGTCTGGTTTAATATTTTTAAAATTCATTTCTGCAAGAATTTGTTTTCTTGAAATCGCAGATTGAGAAATATTACTATGAGTAATAAAAAGTTCTTCTAAAAAAGTATTTAATGGTTCAAGCATAAATTTTTTATCTGTATCAGAAAAAGAAGACCAATCAATAAAAATATTTTCTAATTTAGAAAGATTTATTTCAGAATAACTATTTGATAATGAACTATCAAATGATATTTTTATTAATTCAAGTTCTTTTAAATTAACTATATTTACAGGTTTATCATTCAAAATAAATAATATTTTTACATTTTTACCAATCGTTAAATTAAAAGTTTCGTTATCTAAGATATAACATTCTGACATTAATTTTAATCATTAAATTTATTACTGAATTTTAATTGTTTTATATAAGAATAAATTAATTTATTTTTTAAAAAACGGGTGCTGTTTGTTTTAAAACATCTTGATTTAATTTATTTTTATAATTATATATTATAGTTGGTTCATTTGGTATAGGGTTATACTTTTCAATATTATTTATCTTTTTTAATATTGATTCATTAAACATAGTATCCCAAAGTTGTAAATTTTTTTCTGAAGACTTATTATTATTAAAATTTTCAGTTATTGGAGTCTCAGAAAGAACAATATAAATTAAAATGATTATAATTATTGTAATCAATAATAATAAATAAATCATTATTTTTTTTAATTAAATTTATTTTTATAAAGAAATAAAAAGAAATTTTAATCAGAAAAAAATGGATAATGAAGAAATTGCTGATAGAATTATTATTACTTTTTCAAAAAGTATTAAAGGTTTAAAAATAAAAGATTTTGAAAATGTATCAGAAAAACTTTTAAGTGATATATCAAAAAAAGAAAAAATTTTTGAAATTTATAAATTTATTATTGATATAAAATCAGCAAATATATTTAATTATTTAGATAAATATAGAATATTTATTAGTTATTGTATTGATGAAGATGTAATTTTATTTGAATCTAAATTAAGTATGTCAAAATTACTAGAAGGTTTAAATGGTGAGAATAAAAAAAATGTTTACAATCGTTTTGTTATGATTTCAAAAGTAAATGACCAATTAACAGATAAATTTTTCGATGATTATGTAACTGTTAATCTTAAAAATAATATGAAGAGTAAAATATTAAATGAATATGAAAAAGCAATAGATGAAGAGGAGCCCCGAGGGCTCGCGTCTAATGAAGAGCCCCGAGGGCTCGCGTCTAATGAAGAGCCCCGAGGGCTCGCGTCTAATGAAGAGCCCCGAGGGCTCGCGTCTAAAGAAGATTTGCGTCGCGAGCCTGCGCAAAGGCTCAAAGAGATGGAAGATAAAAAAAAACTAGTAAATATATTTATAGAACATGTCGAAAAAAATTTATCAGGACATGATATGATGAATATATTATATGGTTCTAAAGATCCATTAGATATAGCAGAAAATTTTGTTAACTCATTAAATGATCCAACTATAACTAAAGAGTTAATTAATACAAAATATTTAACTGATATATTTGAAGCATTTTCAAAAAGTAAATTTTCGGAAAATAAAGAATTAAGTAAAAAACTTAATACACTTCCAAAAATTTTAAATATTAATGGTTCCAATATTTCCGGAAATAATTTGAGTAAATTAAATAAAATTAAAGGAGGTTCAATCAAAAAATTACAAAAAGAAATCAATTTAAATGATGGAATTATTCCTAAACAAATGTTAGAAACAGCAAAAAAAAATAAAAATAAAATTTTAAATTCTTTATCGATGTTTTTTATTGATTGTTGTTTTGGTCAAATATTTGACAAATGGATAAGTGATAAAAAAAATGAATTAATAAAATATTTAATTAAATATTATAAAAGTTTTATCATTTATGAATTTGAAAAAAATAATGTTAATTTAAATGATGATAAATTGTATATATCAATAGGTGAAGAACAAAATGTTTTAATTAAAGAAGCAGAAAAAGAATTATCAAAAATGGCAATTGAATATGTAGAATTTTCTAAGAAAAATTTTCCTTCAATGTTTGATAAAGAGCAGAATATTAATGATTTATTGATTCATAAATTTTTTTCTTCTTCTGAAATTATTAGAAATGAAATAACTAGAAATTTAATCAATAAATTATTTAAACCAAATGTTAAAAAGAATAAATTTAAAAAAAAAAGTAAAAATTAATTTATTTTTTTCTGAGTAGATTTTTAATTTCTTTCTTCTTGGTCGGAAATTATTTCACTATCAACCTCATCATTTAAAGCGTCATCAAATCCATTTTTATAACCATCTTTATAATCATCATATGAATTATTCTCATTGGTATAACAAACACCTTCGTCAAAACCTTTTTCTTTAACAGAGAAATAAAAATTTAAACAACCAATAATAATATCGCTAATATTTTTTTTGTATAAAATTTTTATTTCATCAAATATTTTTATTTTATCATTAGTATAATTTTCGCTGTAATAATTATCATCAAAATTAAAATTTCCAATATATTCACATAAAATATAAGCAATAAGAAATTGTAAATTTATAAACTTTAAATTATTTTCAATAAATTTTTCGGTGTCGTCCATTAAGTCATCATCTAATTTTATAAAATAACTAAAACTATCTTCAGGTTTTATATTTAATATTGAAATTATTAATGAATAAAAATTAATTCTAGTAATAAGAGATTCTTTAAGAGTATTAATTATTGATAAAATGAATTCATTTTTTTCTGAAACAGTTATTTTTTCATAATTTAATAATTCAATTAGATTTAAAATATAATCAGGAATTATAAAAGGACAAGCATAATAATGCTCAAGTAATGGACGAATTTTATCAAATTTATTATTTTGATTATTTGACATTTTTTAAAATTACAAATAAAAAAAATATTTTTTAAAATTTTTTTTCACGAGTTTCAATGGTTCTTTAATATGCGTCGCGAGCCCGCGCAAGGGCTCTTTAATTGTTTAATTCTTCCATTAATTCACGTAAACTAACATTTCCTATTTTGGTAGAAAACATTTCATTATTAAAATTATTATTTTGTTGCTGTGGCAATTCTTTACTTAATTGAGATCTATCTAAATCTTCTAATATATAATTATTAGATATTTGTGGAATAGATTTTTGAGGTTTAAATATAGGATTTTCTTCTGATACAAATTTTTGGGGTTCAGACCTGAATTCCATAGATTCTTCGAATTTTTGTGGTTCAGATATTATAAATTTTGAATTATTATTATTTATAATAGTATTTTCCCGATTATGTTTTAGAATGATAAGGCATTCTGATGGAATTTTTCCAGATGGATGAGAAATTAACGAATTTGAATTTTTTAATTCTATCATAGTTCCTACCGACGGAAGAGAAACATATTTTGTATTATTTTCAATAATTGGAAAAAAAGTTCCGTTATTATCTAATCTTCCGCTTTCACGTGTTATTTTTATTTCATTATTTACGTCATAATAAGTTAATTTATAAATAGTATCATTATCTTTAATTTTAAAAGCATGATTTATAATATAACTTTTATCTATTACAGGAAAAAGTAGAAAAATATATTCATCGTAATAATATTCATCTAAATCAGGAATATATAAAGCTGGAAGTTTTTTTAAATCATGACCAATATTTAATTTTAAAGCATCTTTAATATTTATAAATAAAACAAAATCATTAAATTTTATTCCGTTAAGAATTTTTAATTCAAGATTAATTTTAATTGAATTATTATTGTTAGAATAAATTAAAATAAATTTATAATTATCTGTCATTTTAAGTTAATTTTGTTAATAATAAAAAAAAATTTAAATTTTAATAAAATTTTACAGAATATAATATAAATTTTTTTTCTGATTTTAAATATCTCCAATATCTCTTTGAGTAACAGGTGCTAAAACAATTCCTCTGCTAACCACATTTTCAAGAAATATATTTTTTGAAGGAGTTAATGATGTTGGATCTGATGTTGAAATGGGTGCTGGACTTCTTAATGGATCAACAAATTGATTTTTCGGAAATAAAATCTCTTTTTCAGAAGGAGTATATTGAACATTAACTCCTTTAGTTAAAAAATTAGATCTAACATATTCGCTGGGTATTTGTTGAGGTGAATTAGAAATATTTTGATCTTCTAAATACATTAAACTTTCTGTCGATGATTTTTTACTAAAAATGAAATAAAATAAAATAAATACAATAATAACAATTATTATTGTTATATAAATATTTTTAATGTTATCCATATTTTTGAATTTGTTATAATCTTTTCTTTTTATAAGAAAAAAAAAATGTAAAAAATAATTTAATTTTTTTCTAAAATTATATTTAAACAAATTATTATTTAATTTTTTTCTGAAATGTATTTTTTAATAATTTATTATAAATAAATAATTCATCTATCATAACTAATAATTGATTTTTTTAAAGATTTAAAGATGTTTTAATTAATTAATTAAATATTTTCCGGTTGTGGTAATTCTGAGATCTTATTTATCAATTCGGAAATTTTTACGCTCAAATCTTTTATGGTTTCCTCAGATTTGTCCTTTGAAAACTTATTAAATTTTTCATTAAAATTCTCAAAATTATTAACTATGTTGTCAATATTTGTTGTTTGCTCCTTACTCAATTCGGTACCTTCAGAAATAGATGATTTAAAGTTTTCAAAATCTGTCTTAATTTTATCGAATTCATTATTAAGTAACTCTATATTTTCTGTGGGTACAGTTTCTGGTTCTAATTCTTTAGAAGGTTCTTTAATTAATTCATCGATTATTTCTTCAAAAACCGTAGGTCTTGATGGTAAATCAAATACTTTATATATAACTGATACTGTTTCATCATTTAAATTATTTTTATAATGCAAATTTTTATTTAATTCATTAATAAAATTATTTAAAAATGTTAGATAATTTTCTCTTTCTTTTTTATTAGAATATGATTTTTTGTTTAATTGATTTTTTAGATAACTAATTATTTCTGTTGAATAAACAATAAAATCTCCGAATTTATATTTAACTTCTCCACCATCTTTAATAGGATGTTTAAAATGATCAGGATATTCAACATTACATTCAGAACAATTATATCTATCTGCTACTAATAAACCATGTTTTAAAATTAAATTAAATAAATCGAAAGTAATTTTGTCATTTATATTATTTTTTTTAAGAATTTTTTCAACTGTCCTTTCATTAATAAATGTTTTTTTATTATTTGTAATTTTTTTTAATAAATCTTGTGTTATAAAACGTTTAGATATTAAATAATTTAAACTATCATTTATTTGTTTTACTCTACTATCTTTTTCTGAAAAATCTTTTAAATTAGACATTGTTTTTCCAATATTACCTAATTTTCTTTTTTCTTTTCTGAATAAATCTTTTTTCTGTTCAATTAAATGATTAATTGTTTTTTCTAAATTATAATTAACTAATGTTATATCTTTCCAGAGATTAAAATCAATTTTATCAAAAACTAAATAAAGATCATCCATTAATTCACTAAGAGGTCTTAAACTTTGATCATAAGGATCTAAAGGATTTTTTCGGACAATAATATTAGAACCATAATATTTATTCGCAAATTTAACCATTTTAAGTATAGCATCCATTTTTTCTTCATATGATAAAGAACTTATCATTCCAAATTTCATCGGGTCAGGAAAAACCATAAATCTTATTTGTTTAACTATTTCTCCTAAAGGTAATTCAATTCCATCTTTCATTGTAATAATTTCAAAGCCTAAGTCATTTAAATTATTAACAAGAGTTAAAATTTTATATCGTTGGCTTTTTTCATTTAATGATGAATCAATAATTATAGCATCATAAATATCATAAATATTTAATTCTTTATTAGGATTTAAAATTTCCTCTTCTTCTGAAATTGGAACAAACATTTTTATTTTTTGAAGGCAAAAAAATTTTTAAAAAAAAATAATAAAAATTAATAAATTATTTATATTAATTTATTAATTAATTCTAAAAGACTTTGTTGCCTATAATATGATATTTCATCACTTTTTTTATCAACATTAGAATTATTGATTATATTTTTCAGAAATAAAAGATCATATTTTGAAACTAAATCTTGTTTATTTAAAGAAATTAGTTTATTAAGAGAATCAATCATTTTTAATTTATTAAATGATTTTTTATTTTCAAAAAATCTATTTTCAAACATAATTTCATCACGTTTTAATAAAATATTATCTCGTAATTTATCCAAAAATTTATACGGATCAGATTGTTTAACTTGTTTGATAAAATTTTTATCTTTTCTTTCTTTTTTAATAAATTCTTTAGATTCTATTGTTGTATTAAATAATTCATTAAATTTAGAAATATTTAAATTGTATTCTCTGTCGAAAAGCAATTTAGAATCATAATGTGGTATATCATTTTTATTATCATCATATTTAAATGTTAATACCTCATTACTATTTTTTACAGTAATATAATTTTTTTTAATAATAATAACAAAATTTTTTTCACTAACTTTTTTTTTATAATTAACACCTAAAGAATAATAATTCTTTGTATTATTAATTATAAAGTTAGGCAGAATATTTGTATTTTTATCGTCATATGTATCATAAATTTCTTTTTTTTTAATATCTAACGAAATAATAAAATTATTATTTGTATTTATTAACATTAAGCAATAATTTGTATCATTATCTTTTATATAATTATTTTTAAGAATTTCATCAATATTTTTATCTATTACAAATGGATAGTATGTAAAGATTGTTATTGTTTCCTTAACTTCATTTGATTTACAAATAGTAGGATATAAATTTGAAAAAACTAAATTCGTTAAAATTACATTATCATTCTTAAATTTTATTATTCTTAAAGAATTAGCACTATAATATATAAATTTGTTTCCAAATCTTATTTTACAAAGAATTATTGTTTTTTCATCATAAACTATTGCTCCAATAATATTTGAATTTGAAATTTTTTTTAAAAATATATTTATTATTTCATTTGTAATATTGGAATTTTCAATAAATTTATCGTTTAAAATATAATTATCATAAATTACTTTAACATTTGCATTATATAATTTAATAATAGATTTCTTTTTACCGTAAACAAAAGAAGAAGTATAAGCAGGAGGAATTATATCTTTATTATTATATTTAATATCATATTTATATAAATAACGTATATTGTTATCATTGTTTTCTGATAATTTAAAGGCAAATAAATCTAAATAATCATATTCAGAATCATATAATTTTTGTATCGAATGATTTTTAAATTGTTCAATATTTGTTAATTCTTGTATATTGAACAATAAATCTTCGGCTTGAGGTTTTTCATCTGAATGTTTAAATATAAATGCTAATTTCGCCATTTTAATAATAAATTTTGAATCTAATTTTTTAACAATTAAAACATAAGGATTTAAATCAGAAAAAATGTAATCATTAATATCAAAATTAAACCATGAATAAATTAATCTTCCCATTTCAAAATAACTATTAAATGTATTCGGCAATTCTTTACCAAAAATACCAGCAACAATTTCAATAAGACATAATAGAGAAGGTAATGTTGCTAATTTTAATTTTACAATAGAAATGCCACTTTTTTTTAATTTTCTAAATTCAAAATAATTATCATCTAAATTAAAATTATTAAAATTAAAATCTCGTTTAAAAAATTCTTCATCATTAATTTGATAAAAATGATTAATAAAAATTAATGTATTTAGGTAAAAAATAGCATTAATTTCATTGTTTTTTTTATTTAATAAATTAATTGAAATATTTTCATGATTATAATCTATTAAATTATCATTTTTAGATGTAATTTTAATTTCTTTTTCATCTTCTTCTATTTGTTTTTTTTCTGAATTGTTATTAACATAAGTCATAATTTCGATTAAATTTTTATTAAATGAATGTGATTTATCTTTAATAATGTTTATAATATTTTTTTCATTAAAAAAATTATCTTCACCTTTGATAAGTTCTACGTTGGTGGTTTTAGCTTTTGGATTTTTAATATTAGAATGTAATTGTAATGTTAATTTATCAGTTCCTTGAAATTCATTAATTTTATAATAATTCTTAATATCATTTTTTTTAAGATACTTTTGATATAATAATATATTACTTTTAGTTTTATTATCATATTCATCTTTCGTTAATAAAAAATTTCTATTTGGCCATAACCTAAAATATCTTCTTATTTTTTCATATTCTCCTCCATAAAAAACTATTTGTCCTGAATCATTTTTTTCCATAGAAATATCGGAACGAATTAAAGGAAAATTAAAAATTGGTTGATTTTTTAAAATTTTAGGCATAAATAATTGTGGTTTATATTGTGTTTTAAAATAATTATTATTATACATATGAACTTGTTTTAAATGATGAATAATAATATTAGCCATATGTTCAGAAAAAGATTCAAATTCTTTAAATTCTTTTGGAGTTATTATTTTTTTTATTGTTTCTTCTGTTAATTCAGAATTTTTTTTCAATAAGTCATTTGCTATCACAATTTTCCATATTTTTTTAAGTCGTAATTTTTCAATTTCATCTTTTGATTTATCCACATCTCTAATTTTATTTGATAAATCAATTGATTTAAAAATAAATTGACGAAAATTTCCTTCAACTATATTTAAATTATAAATATTATTAAGAAAATTAATCAACGGATGAAGTTTTTTTAATTTATAAAAATAATTCATTTTAGTCAATTCAGTAAAAAAAACCTTAAATTTTAAAACTAAATAATCAAATACTTCATCAAATGAATTAAAATTCATATTATTTCTGACTTCATCAGTAATAAATCCATTTGTAAAAGGTATAATTGGATGTAAATTTATTTTATTATACAAAGAATTTTTAATTAATTTTTGTAAAATTATTGATGGTTCATTTTGTATGAATTTTTTTCTGAGTTCCATTTTGTTTTTCTTTTTCCTTATTTATTTATAAAATCAGAAAAAAAATAATTAATATTAATATTTTTATTTAAACTGTTTTATTTAAAATAAAGGATTTTTAATTTCAACTTGTTCTGCATAATTGTTTGTCAATAAATTAATTGCTTCATTAAATTTTGTATTATATTCTTTCTTATTTTTTTTAGCATAATTATATAATGTTTGATTTACAAATAATAAATCTTCATTTGTTGGTTTTAAAACAAATCCAGATTTTGTTAATTTATCGTAATTTTCTAATTTTGTAATTGCAGATTCAAGTTTACTTTTTCCTTCTCTTGATAAATTGAAATTATCAGTAAATAAATTTATTTGATATGATAACTTATCATATGACGGGTTTTCAATAAAATCAATCATATCATTAAGTTCTTCTAATTGTGTATTTTCTATAACAGTTTTATTAATTTTTTCTTGTAATTTATTTCTTAATTCAATTATTTCTTTATAATTATTTTTATATAATAATGTTGGTATTATTTTTTCCGTCTCCTTCCGCGTCTCCATCGGCCTCATAAAAACCCGCTTCACCTCCGGCCCCACCGGCGGCACATACGTCGTCACCTTCGCCGGCACCTGTTGCAACACCTCCGTCTTCCGCGTCTCCATCGGCTCCATAAACCACTGCTTCACCTCCGGCCCCCCCGGCGGCGGCACCTCCGGCGGCGTCTTTTGCGGCACCTCCGGCCCCGACGGCACCTCCGTCTCCATCCCCGGCGGCACCTCCGTCTCCATCCCCGGCAGCACCTCCGCCTCCATCACCTCCGTCTTCACCCCCAGCGGCGTCGTCGTCGTCGGTTCATCAAACTTAAATGTTTCTTCATAATCATTTTCCCATGAAATTTTGTTTTTATTAAATTTTAGTGCAAATTTTTTTTCCGTTTTTTCGTAATATTCATCATAAATTTTTTTATAATTTTCTTTTTTATCTGTTTTAACCAAATAAAAAAATGTATCAAGTAAAATATTGCTATTTTTAATAAATTTAATAAAATTTATTGGTGTATAAATATTTAAATTATTTAATTCTTTTACTTGATTCGGACTTAAAATATTTGTTTTAAAATAATAATATTTAATAAAAAAGTATAATAGTTCATTAATATATTGTATATTTTTTATTTTGGAATTAGTTTTATTTAACTCATTCAGAAATTCTACAAAATATTTTTTTAAACTATTAAATTTTTCCATTAAAATATCTTTTAAGTCGCTATTATTTACAAATTTTTCTATTTTTTCTTGCAAGTTATTAATAGAAATACTTATATCTTTTTTTAAATTATTCTGTGATGGGTTTTTTTCAAATAAATATATATTAATATTTAAAAATAATGTTAAAATAATTATGTCGAATTTTAAAAAATATTTATAATCTTTTTCTTCATTCTTTTTCTTCACGGTTATAAAATAGTTTAAAAATGAAGTTCTTAAATTATGCATATTAGAATCAGAAGAATCATTAATTACATCATTAAAATGATCAATTAAATTAAGAATAATAGTTAATAAATCATTAGATTTATCAAAATTAATAGAATTTATATTTCTACCAGCACCGGTTATTTTAACAATTTTGTTTAGTTGTTCGTTAAAAATATTTTTCATTTGTTCATCATAAACAACTTCAGGAACATCTAAAGTTTTATCTATAAAATAATTTAAATCTTTTCGTGTATAATCTTTTTGTTCTGATATATTTTTTTCCAAATCATTTATTTGATTATTAATGTCGGAATAATACATATTTAAAACTTCTTGATCTTTCAAGGTTTTTTTCATTTCATTTGGAAATTTTATTTTATCTAATGATTTAAATTCATCAGCTAGAATAGTTTTTAATTTTGAAAGTTGTTTCATAGATAAATCTAATAAATTTTTACGTTTTTTTGGATCATCATTGATAAGACGTTTAGCATTTTCCTGAATAGTCATAATATCCATACAAATATTTTTAGTATTTCTTAATCCTAAATTTATATCTCGTGGATCATTATAGATTTGAATTTTTGCTCCATAATATTTATCCATGATATCAATTATAGGCATTAATTTTTTAATTTGTTCTTCTTGAGAACCATCATTAGAACCAATAAAGCATTTATCTGTTATTTTCAAGATATTATAAATTTCATTTGATAATTCTTCTAATGAACGCATTTTTCCTTTTTCATTAAAAGCCGTAACTTCAATTCCAATTCCATTAAGTTTTGTTATTAAATCAAGCATAAGAATTTTTGAAAGATTTTTATCATTCCAATCTTGAACTGCGGCACGAAAATTATTTAATGTAGGTATTTGGTCATTTCCCAATCTGTTAGTTGATAAAACTGAACCCATTTTTACCAGTAATTATTTTTTATTTTATTACTTTTTATAAAATAAAAAAAAATAATTATTGAATAAAATTAAATCATCAATTATTTTTTTTTCAAAATTAAAATTTGTAAGACTTAATATTTTTTTGTATTTTTTATTTTAAAGTAAATTATTTATATTTTTATTAATAATCAAAATAAATAAATTATTAACATCATTTTTGATTTTATTAACATCAATATACTTGAATTTGTTATATTTTCATCTATTGTTTATTTATTTTCTAGAAGTTTTTTTCCTAAAATATTAAATTTTGGAACATTAATTTTTAATTGAGATAAAATAGATTCATATTTAATTAAGAAATTATTTAAATTCTCTTTATATAAATTTATTATATTAATTTCATTATTAATCTAAAACTTTTTCATTGATAATAATTTTTTTCTGAAACAATTTTATTAATCTAAAAGAATTTATTAAGGTTGATCAGAAATCAGAAAAAAAATCTATTAATAACTTTATTAATATTTTTCCAACTTTAATAATATTTTCTTTTATTTTTGAAGAAATTTTTTAATATTTTTGTTTAAAGTATTAAGATTTTTTATATTTTTTTCAAATACATTTCTTGTTTTTTCTTTTCGTTTTCGATTTTTAACTCATTCTTTATCTTATTCTCTGTTTCTTCTAATTTTTTTGCTGACTCTAAATCTTCATTACGCCGAATTAGAAATGCTTTGTCTTTTTCTTCCTTAATTTTTTTTTCTGTTTCTTTTTTTAATATAAATAAATTAGAATCAACACTTTTTTTATTGTTTCCATAATTATCAATTTTATTTTTAATAATATCAAAAGAATTTTTAATAATATCAAAATAATTTTCAATTTTATTATCATTCTCTTCACAATAATTTTCATCGATTTTATAATTTGAAATTTCTACTAATGTTTTATAAATTAATACAACTGTTGAAATAAATCCAATAAATCCAATATGGTTAAAATCTGAAAAAATTTTATACTTAATTTTTTTTTTATTTAAATAAAAAATGTATGTTGCTTCAAGTATAGCAATTAAATTCTATGGAGTTTCAGATGATACACTTAGAAGATGGGCCGAAGATGGAAAACTTCAATTTAAAAAAACTCAAGGAGGACATTATAGATTTTATATGGAAACAAAAGGAACTAAAGAAAAAAGAAATATTTGTTACGCAAGAGTTTCCTCTAGAAAACAATCTTCAGAATTGGAAAACCAAATTAATTTCCTTAGAGAGAGATATCCTAGTTACGAAATTTTATCAGACGTTGGATCAGGACTTAACTCAAAAAGACCAAATTTTAAAACCATTTTGGAAGAATTGTTCAAAGGAAATATCGGAGAAGTTGTGGTTGCCAGTCCAGACAGATGGTCAAGATTTGGAGCAGATGATATTTTTAAATGGATTTTTGAAAAATTTGAAGGAAAACTTTCCTTTATATCAGAACAAAGTAAAAAATTTGAAGATGAACTTACAGACCAACTTATGGAAGTTCTCACAGTCTTTACAGCAAGATACTACGGAAAAAGAAATTATACAAAATCAGAAAAAAAAGATAGTAACAAAGAAGATTAGATTTTATCCTTCTAAAATACAAAAAAAATTATTAAAACGATTTTTTGGGTATCATAGACATTTTTATAATCTTTGTATTGAAGAATGGAATAAAGAAGTTAATACTACAACAAATGAAAAATTTTTTAAAGAAAAAAAATATAAAGAATGGAAAAGAATTTCTTTGAGAGAAAAAATAAAAATTAATAATAAAGATATTGAAAAAAAATTTAAAGAATGTCCTTTTGATTCAAGAGAAATGACTTTACATTTATTTTCATCTAATCTTAAAACTAATTTAACAATTCATAAAGATATTAAAAAATTTAATTATAATTTTTTAAAAAAAAAATCATCATCACAAATTTTTTTAGTTAATCATAGAGTTTTAAAAGTTAAAGAAAATAAACAAACAAAAAAAAATGAAGTAAAAATATTTCAAAAATTATTAGGTAAAATTAATTCTATTTTTAAATTTAGAAATAAATATTTTAAGGAAATTATTAAATATAAAGATTCTATAAAAGATTTTATAATTCAAAAAGAATATTCTAAATATTATATTTGTTTACCAATTGAAAAAGAAATAAAAATAAATATTAATAAAAAAAAAGAAGGCTCAATATGTTCTTTAGATCCAGGAGTTAATAATTTTATGACTATTTATTCTCCTGAAATAACATTAAATTTTATTGGCTCAGAAATATTAA
>Ga0208375_1001207_pt1 | contig 30708 bp, 41 predicted proteins | sample RifOxyD1_FD_184038 | JGI IMG/M metagenome (GOLD analysis project Ga0208375, IMG submission 184038) | Soil microbial communities from Rifle, Colorado - Rifle Oxygen_injection D1 (SPAdes) | ecosystem: Environmental > Terrestrial > Deep subsurface > Rock core/Sediment | place: Rifle, Colorado...
TTTTACTGTAAAAAATAAATCAGGAAGTATGACAAATCCAACCTGCTGGCTTAAACCAAATACACTTGTAGGGTTCTTAGCACCTCCTTCAACCATATCAATCCATATGCTTTTCAAGGAAACCTCAGCGCTTTCTCCTTCCTCCCCAACTTTTTTACTGTCTTTGTAATAAGCATACCTTTCATCAATGATTCTTAACTCTCTTAATATCTGGAATAAATCCTTAGTCATCTTGCCTACAGTGGCCAAATATTGGCTAACTTTATCTTGTTGCAGCCCTTTCCTTTGCTCAATCATTCCAAAATAAGCAGATCCCTCACTTGAAGAATAGATATCATTTATTTTATGCACATCATTAAACTCAACTCCTGAAGGAGCACCACTCTGTAAAAAACTTAAAACCCAGAAATAAAATCTTTCAACACCAGCACCAGGCTCTTCAATTTCCAGTCTATACTTTGTAAATGGTTCACCTAAAATTTTCTTTTTTTTATCTTCTATAGAATCTGCCATTCTGCCTCTTTTTAATAAATCTTAAATATCTGTTACTTTTAAATCTTTTGTTATGATTCACTTAATTTTATTATTTTTTCTTATTTTATTAGACCAAACTACAAAATATTTTTTAACTACAACTGTAAATACCGGGGCAGCATTTTCATTATTTCAAGGTCAAAGGATTTTTTTAATAATAATTTCAATCATAGTAATAGTTGTTACATTGGTCTATTACAAAAATAAGGAATATAAGCTGCCTTTGGTTTTAATTCTAGCCGGAACTATAGGAAATTTAATAGATAGAATTTTTTTAGGTCATGTCAGGGATTTTATTGATTTAAAATTCTGGCCCGTTTTCAACATAGCAGATACTTCTATTGTTATTGGAGTTTTTTTATTAATCTATAAGCTATGGAAAAAAGATCACTCATAACTTAAGATTTCTTTTTCTAATATCTTTAAATTTTTATTATTATCTAAAAATTTTTCCCATTCTTTATGATGAACAAATCTCAAAAATATCAGTCTATTATCATGAACGCAATAAACTATAACCTTGCTTTTCTTGTTCCCTTCCTGTCCTAACCCGGATCTGAACAGAAAGGCATTTTCTATTTTTTTCTCAAACTTATGCAAATTCTCAGAATTAATCTTATCTTTATTTAAAATTTCTTTTTCAGTTTCTTCTACTTTTTGATTATTCCTTGTTTCCTTTTCATAAGGCTTAGTTTTAACTACTTCAGTAATATTCTCAAACAAATGAGAAAAGTGAGTTATTTGATTATCCATGAAAACAATAATATCCAGTTATTTAAATATTTTTCATAATCCAGTAATAATGTTTTAGTAAAAAAAGTTTCCATAAACTTTATAAGCAGGTACCATTCTCAGTGGGACCCTCATGGAAATAATTACTATAAGTTTAAGGATGCTTGCAACATTTTTATTTTCTTTGCTTATAGGTGTAGAGCGGCAAAAATCCCATAAACCAGTAGGGTTCGGCACTTTTATCTTTGTTGCATTAGGCGCCTCTGCTCTGGGGACATTTGCTAATATAAACAATCCAGAAAATGAGCTCACACTATTGGCCGCAGTTGTAACAGGTATAGGTTTTTTGGGCGCAGGAGCATTAATTAAGGGCTCAGATAAGGTGTTTGGTTTCACAACAGCAGCAACTATCTGGCTTTTTGCCATATTCGGCTTTATGATAGGTGTAGGGGAATACTTGCTTGGAGTTATAATCTACATTTTCGTTTGGATTGTCCTTATACTTGATAAATATCTTGAAACAAGAGATATAGGCTCACATCAAAAAAAATTAACAATAGTAACCAATAGCATTATCAATGAGGAAAAAATAAACAAATTATTTGAATATACCAAGAGGCATAAAGTGCTTAGCATCAGCATCAGCAAAGAGACCAGTGAAATGCAATTGTCTTATTTAATTCAGGGTACAAAAGAAAATCTAAATAAAATGTTAATTGATCTTTTTAAACAAAGCTGGTTAAAATCTTCAAAGATAGAATAAATTATTAATTGCCTTTAACTTCTTTATACCCTTCTAGCAAGTAATAGGGTAAAAATGTTTTTTTATGATACTGGTAAAACTCCATAATATCAAATGTCTCTATTAATTCTCCAAAATCTTCTCTAAGCTGCACAGTCAAATACCTGATCCTGCTTTTATCAAAAGATTCTAAATCTAATTCCATATTCCAGTCTCCAACAGTTTTATTTACTTGAATAATTTCAGGTGTCTTCAAAATATGCTCCATTAATTTGTTCTCTTTTTCCTGAGACAGATTATGCAGTTTCAAGAACAAACGATGTTTGTAAACTCCAATTGAGTTAGTATCAATCAATTGCCTGTATCCTTTTAGGATTTTTCTCTGAGTTAATCTTTTAAGTATACTATTTGCTGTTTTAACATTAATCTTGGCTTGTTGCGCTAGTTTTGTTAGTCTTATCTTAGGATTAAAAACAATATTATAAAGAACAGCAGTTTCACCTCTGCTAAAACTCTCTACTTTCCTGTCCCCCCCAACTACAATATCTCTCCCAAATTTATTCATTAACTCACTATTTAAAGGAGAATGTTTTAACAAATAAAGTCTTGGATAAAAATGAGTAACTACATTAAGCAGTATCTTGTAATTATTTAATGTTGGAGCTATTGCAGTAATTTTTCCTAATTCTTTATTAAACCTGGATGCATTAGGAGCTTCCATCTCAATAACCAGATCAAAAGCCCCATCTAATTCATAAATAGAGACTACATAGGGATTCTCTTTCAATTTTTCCAGTATCATATTCTTATTTTTCTCACTAATATACCCCCCTTTAAAATAGACTCTAAACATTAAAAGCCCAAAAAACGAGTAATCTATGACACTATAAGGGTTAAACACATTCTTGTCTTTTTCCAGCGTTTTTACATTATATTTCAGTCTCTGAGCGCTTTTTTTTAATAAATAAGCCAATTCCTTTATCTTAATCCTTGCATCCTCAGAATAAAGGAATAATAGATCCCTATCAACTTTTACCATTATAATGGATTTTTTTATTTATTTATAAAACTTACTATATTTTTGGAGAAAAATAAAAAAAATAACAAGATAACATAAATATACTAGTACATCTTATAAAAAAATATGATTAACGATTCACAGTTCTTTGAATGGATGGTACATCACCATATTAATACAAATTTGCCAAAATGCCTACCCCACTTAGAAGGGGAGAGTATGGCTACTAGAGTAGGATCTCCTAGGCATACAGAAAACAAACATTATGATGGTGCAGTCTTTGTAGCAGATGGAGAAGGATTAATAGAAAGAATGATAGAAGATGGGACTGCTTGGGGTGTTGGATCAAGGCATGTAAGTATCAAAGATGCAGCAGGTCTATCTGACTATCTTAATGGTCTTTCAAATCCAGATGGGGGCCATATCTATGACAGTTCTAGAAGAGTAGCTACAAATGTACGTAAATTTAGGGATCCAAAAGGCCTACCAGAAGGCTTTAACCCCTATGATCCGAGAGTGCTTTCAAGACTACTTCCAAGAGATTTTTTCTCAGATGATGGAAGCATTCCTTTAACAGAGCTAGGTACAAGAGGGCTTATTGCTATAGAAATACCATTAGTTTACCCAGAAGCACATGTATTTCAGATAAAACAAACCCGTTACGGAGAATTAGGAGTAGGCAAGGTAATTCATACTAATGAACATGGTCTAGTTGAGGAATTTTTCTTTGTTCCTAGTGGAAGTGAATTACAAGATACCTTAGACCCAAGAAATACAATACAAGGGATATATAGAAAATATGCAGGAACCAGAGAAGGGCCTGTAAGAGTTACAGAAGAATTAAGAAAGATCCATCCTGTTTATACCCCTGTTCCTCTTTAAGTTAACAGAATTCAGTTCATAAGAGAGGATATTAATGATAGAACTATGAACACTATACAAATGCCTATAGACAGAAGTTTTGTAAACAACCAGCAAATAAGACCTCAAAGAAAGAAAAGGATTATGTATAAAACAAACCCCTTAGTAAAAATAAGGAGGTTTCCTACTTTTGGGGATATAAGAAAAAATGTAGAAGTAAGACCTATAGATTTCAAAAACCCATAACTTATAAAACCACTAACTAGTTTTATTCCCTCTTGTAAATCCAATAATTTTCATAACCTCTATATATAGAAAAAATTTATATTAATATCTAAAATCTAAATATAATGATAACCCCATTACAGAAGAAAGTATGGGAAAAGCAGCATTACAGGATTATAGGAAATCATTCTGCTGTAAAAACCTGTCACTGGACTAAAAATATGATTAAAGGGGAAGGTGGATGCTATAAATTAAAATTCTATGGAATAATGAGCAATCAATGCATGCAGATGACCACAAGCATGAGCTGTGCTAACAGATGCAGTTTCTGCTGGAGGTCTGATAAAGCCCCTGTTTCAAAAGAATGGAAATGGGAAATAGATAACCCAGAATTAATACTAACTGAAAGTCTAAAGGCCCATCATAAATTATTGCTAGGCTATAAAGACAATGAAGTATCAAATGCTTCTTCATACAAGGCCTCTAAAACCGTAAAGCATGTTGCCCTATCTTTAACAGGAGAGCCAATAACCTATCCAAAAATAAATGAATTAATTAATCTGTTTAATCAAGAAGGAATATCAACATTTCTAGTAACAAATGCCCAATATCCAGAGCAGATAAAAAATCTAAATCCTATTACTCAATTATACATAAGTGTGGATGCTCCAACTAAAGAATTATTAGAAAGTATAGATAAGCCTTTATTCAAAGATTACTGGGAAAGATTCAATAGAAGTTTAGAATATCTGTCAAATAAGAAACAAAGAACATGCATTAGGTTAACATTAATTAAGAATGTAAACATGCTATCTCCTGAAAAATATGCAAAATTAATAACTAAAGGAAATCCGGATTTTATAGAAGCAAAAGCATACATGCATATTGGGGCTTCTCAAGAAAGATTAGAAAGAAGCAATATGCCTGAACATGAAGAAGTTTTATCATTTTCGAGAGAATTAAAAAAATATTTGCCTGATTATGAAGTAGTCTCAGAGCATATTCCATCAAGGGTTGTTATGTTAGCAAAGAAAAAATTTAAAATAGAAGAAAAATGGCACACCTGGATAGACTTTCCAAAATATAATGAGCTGGTAAAATTAACCTCTAATTTTTCAGCAAAAGATTATTTAAAACCAACCCCTTCAATAAATATAATAAAATGAAATCAATAAAATTAGCTTCAGGTTATGAAATGCCAGTATTGGGTATTGGAACATGGGAGTTAACAGGAGAAAAATGCAAGAAAGCAGTAACAACAGCATTAAAATTAGGCTATACTCACATAGACACTGCAGATTATTATCACAACCATAAAGAGATAGGAGAAGTAATAAAAAATTTTGACAGGAAAAAATTATTCATAACAACAAAAGTTCAAGGGTCCGATTTAGACTATGATAGTGTTTTAAAAGAATGTAATAAAGCCTTAAGAGAGTTAAAAACAGATTATATTGACCTCTATCTAATCCACTGGCCCAATCTATCTATCCCACTAGAAGAAACATTAAAGGCTCTTAAAAAATTAGTTGATGATAAAAAAGTAAGGAGCATAGGAATAAGTAATTTTACAATAAAAAGAATGAAGGAAGCAATAAAAAAGTCTAAACTTCCAATCTCAGTTAACCAAGTTGAGTATCATCCTTATCTAAATCAGGAAGAATTGCTAAACTCTTGCAAAGAAAACAAGGTTGTATTAACAGCATACTCTCCTTTAGCAAGAGGGGATATATTAGATGATAAATTGTTAAAGGAAATAGCAAAAAAATACAATAAGACCGTATCCCAAGTGGTACTAAGATGGTTGGTGCAAAAAGGAACAATTGTAATACCTAAAGCAAGCTCTGAAACTCATATAAAAGAAAATATGGATATTTTTTCTTGGAAAATATCTGGAAAAGATATGGAAAAGATAAACAGCATAAGAAAAAAAGAAAGAATTGTAGATCTCGAGTTTGTTAATTTTGATGATTAATCATTTTATCCTTCTTCCTTTAGAAATATAATTGATTAAACTTCCATTTTTTAATTGACCTGTGCCAAGAAAGTCATTCCCACATTTAACCATCTTTAACCCATCCTTTCCTTCTACATTAATATCATTTCCCTCTAACCAGCTAGTATCATCTTCTAATGTAATTACATTATCTTCAGCCTTATCACCAATTAATTGAGACCCTTCTATCGATAATCTAAATCCATTATCAAATGCCCCAAAATATACACCTAAAGAATTTACTCTTAACTTATCAAAATCAACTTTTTTAACATCCTTGTTTAAAAGAAATATCTTATTCTCACTGTTTCTAAAGAAAGCATAATCTAAATCTAATTCTTTGATTCCAAAATGTTTCTTTATTCTGTCTAAAATCTGTTTTTTTTCTTTGCTGTTAAGAATTTTCAGATTTTCCATTTTAAATCATATATTTCCCTAATCCAGGAATATCTCTTTCTAATAATTTTATTCTAAGAACATCAGAATCATACCTTTGAGGAACCCTCATCTCCTTTTGTATAATCTGTGGTTGGGATTCATGTGACTTTAAATATGAATTTAACCATAAACCGGTTAATGTTGCAGCAGCAACAATAGTAAGACCTCCTGCGATTAAGCCGGATATATCTTTATCCCTATGACGAACACTTCTAGGAAAATAACCAGGTTGCACAGGTGTATTACTGAATGCTGATAAAGGATTAATTTCCATTTTACTCTATCTTCTCATCTAATTTTTTACCTTGCTCTCTCTGCATTTTCCCAAGAGCTTCCTTAGCTTCTTTTTCTAAATCAACACCTAATTCTTTTAATGCATTACTATGAGCTTTCATTAATTCTTCTGTAATCTTAACTATCCTTAACAATTCCTGCCTTTCTTTAGCTAAAGTTGTTAAACTTCCTTTATGAAATCCAATTTGCTCTTGTTTATTTTCTGCCATTTTATAATTCTTTCTTTGAAGCTAGATTAATACTTGTTCTCATATTTACCATAATCTGTTCAAATGGTGATTGTCTTTGTTTCATATTTCTAAGAGAATCATGCACCCCTGCATCTTTCATTAATCTTTTTGTTGTTTCTTGATACTCTTGAATCCCAACATTAACCACTTGTTCTATAGATTCTGGTGTCCATGTACCAACTGCTCCACTTTCTTCTAAATATCTGTTAAGATCTTCTTCTCCCACATAACCCCCTCTTGTTATATATCTTAAATTTGATTCTAGTTTTAATTGAGGGAGAAAAGGATTAACAGCCGTTCTTTGAAACACCTCTAACCCCCTATTTGGATATGTTCTAACTCCTCCAACGTTTGCTCTCACTAATGAGATTATAGTGTAATGTTTATGACCTCTAATAATCTCTTGTTCTGAGTCAGCCAACATCTCAAAAGGATAATAATCTGATTCTTCTGAAGATATCCACCTACCTTTCACACTATCCTCTGGTTCTGAGTCATATAAAGTTAAAACTAACCTATCGACACCTTTTCTATCCATCTCAGACAGACCATTCATTAAAACATCATATATTGGTGTTACACCCATTGATCCTGGAACTCTTCCTGGTTCTACATTTCGTTTAAATAATGAAAATCCCATTTTATTCATCAATTAAACAACTAAATCTATCTCTCCTTCTAACTTTCTAACATCTCTTGGAACATCTCTTGATGGTTTAACCCTAACTGTTTCATCTCCATTAACCCTAGTCCCAAGTTCTTGTACAATAACACCTCTTACAGCTCTTCCACTAGGGGATATTCCATGTCTCTTAAAAACTACTTCTCCACCGCGCTTTCCATAGGCCTTCAATTGTCCATTACAATCATAATGTACACTTACAATATATGTCATTTTCTTTTCTCCTTTTAACCCCTTTTTATCTATAATATCAAAATTTTCATCATTTATAAACCTTTCTGTTTTAATTACTATAAAGTAATAAATATTAAATAAGAATAAATATAAAAACCTCCAACCTTCTACTTAAGGCGATGAAAGATATAATTCTAAAACATGCTCTAAATAATGCTGTTCAATTTAACGGAAAAGCCAATCCAGGAGCAGTCATAGGAAAAGTTCTGCAGGAAAATCCAAAGTTAAAAGAAAGAATAAAAGAACTCTCAAAAGAAATTAATGAAATAGTAAAAGAAGTAAATTCTTTATCTTTAGAAGAGCAGCAGAATAAACTAAAATCTTTCAATATTCCCGAAAAAAAGAAAATAAAAGAAGTTGTAACTATACCAAATCTAACAAAAGCAAAGAAAGGAAAGGTAGTAATGCGTTTTGCTCCTAATCCTAATGGTCCAATGTCCTTCGGCCATTCAAGAATAGCCATCTGGAACTATTTATTTACAAAAAAGTACAAGGGGAAGTTAATCCTAAGGTTCGATGATACAGATCCGAAAAATAAAGTCCCAATGAAAGAAGCTTATAAATGGTTTGAAGAGGATTTAAACTGGTTAAACATAAAAGTAAATAAAATAGTAATTCAGTCTAAAAGATTAAAAATTTATTATAGCTATGCTGAAAAATTAATCAAACAAAATAATGCATATATCTGCACTTGTAAACAAGAGGAATTCAGAAGCTTAGTAAATAAAAGAATTGAATGCCCATGCAGAAATCTCTCGCCTTTAGAAAATATACAAAGATGGAAAAATATGTTTTCTAAGTATAAAGAAGGAGATGCTGTTCTAAGAATTAAAACAAATATAATGCATGAAAATCCAGCTGTTAGGGACTGGCCTGCATTCAGGATTATAAATAAATCCCTTCATCCTTTAGATAAAAAATCAAAAGTATGGCCTCTGTTAAATTTTGCTTCAGCAATCGATGATTATGAATTAAAAGTAACCCATATTCTAAGAGGAATTGATTTAAAAATTTCAGATACAAGGCAGAAATATATTTATGATTATTTTAACTGGCAATATCCAGAAACAATATATTTAGGGAAATTATTATTCTCTGGGGTAAAATCCACTTCAGAAGCTAAAAGATTAATAAAAGAAAAGAAATTATCAGGTTGGGATGATCCAAGGCTGGGAACATTAAAAGCATTAAGAAAACGAGGCTTCCAGTCAGAGACAATTGTTAATTTCATAAAAGATGCGAGAATAAATGCTTCAGAAATTCATGTAAGTTTAGAAAAATTATCCCATTTAAACAAAGAAGTAATCGACAAAAAAGCTTCAAGGTATTTTGCTGTGATAAATCCTAAAAAAATAAAGATAATTAATGCTCCAAAAATAACTGCTAAACTCCCCCTTCATCCAACAAAAAAGAAAGGATTTAGGTCTATAAAAAGTTCAGATGAGTTCTACATCCAGGATGAAATTAAGAAAGATAAAGTATATAGGTTAATGCACTTATTCAATTTCAAAAATAATAAATTTTTATCAATACAACCAGATCCATCATTAAATGCTATACTAATCCATTGGCTTCCTGTTTCAAAAGGCTTAGTAAATATAGAGATAATCACAGAAGATAATAAAAAAATAAAAGCTTTAGCAGAGCCGGATATAAAGAATGTAAAGGAAGATGAAATAATCCAGTTAGAAAGAAACTTCTTTGTAAGAAAAGATTCTAAAAATATTTTTTATTATGCGCATAAGTAATATATAAATTCTAAGTTTTGTAGCTACTGAAAAATAACAAAAGTCTTATAAGCTTTACCATTATACTGCCATAACTATGAACTGCATTATATAATTTTTTGTAGAGAAATGTTTATAAATGATAACCAAGCACTAAGTCGCTTCCAAAAGAAAAAATGAAACCAAATAAACGACTATATATATTGTTGAGTTCAGCATTAGTAATATCCTGTGCTCCTCATAATTTATCTCCAAGAGATCCGCATCCACAAGATGAGGAACCACCTATTGAGGTAATACAACCTTTGCCATATGGTACAGATATCTTAATAGAACCAGAAGTAATAACAGGAGATTTAGAAGCAAAAGTAGATTCAGTTTTAAGTGCAGAAATAGAAAGATTTTATTTAATAGCAGCAAAGCATCTGGAAAGAAGACTTAAGAAATATGAATCTTTTATTAACCTAGCCCATGAAGCTTATCCAAATGTTCCTATAGACCTTATAAAAGCTATAGCATATGCTGAGTCTAACGGTAATTCAAAAGCTAGATCTCCAAAAGGAGCGAGAGGATTAATGCAATTAATGCCTGGAACAGCAAATGACATGGGGGTCCCACCAGAAAAAAGAGAAGATCCATATCATTCTATAATGGGAGGAACCAGATACTTGTCAGATTTAATGGAGAAGTACGAGGATAATGAAGTTTTAGTGAGTATAGCTTACAACAGAGGTCCAGCAAGAATAGATAGATATCTTGAAAGAAAAAATTTACTTCCAAGTCAAGTAAGGTGGAGCAGTCTAGTAAACTTAGTAAACCAAGAAACAAGAGATTATGTTGCCAGAGTAAGAGCAGGTAGATACGCAATATCAGAAACATCATAACATTTTTATAGGACATTAAAGATACTATTTCATATAAACTGAATTAATAACTCAGCAGCAAAACTAAGAGGTGATATTAATGATTGATTTTGACGAAATTGGCCCTGAAAAAATTCTTGAAGTATACCATCCCAAATCTGGAATGAGGGGTTTTGTAGTTATAGATTCTTTAGCTCTAGGTCCTGGAAAAGGCGGCATCAGAATGACTCCGTCTGTTTCTATTGAAGAAGTTTCGAGATTGGCAAGAGCAATGACCTGGAAATGCTCTCTTGCAGGCCTTCCATTTGGAGGGGCAAAATCAGGGATAATAGCAGATGATAAGACTATCAGCAAAAAAGAAAAAAAAGAATTAATAGAGGAATTTTCTAAAGCTTTAAGGATAGTTTGTCCTTCCCAATACATCGCAGCTCCTGATATGAATATAGCAGAGCAGGAAATGGAATGGTTTGCAAAAGCTAACGGAAATAAGAAGTCATGTACAGGGAAGCCAAAAAAGATGGGAGGCCTTCCTCACGAATTAGGCTCAACAGGCTTCGGAATTTATCATGCAGCATTAGTCGCTTTAAAATATAAAAAAATGAATGTAAAAGATATTACTGTGGCAATAGAAGGTTTTGGAAATGTAGGATGGTTTGCAGCAAAATATTTATCAGAACACGGAGCTAAATTAGTTGCAGTTTCAGATTCATCAGGCGTTGTTTATAATAAAAAAGGTTTAAATTTTAAGGAATTAGCAAAAGTAAAAAAATTAAAAGGAAAATTAGCAGAATATAAAGATGGAGCAATAATACCAAGCAGAGATATAATAGGATTAGATGTAGATGTATTGATAACTGCAGCTATTCCAGACTTAATTTTGTCTAGTGATGTTGACAATATTAAAGCTAAAATTATAGTTGAAGGCAGTAATATCCCAATGACCCATGAAACAGAAGAGTTATTAGCAGAAAAAGGAGTTTTAATAATCCCAGATTTTGTAGCAAATGCTGGAGGAGTTATAAGCAGTTATGCAGAGTATAAAGGATTCTCAGAAAAAAAAATGTTTAAGATAGTAGAAGAAAAGATAACTAAAAATACTTCACTAGTGTTAAAAAATAATAAAGGATGTGTCAGATGTTCTGCTTTAAAGATAGCAAGGGAAAGAGTTAGAAAAGTTTGTAAAGTCTGTAAGTTATAGTTTTTTATTATTTGTCTTTTTAGAATTAACATGGTGTATTTTAATTATCCAATAAACCATATAGACGTAAATGATGCCTACTTTAGAATAATAGAAGATTATGGAAAAACACCAGAAGCTGATTGGTTCGCTAGAGCTATAAAAAGAGAGGATGGAGTATGCAATGTCTACCCTGTTTATTTTGAGGTTAAAACTAGAAAGTTTATTAATAGAAGAAAAGCATTGAATATTTTAGAACATCAGTTAAGAAGACTAGAAGAAAGGATATAACTAAACATTTTTAAACATTCTTTAATTTGTTTTACCATGTCTCCAAAAGAAAAACTGCAACAATTGCTTTCTTATGCCGGTATACAAATAAATGGGACCAGAGATTATGACATCCAGGTGCATGATGAAAGAGTATATTCTGAGGTTTTATCCAGAGGTTCTTTAGCATTAGGGGAAACTTATATGGATGGAGGGTGGGATGTCAAACACCCAGATCAATTTTTTACAAAGGTATTAAGAAGAGGTTTAGCAAAAGAAATAGGATCATGGAGATCAATTTTTCCATGGTTAAGGGCAAAATTAATTAATTTGCAAGGAAGATCAAGAGCTTTTGAAGTTGGTGAGAAGCATTACGATATTGGTAATAAATTATATTCTTTAATGTTGGATGAACGAATGATTTACAGCTGCGCTTACTGGAAAGATGCAGAAACTCTTGATGAAGCCCAGGAAGCAAAACTAGATTTAATATGTAGGAAAACCAGATTAAAACCTGGAATGAGAATATTAGACCTCGGATGTGGTTGGGGTGGCTTTGCAAAATATGCTGCAGAACATTATGGTGTAGAAGTAGTAGGAATTACAGTATCTGAAGAGCAGGCAAGATTAGCAGAAGAAACTTGTGAAGGTCTTCCAATAGAAATAAGAGTGCAGGATTACAGAGATCTTAATGAAGAATTCGATGCAATAATCTCAACAGGAATGTTTGAGCATGTGGGGGTTAAGAACTATAGAGCTTTCATGGAAGTTGTTTCCCGTTGTCTAGTAGAAGATGGCTTATTTTTACTGCATACAATTGGAAGTGAGAGAGAAACAAATTCAATTGAGCCATGGATGGAAAGATATATTTTTCCTAATGCCATGCTGCCATCTCCAAGACAAATCTTAAAATCATCAAGAGATTTATTTGTTTTAGAAGACTGGCACAATTTCGGAGCAGATTATGATAAAACATTAATGGCATGGCATGAAAACTTTGTTAATTCATGGGATGAATTAAAAGAGGATTACGATGAAAGATTCTATAGGATGTGGACATATTATTTACTCAGTTGTGCTGGTAGTTTCAGGTCAAGATATAACTGGCTATGGCAGATAGTTTTTTCAAAGAATGGAGTAGAAGGAGGTTATGAATATATAAGATAATGGCAAAATTCAAACAACTATGTTTAAGATGCAAGAAAAATTATGTTCCAGCTTCTTGGAGGGATAAATTTATTCAATGTTACGAATGTCAAAAGAAAGAATTATCAACAGAAATAGAAGATAAAGAGTTTAAAAAAATGTTTGATATTCCTGAAGAATTTTATAAAGAAAATTCTTTCTTAAGAGATATAAAAATAAAATATATTCGTTTTAAAACATTAACAGAAAGGCAAATTGAAGCTTTCAAAGAAACAGTTAAAAAAATGAAAGAAGCTTAGAACGGAAGGTCATCATCATTTTTAACATCTCTCCCTCTGACAGATACTCTTTCAATTCTTGAATCGGAATCATATAAATTAAACCGTTCTTTTATTCTTTCAGCTTGACCAAGAACTCTTAATGCAACCCCCTTATAATGCCCATTAACTCTATCCATTAATCTGTAGGTTAGTCCAGGTACACTTTTTGAAGCAGAATCTTCTTCTAAAACTGAAAGTCTAACACATAAGTCTCCCCATTCATTAAATGAGTTAACATATCTCCTATAACTGTCTCTAACATTTCCATCATCAGGTTTTACATCACGTACAGGGCTAATTGCTTCATAGAAATCACCACGAAATTCGTCCATTAAACCAACTAAACTTAAAAAATACAACCTGTCTTCCTCAAATACAGGAATCCTAAATTCAATAAATTTGCTTGACATAAAGATTTAACAAAAGAAAAATATATAAAACTAACTTAACAGTTCCATTCTATCTCCCCTTTCCACATCACTAATATTAAAATCTCCTTTTATTTTTCCTATCAATTTACAAGTGCAAGCATCATTCGCTTTTGGCTTATCAGAACCAGGAGTATTTCCAAAAAATACCGCAATTCCTTTATTTCCACTTTTACCAGATTTCCAGTAAATTACATCACCAACTTCAAAGATTTTCCCATCATCTCTCACATCAATATCAAAGTCAACTAAAATATAGATTTCATCTCCCCATCTGATTAGTTTCCCTTTTATTGGCAAAAACCTAGAAATTTCATTGTCTAATAAATAAAACTCGTATTCTTTATCTTTAATTCTTAATTTCATTAATTTTACAGCCCTTTTATTGTCTTCAAAGGGAATTCAAAATGTACAATTTTATCCATTTATTTTTCCCCTTTAAAATGTTTATTGACCTGTTCCCAGTTTATCACATGGAAAAAATCTTCCAAGTATGCTGCTTTATTCGCATTATGCTTAATGTAAAAACTATGCTCCCACATATCAAGTCCTAATACTGGAACTTTCCCTTCTGATAAAGGACTATCCTGATTAGCAGTGCTCATTATCTCCAGTTTTCCTTTATTCAAAACCAGCCATGCCCAGCCAGATCCAAATCTTCCTAAGGCAGCTTCTCTAAATTTTTTCTTAAATTCTTCATAGCTTCCAAAGGTTTTTTCAATATTTTTGGCAATATCTCCTGAAAATTTAACATCTTTCTTTAACAATTTCCAGAAAAAGCTATGATTGCTATGCCCCCCTCCATGATTTCTTACTGCAGTTCTGATATCCTCAGGTATCTTATTTAAATCTTTTAATAAATCCTCAACGTCTTTATTTTGCAAATTTTTATATTTCTCTAAAGCAGCATTTAATTTGTCAATATAAGCCTGATGATGCTTTGTATGGTGTATTTCCATAGTTTTTGCATCTATAAACGGCTCTAAAGCATCATACGCATATCCTAATTTCGGTAATTCATGTTTCATTTTAACCCTCCAGAAGATATTATAAAATCTAGATAATTTATAAGGTTTATGTAATTTTAAGGTATTATGAGATCAGAAAGACCAAAGATGATTCATCAGTTTTGTCTTGAAATAAGAGCAATAAACGGTTCAAGACACGCATTAATTTTAGGTTTTAGTAGAAGTAGAGCAACTTATGAAGTAGTAAACCTTGAGACAGGAAAGTTAACAGAACCTCAAATCCAGTTTTGTATCACTCGAGATAGCTATGATGAATATATTATGCTGGTTACTCAAGGAAGATACGACACACTTTTGAAGGAAGTATTAACATCAAGAAGAGCGAATAATGCAGTTTATTTCTAATCAATAAAAAAACATAAATCTTTTTAAACCTAAACCATCTAAAATTTAATAATGACAGAAGTTCCAAAAGATATAAAACAAGTATCAGAAGCAGTTTGGGAGATTCCAACTTCCTTCAAAAAAGGGATGAATGTTCCAGCAAGAATCTATGCAACTAAAAAGCTTTTAGATGCAATGGATGCTGGGGTGTTTGAGCAGGTAACAAATGTCGCATGTCTTCCAGGAATCCAGAGGTATGCTATGTGCATGCCTGACGGCCATTGATGTGATAAAGACATTCTTTTCACAGTGGTAGGGTTACGGATTTCCAATTGGAGGAGTGGCAGCATTTGATACAAAAGAAGGTGTTATCTCTCCCGGAGGAATTGGTTTCGATATAAATTGTGGAATGCGTCTAGTAACAACTAATCTGACTTTTAAGGATGTCAAACCAAAACTAATCAAACTAGTTGATACTCTATTCAGGACAGTTCCAGCTGGAGTTGGCTCAAGAGGGTTTGTTAAAGTAGACAAGAAACAATTCATAGAAATAATGGAGTCAGGAGTTAAATGGTGTGTTGACAATAATTATGGATGGAAAGATGATCTAAAGAAATGTGAAGGCCATGGCGTAATAGACTGGGCAGATCATTCGCAAGTTTCTGAAAAAGCAATCAGCAGAGGATTAAATCAACTAGGAACTTTAGGCTCAGGAAACCATTACTTGGAAATTCAATTAGTAAAAGCTTCTAACATTTTTGATGAAAAAACCGCGAAAGTATTTGGCATTCATACTCCAGATCAGATTGTTGTGATGGTTCATTGTGGCTCCAGGGGTTTTGGTCATCAGATTGCATCAGATTATCTAAAGGTGTTTGATCAATCAATGAAAAAATATAATATTCAAGTTAATGATCGTGAATTATCCTGCGCTCCTTTCTCTTCAGAAGAAGGGCAGAAATATTACAAGGCAATGGCATGTGCAGCAAATATGGCTTTTGCTAACCGTCAAGTTATCCTGCATAGGATTAGGGAAGGATTTGAAAAAATATTTAATAAAAAAGCAGAAGAAATGGAAATGAATTTAATATACGACGTAGCCCATAATATTGCTAAGGTTGAAAAGCATAAAATAGATGGAAAAATAAAAGAGTTGGTAGTTCATAGAAAAGGCTCAACAAGAGCATTCCCTCCAAATCATGATGAGCTTCCTTCTTCATACAAGAAAATAGGCCAGCCAGTTATTATTGGCGGAAGTATGGAAACTGGATCTTATTTATTAGTGGGAACTGAAAAAGCAATGCAGGAAACATTTGGAACAACAGCCCATGGCTCTGGAAGAACAATGTCAAGGACTCAGGCAAAAAAGCAAGTTAGAGGAGAACAATTGCAAAAAGATATGCAGAAAAGAGGAATTTATGTCAAAGCAGTATCAATGCCAGGATTGGCAGAAGAAGCGGGACTTGCTTACAAAGATATTAATGAAGTTGTAGACTCATTAGATAAAGCAGGAATTTCAAAACCTGTTTGTTCTTTTAAGCCCATAGGTAATATCAAAGGATAACATTTTATAAACTTCTTTTTCTTTTTATTATCATGAAATATAAAATTCTAGATCACACAGCCGATGTAATGTTTGAAGTTTATGGTAAAACATTAAATGAATTATTCAAAAATGCAGCAACAGCAATATTTGATACAATGGTTAAAAGGTCTACAATAAAAATAAAAATAAAAAAAGAAATTGAATTAGAAAGTAGTAATGTTGAACAATTATTATTTGATTTCATAGAAGAATTAATTTACATTAAGGACGCTGAATACTTAATTTTTAAAGATTTCAAAATAAAAATAAAAGACAATAAACTAACAGCAATTTTAGAGGGAGATAAAATAAATCCAAAAAAACAGATATTATTAACAGATGTAAAAGCAATTACATTGCATAAATTCTCTTTAAAAAAATCAAAACAAGGTTACAAGGCAGTAATAATACCTGATTTATAAAAAATAAAAAAAGAAGGGTTAAATAAACAAAAAAAGAGATTACCTTCTCCTTTTTGCAGAACTTCTTTTTCTAGCGGAACCTTCTGTTCTTCTTTCAGCCATATTTATTTTCACCTCTTTTTTATCAATATGATAAACACAACTAAGAGCTTTCTAAGCCCTATAAATTATAGTATTAAATAATATTTAAACTTTGTTATTGTAGAACATAAAGATAATTTTAAATAATAAGAATCCATTAAAAAAGTATGAATTCTGAAAAAAGAGGCCAGGTCTCAATGGAGTATTTAATCATAGTGGGCTTTGTTATAGTTATGTTAGTCCCGGCAACATTCATTTATCTCAGATACTCTGGAAGTTCTTCAGATACATTAAGCTCTGCAAAAGCAACACAGATAGCAGATCAGATAGCAAAAGCAGCAGATGAAGTATACTACTTAGGCAAAGATAACCAAAAAAGCATAGAAGTTTCCTTCCCTCCAAATATAGACTTAATCCAGTTCGATAATAAAGAAATAGTTTTCAAGGTAAAAGATTCAAAAGGCAATACAAACGATATAACTGAAGTAGCCTCTGTCCCATTATCAGGATTATTGCCAAATATCCAAGGTAAAAAAACCCTAGTTATAAAATCTTTAGGAGATAGAGTATCAGTAAATGTAATTTGTAATGATGGAGAGACCTTATCTGCAGAGCCTTCTGCCTGTACAGCATTTAATTGCAGGTCTCCCTGTGGTCTAATTTGTACAAATAAAGCATGGAAATGCTCAGCATGCTCTGACTCCTTAGATAATGATAAGGACAATAAAATAGACTTTAATGTGTTAGGAGGAGCTCCTCGAGATCTCCAATGTACTTCTGTTTCAGATAATGATGAAAACGTCTAAAGGCCAGGCAGCAGTGGAATTTGTAACTTTTGTAGGTTTGGCAGTAGTCTTACTAATGTTATTCATGGGAGTTTCAATCTACTATCTAAATCTGAGCTATCAAAGGGAAATAGTGCAATCAGCAGAAGACTTAGCCAGATTGGTTAAAAATGAAATAAACTTAGCAGCAACAGTTGAAAATGGCTATGCCAGAAATGTAAATCTTCCTTCTAAAATAAATGGAGATGATTATTCCATTTTAATAGGACAAGTTTCAACATCTGAAAAAAGGGAAGTAATTGTAAACTTTAAAGGAGTTGAAGTTCTTGATCAACTAGCTACTGATATTCCTTCAGGTATTCAATTTACATCCTCAGAGTCAAAAACTGGTGTAGCAATAAGAAAAGCAGCAGATATAGTTTCTGTATCTAAAATAACAGATGAAGGGTTTTAAAATGAAATCAATATCTTTAAAAATTAAATATCTAGTCTTATTATAGCCCTGCGTAGTTCAACGGTAGAATGTCCGGCTGTAGATGCTGTCTGATAAGGCTGTTAAGCCATAAATGAAAGATAGCCAGCGGGTACCGGGAGGTTGCAAGTTCAAATCTTGCCGCAGGGACTTTTAATCAAAAGTCTTTTAAATAGAACATATCACAAAATTAACATGGAAGGAAAAATAATAAACTTTAGAAGAGGAAGGCGTACTATTTATAATACTCAAATGGTTATAGAAGTAAAAGGATATGATAAAGAGAAGGCTAAAGAATTAATAGGTAAAAAATTAGTATGGGTTTCAGAAGGTAAAAACCCAAAAGAGATTAGAGGAGAAATAAAAACAACTCATGGAAATAAAGGTTTATTAAGAGTTCATTTTGAAAGAGGAATGCCCGGTCAATCTCTAAACTCAAAAGTTTCTATTTCTTAAAAAAATATCAATACTAAAATAGCTAAAGCTGCTATATTCAATAAATCAGCAGCAGATGTCGAAATAGGTATAAGGAAGTTATTAGGATCCTCTTTTTTCTTATAAACATAACTTCCAGCCTTTGCAGATATAATAAATATCAATAAAGGTACAAAAGTCAAGTCTATAAAAGTTATCAAAAATATTTTTGATGTAACCTGCGGGACAACCTCAAATCCTCTTAAGGATGCAAATACCAAGGAAAATATACTAGCCAATACTGCTGTCAAAATTCCTATAATTACAAGCTTAACAACTAATTCTTTTATCTCCTTTGATTTAAAAGGATGAGTCTTGTTCCTGCCTTCATGAATCATAGTGGAATATTTTGAAGCAAACACAATGCCAAAATTCCCTATACTCCCATTTAAAACAGGAAACAAAATAATCAACGGCAGTATCTCAATAAATGTAGTTTTCAGGCTTTCTAAACCAAAACCTCCAATAGCGCTAATAAAAGAAGCCAATATCAATATGTTTAGACTCTCTTTTATGATAACATTCATGACGCTGTCATCAGAGCAGTATTCTTTCACATAAAACAAAGTTCTTTTAGAAATATTATGTTTCTTATGGATCTTTCTTAGTAAAGAGGGGTATTCCCTCTTCTTTAACTTCACAACTCTTTTTAGTGTTTTTTGTAAACTCATGCTACAATCACCATCGCCAAGATTAAGGATAATACACTAGCAATATCTCCAACTGTAGTCAGGAAAGAGCCCATTATATTATTAGGATCATGACCTTTATTAAAAAGATAAAACGTAAGGCAAACAGAGAAAATTATAGTTACAAAATTAGCAATCAGTCCAGCTATAACTGAAATCAATATAATCTCTGGAAATGAAATATGAAATATTACATACTCAACTAAGAAAGCAAGTACCCCTAAAAGAGCGCAGATTAATATGCTAAGGACAAAAGAGGCAACTATATTTCCCCTCAATAAATCTGAATTGCTTATTTTTGGTTTTATCACTCCTAAAAACAATCCTGAACTAATCCTGGCAGATAAACTGCCTGAAATATTCCCCCTCAGCTCAAAAAAACCAGGAATCAAAATGAACATGGCAGGAACCAATAGCAAATTGTCTGTATAAATAGCCAACAAAATACCTGCAGCTAATCCTCCAATCAAGGATAAAATTTGTCCTGAAAGGATTTCATTAAAGTCTTTGTCAAAAATACTCATCCTCTTCAATACAAATGATATTTATTATTATTTAAATGATTCTATTTATCAGGGTGCGTTCAAAAAGTATAAATTAATTAAAAGAACATTGTAGGCGATAGCCCTACAATATACTTCTGCTCTTTGAGCAGAAAACTTAACTGAGCTAACACTAGATCCAAATCTTGTATTAAGCACCTTGAACACAGACTCAACAATATTTCTTCTGCCATAGGTTCTCTTTGTAAACTTCTTAGCTAATCTCTTTCTTAGAGTCTTTCTAGGATTAGCAGGATTTGTCTTCCCATAATCTCTCATAGGTATGCATGTTTTTATTCCTTTAGCAACACAGTACATATGCAGCCAGTTAGCATCGTATCCCTTATCGGCAACAATCTTACTTGGCTTTCTTGGCAAATGATTAATGATGTATTTAGCATCTCTTACGTCATGGGCTCTACTTGCTCTCAGTCTCAGAGCAAGTATTTTTTTGCTTCTTGTATCAACTGCAATAGAGAGTTTAAGGTGAATATCAATGGGATAGGGCTTGTCAATTCTTCTATAGTAATTTGGACTTGGTAGTGGTCTTGTCAATCCCGTTCCATCTAATGCTACTAAGTTAATTTTGCTGCTGGTTGTAGCTGCAAATATAATTTTCAACAAGTTCAATGGTATTTTGTGGAGATTAGTACATAGAGCAGAAGAGCAAGGACATTTAATTCCCAGTCCTCTTAACAGTCTTGTTACTCTCCTATAGCCTAACCTACATTCCTGCCTTACTAAATGAGCCAATGCATGATTATAAAATTCATATTTCTTTGGTCCATAGTGATGCAGGTATCTTGGAATTCCTGCTTTTTTCAGCAAACGCTTAACTTTATTAATAAGTTTCACTTCTTTTTTATTATTCATATGGGTCTCCTCTCTAACCCAGAGTTAGGAGGGAGACCTCCTTCTTAAAAAAGATTTTGAACGCACCCACATCAATACAAACCTTTAAATATAACTTGCTTGCACATTTCATATCACCGAGGGAATGAAATAACCTCATTTCTTAATGAATACTTAATATGAGTTATTAAGTATGATGTATGAGAATAGACCATGTTAATTTAAGTATATTGCGACAAAAATTCCCGTTGATCCTGCGGGAGATTGCTGCTATTGGAATTCGACTTAGGCATGCAAGTTAGGGGTTCTTCGGAACACCGGCGAAAGGCTCAGTAACACGTCGACAATCTACCTTTAGGCTAGGAATAACGTCGGGAAACTGACGCTAATACCTAATAGGGGATTATTTCTGGAATGAGTTTTCCTTTAAAGTTTCGGCACCTAAAGATGAGTCGGCGGCTGATTAGGCTGTTGGTGAGGTAACGGCTCACCAAACCTTTGATCAGTAGGGGGGATGAGAGTCCTAACCCCGAGAAGGGCACTGAGATACTGGCCCTAGTCCTAAGGGATGCAGCAGCCACGGAACCTTTACAATGCACGAAAGTGTGATAAGGGGATTCCAAGTGCTTTACCATTAGGTAAGGCTTTTGCTAAGCGAAAACAACTTGGCGAATAAGTGGTGGGTAAGACCGGTGCCAGCAGCCGCGGTAATCCCGGCGCCACAAGTGGCAATCACTATTATTGGGTCTAAAGCATCCGTAGCCGGTTTAGTTAGTTTTCTGTGAAATTGTTGGGCTCAACTCAACATCGTGCAGAAAATACTGCTAAACTTGAGACCGGGAGGGGATAGAAGTATTCCTAGGGGAGCGGTAAAATGCGTTAATCCTAGGAGGACTACCTATGGCGAAGGCATCTATCCAGAACGGGTCTGACGGTGAGGGATGAAGGCTAGGAGAACGATCAGGATTAGATACCCTAGTAGCCCTAGCAGTAAACGCTGTGAGCTATGTGTTGCATATTCTCCGGAATGTGCAGTGCCGAAGCGAAGGCATTAAGCTCACCACCTGGGAAGTACGGTCGCAAGATTGAAACTTAAAGGAATTGGCGGGGGCGCACTACAAGGAGTGGAGCGTGCGGTTCAATCGGATTCTACCCCTGAAATCTTACCAGAAGCGACGGCAGGATGAAGGTCAGATTGAAGGTCTTACCTAACGAGCCGAGAGATGGTGCATGGCCGTCGTCAGTTCGTGCCGTAAGGTGTCCTGTTAAGTCAGGCAACGAACAAGACCTATATCAACATTTGCCATCAAGTCCTTTGGGATGTTTGGGCACTATGTTGAGACTGCCTCGGAAACGAGGAGGAAGGTGTAGGCAACGATAGGTCTGTATGCCTCGAATCTTCTGGGCTACACGCGCGCGACAATGGTAGGGACAATGGGATGCAACTCCGAAAGGAGAAGCCAATCCTCGAAACCCTATCTTAGTACAGATTGAGGGCTGTAACTCGCTCTCATGACGCTGGAATTCCTAGTAATTGGACGTCAATAACGTCCAGTGAATAAGTCCCTGTGCCTTGCACACACCGCCCGTCAAACCAACCGAGCAGGGGCTAGGTGAGATTTAGCTTTAACTAACTCGAACCTAATCTCAGTAAGGTGGGTTAAGTCGTCACAAGGTAACCGTAGGGGAACCTGCGGTTGGATCACCTCCTATATATTTTATTAACAGTCTATTCTCATACACATCACGCTCAAGTGGGCCCGTAGCTCAGTGGTAGAGCACTGCCCTTGCAAGGCAGGGGTCTCGGGTTCAAAAATATTGAAAATCCCGACGGGTCCATAAAATTGATGCAGCTCAATAACATTTGTTTTGGGCGAAGAACTATCTCATACTCAAGTGATAGTTGTGCATAGGCAGATAGGTATAGATCTTATACGCTATTAGGTGGATAGCTTGGCTTAAGATTCGACGAAGGATGTGGCAAGCTACATTATTCCTCGGGGAGGCGCACGCAGCCCTAGATCCGAGGGTTTCTGAATAGGAATCCTATCCTTCTTGGATGATCAGTAATGATCGAAAACGCGGAAAATTGAAGCGTCTTAGTATCCGCAGGAAAAGAAATCAATTGAGATGCTGTAAGTATCAGCGAGAAAAAGCAGCGAAAGGCAAACCGAATCCTTGTTAGAAATAATAAGGAGATGTGGAGTTTGGACTCACTTTTAATCCTCTCCAATCAAGCTGAAGTTGCCTGGAAAGGCATACTATAGAAGGTGACAGTCCTGTAAGCTTTATTGGAAGGATGTGTGGGTATCCAGAGTATGGTACATTGGATATTGTATCAGAATATGGGAGACATCGACTTCCAACCTTAAATATCATCTTAAGACCGATAGCGAACTAGTATAGTGATAGAAAGCTGAAAAGAACCCATAACAGGGAGTGAAAAGACTTTGAAACCTAATAGTTATAGTAAGATACGGCTCTTAGGAGTTGTGTCGTACGTTTAGAATAACGGGCCAGGGAGTTTATCTAAGTGGCAAGAGCAAGGGATGTTCGTCCTTAACTCAAAGGGAAACCAAATTTCCGCAGTTTACGAGGGAAGAGGTATCATAAGTGCCTCAGAGTCACTTGGGTATGACCTGAAACCAGATGATCTAACCCAGGATAAGGTGAAGCGGTAGCAATATCGTGGAGGCCTGAAGGGGTTCTGTGTGCAAGCGTTCCTGTAATCTTGGGTTAGGGGTGAAAAGCCAATCGAATCTGGTGATAGCTGGTTCCTGTCGAAGTTGGCCTTAGTCAAGCCTCGAAGGAGGTTGTTGAGAAGGTAAAGCTACGGATTTGGGATTTAGGGGATTAACGTCCTCGGTTCCTTGTCCAACTAAGAACTTTTCAATTCCATAGAATTCGGGAGACGGCGTTAGGCGGTAAGCGTCTAATGCGAAAGGGGAACAACCCAGACTGTAATTAAGGTCCCTAAATACCTGTTAAGTGTTAAAGGGTAAAGAGAGTATATTTCCTAAGACAGCGGGGAGGTTTGCTTAGAAGCAGCAATCCTTCAAAGAACGCGTAATAGCGCACCCGTCAAGGGAATATGCCTCGAAGATGGACGGGGCTAAACAGGTTACCGATATTACAGACTACCTAAAAGGTAAGTGGTAGGCAGGTGCGTTGCTGGAGAAAAAGCTTTTTCGTAAGAAGAAGTGAATCCAGTAATGATAAGAATCCTGGCAGTAGTAGGATCTATACAGAGTGAGAGTCTCTGATACCGAAAGGGCAAGGGTTTCTTAGCAATACTAATTAGCTAAGAGTAAGTCGATCCTAACTGGAGTCACAACATGATGTCCGGGAAAGGGAAAGCGGTTAAGATTCCGCTACTATTAGAGTACTTATGGCGACAGAAGTGTCATTTCTGACGCTTGCGGCTAGATTGACATTTGATCAAGAATGCTAATTACATAACCCCAGGGGAGAATGTTTACTATGAGAACCTGGAAAAGTGTAAAAACAGCCATCTTTGGTGGTTCAGTTGATGCCTTGAGCCCGTGAAAAGGGAATAACACGAATCTCTAATATCCGTACCAAGAACCAGCACTGGTGCCCCTAGGTGAGAAGCCTAAGGTAAGTGGGAATAATCTAACTAAGGGAACTCGACAGATTAGTCCCGAGTCTTCGGTCTAAGGGATTCCTGCGATCGTATTCTTATGAGTGCGATTACAGGATGCAATAACAAAGAGGGCCCGACTGTTTAACAAAAACGTAGCTTTCCGCAACACCGCAAGGTTGTGTATGGAAGGTGACGTCTGCCCAGTGCCAGTACCTAAAACTCCCTTTCAAGGGTGCTAAGGGCTGGTAAACGGCGGGAATAACTATAATTCTCTTAAGGTAAGCACAAAAGTTGCCTTAACAAAATCTGGCTATATGCTGGAAACTCCGAGTATCTCACACTACCCAAGATTTATTAAGGTAATATCATACCTTAAATTCTAGGTGAAAATGTGATGAGTGCGGACAATCAGCAGGAAAGACTAGATTCCAAATGGATTATAGGCTTCATTGACGGAGAAGGTTGTTTTCATGTAGCAATTAATAAGCTACCGAAAATGACATTAGGTTGGCAGGTTCTTCCTGAGTTCAGGGTTGTACAACATCAACGAGATGAAAAAGTTCTGCAAAGAATACAAAACTTCTTTGAATTCGGACAAATTTGTAGAAATCACAAAGATAGAAAAGAATTCAGAGTAAGGGGATTGGAGAATCTAAACAAGTTAGTTAAGTTCTTCAAAAAATATCCTTTACAAACCTCAAAGCAGAAAAATTTTGAAGTATTTGCTGAAGTTATCAAATTGATGAATGAAAGACAACATCTAACAAAAGAAGGACTAAATAAAATTGCTAATTTATCTTCCAAAATGAACAGACAAGTAAAAAGGAATTTAGAATCCTCAGAGACCATATGCCAGAAGCATTAAATGCTAAGATATGGTCCGACCCACTAAGCGATTAGTGGAAGTATGGAGAAATTCATACTCGCCTTTAATAAAGGTTAGTACCCAAACGGGGAAAGTAACAAATGTGAGCGAAATGCCTTGCCGTTTGATTGACGGCCTGCATGAATGGCGTAACGAGGTCCTTATTGTCCCTAGTTAGAGCCCCCTGAATACACTATTCTGGTGCAGAGGCCAGAGACCTCTAGTGGGAAGTAAAGACCCCGTAGAACTTTACTATAGCCTGTTGTTGTGAAGCAAACCATAGTGTCCAGCGTAGGTAGGAGTCTTCGAGGCACAGTCGTCAGGCTGCTGCTTAGACAAAAGTGTAACACTACCCTCTATGATTTACTTCACTTACTCAGAAATGAGGACACCGACAGGTGGATAGTTTGGCTGGGGCGGCACCCTGCTGAAAATATATCAGTAGGGCCCAAAGATTGACTCAAGAGGTTTAGAAATCCTCTGTAGAGTGCAAGAGCAAAAGTCAGTCTGACTGTCAACCCATCTATAAGGAAGACAGGGCGGAAACGCTGGTCTAGCGAACCCTTATGCCTCCTTGATGGGGGCTAAGTATGACAGAAAAGCTATCTCGGGGATAACAGAGTGGTCGCACCTAAGAGCTCAAATCGACGGTGCGGTTTGCTACATCGATGTCGGCTCGTCGCAACCTGGCCGTGCAGAAGCGGCCAAAGGTGGGGGTGTTCACCCATTAAAGCGGCTCGTGAGCTGGGTTCAGAACGTCGTGAGACAGTTTGTTCAATATCTACTAGAGGTGTTTTATGTCTGAGAGCAAGGAAGGCATAGTACGAGAGGAACTGCCTTCCGAGGCCACTGGTGATCGGTTGTCTGACAAGGCAGGCCGAGCAGCTACGCCTCAAATCATAACTCCTGAAAGCATCTAAGGAGGAAAGATATCTCGAAAAGAGACATAGGGAGCGCTCGTAAAACACGAGTTTGATAGAACTGTGGTGTAAGTCAAAAGCTTCGGCGATTGATTCAGCCAGCAGTTACTAATAGCTCTGACCTATACCTATCTGCCTATATACAACCATCCTTAATTTTTTCACTTAGAATTCCATAACAAATCAAAATAAGTCTTAAATGTCTTGTACATTTTTTCATCTTCTATTAAGATAACTATTGGCTCTTTTTCTCTCCAGATTTGAAAAATAACTTTTTTGTTGTATAAATTAACTTGTATCCCTTCATAAATCCCTTGAGGTAAAAATTTAACTTCTCCAAATTTTTGATATAAGAAAATATTTATGAAATAATTTCGGGATAATACAGGCCCCAGCTTTCACAACTTTTTTAAACTCCTTTTTCTTTAATTTTTCTATAGGTAGGCAACCTAACTTCCGCATTTGTGAGGAAAGTCCGTCCACTATATAACGGCTGCTTATGTTATGTAAGTCCCAGAAATGGGAGGCAACCGCTCAGAAACGGCACGGCCTTTTATTGCTAAAGATGTGGCTTAAGAAGAATTTGGCGACAAATTTGAGATAACAAGCTGAATAGATAAAAGGAAACGATGAAACGGCGAGACCCTGCTAGTGCAAGTCTTTGACGCTCAGTTAAATGTTAGGATAGGTTTTCAATGAAGCATTTAAATGTGGAGAACCTAACAAAAGACGGCTTATTGCCTGCCTATAACTTCTAATCTTGGTCCATAAGACCTAACAGCCTCTTCTACAGTAGGATATATCTCAAAAATTCTATCTATTCTAACTAATTTAAATAACCTTGCAACATCTCTTGTTAATCCCGTGAACCTTAAATCCTGATTTTGAGCATGAACATCCCTAAGAAAAGTAATTAACCCCGCTAAACCACTAGAGTCTACAAAAGTTACTCCACTCAAATCCAAAACTAAAGAACTTCCTTCATAAGGTTTTATTTCTCGTTTAAAATCTCTAATAGTATCTTCACTTAATTCTTCTGAACCTATTTTAATAACTCTTACATTACTCCTTACCCCCCCATATTCAACTAATTCCACAATACCCATATTTAATATAACACGCAAAAGTAATTTAAATGTTTCTGAAACTAAATCCACTATAAAATAGCAATTTTCCACAACATTTATATAAAACTTACTATATACTATATATGCGTAAAAATGGCAGATAACAACATAAGAATCCCTTCTAGTCAAGGTGGCTTAGTAAGATACTTTGATGATTATAAGAGCAAAATAGAATTAAGGCCTGAATATGTAATAGCATTCATCGTTCTTATTGTTGTAATAGAAATAACACTACAAGCACTATAACATGTTACCAGGAATAAACCCAAGACAGATGCAGGGCATGCTGAAAAAACTCGGCATCAAGCAGGAAGATATAGAAGCAGAAGAAGTAATAATAAAAACCAAGGATAAAAATATTATAATCAACAACCCTCAAGTTTCAATAATCAACATGAATGGAAATAAAAGTTTCCAGATCACAGGAGATGTCACAGAAGAATCTCCAATAAATGAAGAAGACATAGAGACAGTTGCTGAAAAAGCAAATGTCAACTTTGAGAAAGCAAAGGAGGCTTTGGAAAATTCAAATGGAGATTTAGCTGAAGCAATCTTATCATTAAAAGAAAATTGATGCAAACTTCACTTGATTCATTAAATTTAGCAAACAGATATTTAAGATCAGCAGACCACATCGCTTATGTAACCTTTCCTTTAGTAAAGGATAACAGGCTGATAATAGCTGTGCTGGAAAATTTAAACAATTCAGTTTCAAGCGCAATGGATGCTTTGCTTATCCATGAAAAAAAGAATAGAGGAATAAGCATCATCCCTGAAGATTCTGAACTCAAGAGACAAACAGTTGCAGCAGTAGCAAACAAGTATAATATAATTCCAGATGAATTATCCCTAGTTTCAGAATTGCAGGATATGGTTGCTCAGCGCAAAAAAAGTGAAATGGAGTTCATAAGAAAAGACAAATACATCCTCTGGGATACAACCCATGGAAAAATAAGAGAGATTACAATGGAGTTAATGAAATCTTACTTAATAAGAGCAAAGCCATTCATAGCAAAAATAAATGGAGCCTTAAAAAATGCAAAATGAATCTGAAGCACGCGAGGAATTGAAAAGAGCAGATCACTCTATTTTTGTTACTTTAAAATATACTAAAACCTGTGATGTAATTAAAAATACAATTAAACGTCTGATAAACGCATACGACTACGGGATTAACCACGCTTTAACCGTCCTTCATGACAAAAAAAAGCTTAAGGAAATCCCATCAACTCCTATTTCTCGGGCAGAAATGCTCAAAAAAACTTACAGAAGAACTGAAATCACTGCCTTCATTAAATTCTATTCATTATTAAGGAGAATAGACCGGGCCAGTTATAGCAAAAAAGAGGAATTCAGAAAAAATGTTGCATTAATAGCTACTCTTGAAGATGGAGAAGTGATTAATGTAGACATTGTAACTCTTTATAGTTATTTTCAAAAAACAAAAGAATTCATAGATTACATAGAAGGTAAGTTTTAAAAGTATATAGATATTCTCTTTTTTATGGGGAAATCAATCTGTGTATCAGGTTCTAAAGGAGGAATAGGGAAAACTACAACATCAATCAACCTTGCTTTATCTTTATTTAACAAAAAAGAAAACGTTGTATTATTAGATGCTAATTTTACTTCTCCAAATGTTGGGATTTATTTAGGCCATCCTGTAACCCCAAACAGCATCCATGAAGTCTTGAGCAATAAAATAAAACTGGATGAAGCAATGTATTTGCATAAATCAGGCTTAAAAATAATCCCTGGAAATATTTCCTTAAATTCTTTGCAAAATGTTAATCCTTCAAGGTTAAAAAACCATGTTTCAAAACTTAAGAAGGAATATGACTGGGTAATAATAGATAGTGCAGCTGGTCTTGGCAGGGAATCTTTGTCTGCTCTTGAAGCCTGTGATGAAGTCCTTGTTGTTTTAAACCCTGAATTGCCTTCTGTAACAGATGCTCTTAAAACAATAAGAATAGCTCAGGAGTTAAACATTGGAGTTGCCGGCGTAGTTTTAACAAGAAAAAGAAAAAAATATGATATGACAATAAAAGAAATTGAATCAATGCTTGAATCTCCTGTTGTTGCAGTTATTCCTGAAGATGACTTAATAAGAAAAGCTCAGAACAAAAGAGATGCTGTAATTAATTTATTTCCCCGCTCTAAAGTTTCCAAAGGTTATAATAGATTATCTTCTTATCTATTATCTGAATCTCCTGGAAGGAATGAAAAAGAATTTACCTGGAAAGACATGGTAAGAACAATACTTGGATTAAAATGAGTCTAAAAGATATACAAGCGCAAGTTGATGAATGGACATCTCAGTTTACTCCTCAATACTGGAAGCAGCATGAAATTCTTGCCCAGATGCAGGAAGAACTTGGAGAAATTGGAAGAATATTAAATAGAGTTTATGGTCCTAAACCTCCAAAAGAAGGAGAAACTATTAATGAACTTGGAAATGAATTAAGTGATTTATTATTTGCTATTGCTTGCATGGCTAATCGTGAAGGTATTGATTTAGACAAAGAATGGGAAAAAACCAATGAAAAGAAGTTTAAAAGAGATTCTAAAAGATTTGAAAAGAAAGAATAAATTTTTAAACAATCTAATAATTCTATATCCATGCAAAAGTTCATAGTAACTCCATGGGAAGTTAAAGGTAATATAGATTATGATAAATTAATAAAAGAATTTGGCACTTCTAAAATAAATGATGCTTTATTAGAAAGAACAAAAAAACACACAAAAGACCTGCATTACCTTCTTAAGAGGAAGATATTTTTCTCCCACAGAGACTTTGACTGGATATTAAATGAATATGAAAAAGGGAATAAATTCTTTTTATACACAGGAAGAGCTCCTTCCAGTCATACACATTTAGGTCATTTAGTGCCTTGGATGTTTACAAAATGGCTGCAGGATAAGTTTAAAGTAGATTTATGGTTCCAGTTTCCAGATGAAGAAAAATTTCTTTTTAAAGAAAATTTAACTTTAAAAGATACTGAAAAGTATACATATGAGAAT
>Ga0208375_1001209_pt1 | contig 30690 bp, 25 predicted proteins | sample RifOxyD1_FD_184038 | JGI IMG/M metagenome (GOLD analysis project Ga0208375, IMG submission 184038) | Soil microbial communities from Rifle, Colorado - Rifle Oxygen_injection D1 (SPAdes) | ecosystem: Environmental > Terrestrial > Deep subsurface > Rock core/Sediment | place: Rifle, Colorado...
GAATACTCCTGTCATTCGGCGGCCAGACAGCGCTGAACTGCGGAGTTGAGCTGCATAACAGCGGAGTTCTTGCAAAATATAATGTTGAGGTTCTTGGCACCCCTGTTCTTGCGATAAAGGAAACAGAAGACAGGGGCCTATTTGTCAAGAAATTGGCTGAGATAAATATAAAAGCCCCAAAAAGCAGGGCAGTATCTTCTGCTGAAGAGGCAAAGCTTGCCGCATACATGATCGGATACCCCATGATGATCAGGGTCGCCTATCAGCTCGGCGGGAGAGGCTCAGGCATAGCAAAAAACGAAGAAGAGATGCTTGAGATGGTGGAACAGGCGCTTACATATGCGGGCCAGATCCTTATTGAAGAATGGCTCGGCGGATGGAAAGAGATTGAATATGAGGTTATGAGGGATATCCACAACAACTGCATCACAGTATGCAATATGGAGAACTTTGATCCGCTTGGGATACACACAGGAGAATCAATAGTTGTTGCTCCGAGCCAGACTCTTACAAACAATGAGTACCACAGATTAAGGTCCATTTCCATAGAAGTCATAAGGCACCTTAATATTGTCGGAGAATGCAATATACAGTTTGCGCTTGATACTGATTCAGAGGATTACAGGGTGATAGAGGTCAATGCAAGATTATCAAGAAGCTCAGCGCTTGCATCAAAGGCAACAGGATATCCCCTGGCATTCATAGCGGCAAAGCTCGCGCTGGGATATTCTCTCATTGAGCTTGAAAATAAGATAACAAAAAAGACAAAGGCATGCTTTGAGCCGGCATTGGATTATATTGTGGTCAAGATGCCCAGATGGGACCTGAAAAAATTCAGGCAGGTGAAAAAGCAGATCGGCTCTGAGATGAAATCTGTCGGCGAGGTGATGGCTGTAGGAAGAAATTTTGAAGAGGCGATACAAAAGGCGATAAGGATGCTTAATATAGGCAGGCAGGGAATATGCGAAGGAAAAGACGCTACACCGGAAAACCAGGGGATGGATACCCTTGATGCCGATGAGACAGAAGCCATAGAAAAAGAGCTGAAAGAGCCGACCACAGAAAGGATATTCTTTGTTGAAAAGGCTGTCGCAAGGGGGATTTCCATAGACAGGATATATGAATTCACAAAAATTGACAGATGGTTCCTGCATAGGATAAAAAATATCGTGGAAATGAAAAATATGCTGAAAAAATCTAAAAATGGCCTGCACAGGGATGATAAAAAAGATGAAGCAGAAGCAAAAAATATGAGCGGCATAAGCAGAGATATCCTTTTATCCTCAAAAAAGCTTGGATTTTCCGACAGGCAGATCGCTGGCCTGACAGGCAGCGCAGAAAAAGAGATCCTCTCGCTGAGAAATGAATTTAATATCCATCCGTTCACAAAACAGATTGATACGCTGGCTGCTGAATACCCCGCGCAGACAAATTATCTTTATCTGACTTATAACGGAAGCGAGGATGATGATATTGGCTATAATTCTGATGATAATCCTATCCATGCCGCAGGAAAAGAAAAAGTGATTGTGCTTGGCAGCGGGCCCTACTGCATAGGCAGCTCTGTTGAGTTTGACTGGTGCTGTGTAAGCACTGTCTTCTCGCTGAACAGGCTCGGATACAGCACAATAATGATAAACTGCAATCCTGAAACAGTATCAACTGACTATGATGTCTGCGAAAAGCTTTATTTTGAAGAGCTGAGCCTGGAGACAATAAGCGAAATATACAGAAAAGAGAATCCGCTTGGGATAATCATTTCAATGGGTGGACAGATACCGAATAATCTTGCGGTGCCTCTGCATGATTCAGGCATCAGCATACTCGGGACATCTCCGCTGATGATTGATTCCGCAGAAGACAGGTATAAATTTTCCCGGCTTCTTGACAAGATCGGAGTTGACCAGCCGAGATGGAAGGAACTGACAAGAACAGAAGATGCGCTGGCATTTGCAGAAAATACAGGCTTTCCTGTCCTGATAAGGCCTTCCTATGTCCTAAGCGGGGCTGCGATGAATGCTGTGTTCAGAAAAGAGGATCTGCAGAATTATCTTGAAAAAGCCGTTGATGTGTCAAAAGAGCATCCTGTCGTGATAACTGAGTTTATCACAGGCGCAAAGGAGATTGAATTTGACGGCGTCGCAAAAAACGGCAGGCTGCTGATACATGCGATATCCGAGCATGTGGAAAATGCCGGCGTGCATTCAGGAGACGCAACATTGGTGCTGCCTCCGCAGAACCTTTATCTTGAGACAATAAGAAAGATAAAAAAGGCATCGGAAAAGATCGCTGCAGAGCTGAATATAACCGGCCCGTTCAACATCCAGTTCCTCGCGAAGAAAAATTACATCAAAGTGATTGAATGCAACCTCAGGGCATCAAGGACATTTCCGTTCATATCAAAAGTCTCAAAAACAAATTTTATTGATGCAGCTACGACTGCAATGATGGATAAGGAAAGCGGGATTAAAAAATTTAACGGCTCAACGCTTGATCTTGATTATGTCGGGGTAAAAGCCCCCCAGTTCTCATTCTCAAGGCTTCAGGGAGCAGACCCTATCCTCGGGGTTGAGATGGCATCTACAGGAGAGGTCGCATGCTTCGGGGAAAATCTCCATGAAGCGTTCCTGAAATCAATCCATGCGGCGGGATTCAAATTTCCGAAAAAGACCATCCTGCTTTCCGCAGGGCCTGTTGAGCAGAAAGCAAAATTCCTTGACAGCGCAAAGGCGCTGAATGAGATGGGCTATAAGATTTATGCCAGCGAAGGCACATCAAAGTTTTTGGCTGAGAACGGGGTTTCAAATGAAATGCTGTACTGGCCGCTGGATTCCAGAAAGCCAAACATAATTGACTACATCAGGGAGAAAAAGATTGATCTTGTGATAAATGTCCCGAAGAATGATGAGAGGCAGGAGCTTTCAAATGATTACCTGATAAGAAGGAAAGCGGTTGATTTCTCAATCCCCCTGATTACAGACATCAACTGCGCAAAGCTGTTTGTTGAGGCATTGAAGAACAATCAGCAGGATAACCTGAGCGTGAAGCACTGGGGAGAATATTGAGGCATAGCTGATTATGGGAATCAATATTTATTGCAGAGGTTATTTATTGTCATGATACTTCTGCTCTATCTGCTGCTGATCATAATTTGTATGCTTCATCCCGCATCCAATATCCCTGTCGCTGCATTTAGCGAGAAGGAGCAGGAATCCAGCGACAACTGCGACCCCTATCGCTGCAGCGGTAATTGCGTTGTAATCATATCTTTTTGGTTGATAATCTTCTGCTACATCTTCATTATAAGCACTGAATTGCCGGTCTTTTACAGGGGTTGATGGAGGCATAAATGTTAAGTGTCTTTTAAGTCTTAGGTCATCCCTTGCTCGTTCAGCTGTCCGCGGCCTCTGTGTGTTGCGGTGTTGGTTAGCATTTGCTCCGGCATAAGCATGTTCGGCGCCAACTGCCGGAGGGACAGATTTGTCAAAACGATTTGAACTATCGTCTGGAATTAAATTGGCAGGAGCTGTTTCTTGTGCGCTTCCTGCTGTAAGAAGCAGATATTTTTCAGGAGAAGCATTGTTTGCTGCATATGTTTCTGCAGCCTTGTCAGATCCAGCAGCCGGACAAACTACTGTTTTGCCTGCGCAAGCCTCTGTAGGAGCAGTATAAAATGTCTTTTTTTCTTCTGTCTCTTTACCAGTACCATCTATTTCACTGGCAGTTTTATCAGCAGCCTCTGCAGTCTGGATTCCGTTTATCCAAGTGATCATCTCATTCAGCTCAACATAAAAATCAACAATCTGTTTTCTCATGTTTTCTCCCAAAACCCGTGAATAGTCAGTCGGGTGGCCAAGAATATCTTTAGCAGAGTGATATAATGCTGCTTCCAAAGCAATCAGTTCACTGCCAACATGGTCTGGCTTTTCTTCATGCAGCCCCTGAAAAGTGCTTCTGATGCTCTCAAGAATCTTTGTTTTATTTTCAATAAGCTTGGCATAGTTGTCTGCACAATCATCAATACTTCTCTTGCTTACCGCTACGCCTTCCAGATAATTCCATATATCTGACACTGCAGGAGTGCTATACATCTTATCCCCAAAATTTGAAGTATGGGCAGCAAAAAGCTCTGCAGAGCCTGCAGTAAGCGCTATTATTTCTTCAAGCCTGGCTTTTTCCTTAGTCCATTGTTTAAAATCAAGAGGCATAGGCAGCTTCTATTATAGCTACTATTTAAACCTTACTAATATTTTTAGTACTTATTAGTATTAAAAAAGGAAAGGTTTATATATAAACTATTAATATAGGGCAGTTTAAAGGTTAATAAACAGCGGGGGCAATAAATGTCAGATACAGATGATTCCATTCCTGGACAAGGCGCAGCAGGCGTTTCCGGCGGCGGCATAGATAGTGGAACAAATGATGAAAATAAAGGGGATGCAGGTGCTGAAAAAGTCAGCCATGAACTTCTTGATATTATAAAGGATTATGGATTGCTTTTTCAGGGTATGGCAAGTATGACGGGAATTATGCCTGCTTCTGTGCAAAGAAACCCTTTGGTTTTTGAGGCAACCAATGATATTTCAAAACTAATGCAAGAAGAAGGAGGGACATTATTTCAGCTTCATCCGGCAAATTGGGATGGCATATCTCATGAAGATATAAGGAATCCGGCAACAGAATTAGTTTTAAAAGCTGACATCTATTGTCAAAATCCCTTATTGGCGCTGATTCATATTGTGGGACTTGAAGATGATAAGATTCGTAATTTGCCTTTAGATACACAAGAAAAACTTCTTGATGAATTTAAAAAATATAAACTGCTTTTTTCAGGCAGCCAAAATAGCAGTGAACAGCGGGCCAGGTATTCAGCATTAGAAGCCCAATGTAACCTTACTGTAAATCAATTGGCAGAAAATGCAGCAGAGCTTGGCAGGACCAGAGAAAATCTCAGGACAGTAGAATCTGCATTGCATCAGCAGACACTGGATTTAAAGATGATAGAAAGGGGATATAAAGATGCATACCGTGAGCTTGAAAAAACAAAAAAAGGATTTGATGGCTTAACTAAAAAAGATGAGATATCCGCGCAGCTTATCTATGCCCTGCAGCTAGGTTGCACTACTGCTGCATCCCAGCTTAAGGAAGCAGAAGACAGGGTTGGAATCCTGAAGTTTGAAAATGAGATGCAAAGAGAAGAGTATAAAACGCAAATTAAGGAATATGCGGCCAGAATAGAACTAAGAACTTCGCAGGTTATCGGCCTTCGCGGGCAAATTGCCGATATGCATAAGCAGATAGAAGAAGAAAGCCAAAAGTATCTGGAAGATTCATTGGAAGCATTAAAAAGATCATTGGAAAACAGCATTGATGCGCGCCAAAAAGAAACTGATGAACATGAGAGATTGTATGCTAGTTTAAATGAGGTAATGCGCGGCTTAGAAAGAGAAGTTGAAGCAGAAAGAAAGCTGCGCCAAACAATTGAAGCAAACTACGCAAAATTAGAAGCTGGTTTTAGCCAGACACAGAATGATCTAAAACATAATATCACAGAAACAGAAACAAAGATAGCTGGCTTAGAGGAAGAACTGCAGAGATCAAAAGATGAATATCAGCTTATTGGAGATAGGTTAGGATCAAAAGAAAAAGAATGTGAGCTGCGCGGGAAAAGAATCAATGAGTTGGTTGGATCATATGATGATTTAGACAATAATCTTACAGAAGCAGAAGCTGACAGAACTTATTGGATGGAAAGGCATGATGGGGCTGAAGATGAATGTGAAAGAGCAGAAGCTAAACTGAGATCAAAAGAAAAAGAATGTGAGCTGCGCGGGAAAAGAATCAATGAGTTGGTTGAATCACATAATGTTTTAGACGATGGGCTTGCAGAAGCAGAAGCTGACAGAACTTATTGGATGGGAGAACATGGCATAGTTGTACATGAGTACGGAAGATTAGAAGATGAATGTAAGCGTATTGAAGATGAAGGAAGGTTTTGGAAAAATGAGCATGACAAAGCTATGGGTAAGTGTGAAATAGCAGAAGCTAAACACAGCCAATATGTACAATTAACAGATGAAGCACGGGCTTTATTGCAAAAAGAGCTTGAAGACTCAAAAGATAAGTGCAGAACCATTGAAGATGCCCTGAGAAACGCACAGGATGAATATGGCAGGCAGGAACGATTAGCAAAGATGGTAACTGACTCGTATAATAAATTAAATGATAAATTTGCATCATTGAAAGAATCACATGAGGAATTAAATAGCAGATATTGGCAATTAGATCAGCACAAAATGCAGTTAAAAGAAGATTACGCCTTAGCAGCATTAGAACACAACAAATTGTCTGCTCAAATCAAAGATATGGATGAAGAAGCAGCCAGAATTAAAACAGTATATGAAGAAAGATTATCCATAGCAAGGCTGTCAAGAGAGGAAGTATCTGAAGAGTTTGCAGGAAAAGTAGTGCGTATGGCGAAAGAGGCCAAACAGACAGCAGAGCGCGCAAAGGGATTATATGAAGAATTAACGCAGAAAAAAGAAGAAAATGCCGGACTGCAGAAAGAAAAAGAAGATCTTAAGGCAGAATTTAATAGATATAGATCAGACAAATATAATAAAAGATTTTCCGGAAGCCATATGGCTGTATCAGCAGCATTAGCGTTTCTTCTCGGAGTTGGCGCTCAATATCTTGCTATCACCCGGCCATTGGATATTGTCAATCTGGGTTCAGGTCCAGGCATGACCTACAAATCAGAACCAACCAAAACACAGGCAGAATATCATGCTAAACCTGCTGAAAACGCGGCGCCAAAGCCTGCAACAGCTGCTGATCTTTTAACAGAGCCATCTGCAGCGCAGATACTGTATGCGGCAGTTCCTGCAGCAGTACAGCCTGCAACTCCAGCAGCATATTCTGCAACTCCGGCAAGACAGGATTATAAAAAAAGTAGTTCTTCCCAAAACCAGGAAAATAAAGGAAGTGGCTCACAAAAAAAAACTTTGGCAGATAAGCAAAACAAGAAAGAAGAAGATAAAACTCTGGCTGCCAAATGCCAACAGATAATCAAAGAGTTTACAGCCGCAATTAAAAGCACATATAAAGATAATAGCGCAGATTGTGTGGAATATGGAAATAATCTGGCAGGGAATAATCCTGCCTGCAAAGAAGGAATAAACAAAGCATTAAACAACTGCTATCAATAGGATGCCACTAATGAGCCTTGAAACAAAGATTGCTAAATTTTTTGTATCTCTTGCCTGCGCAGGAACACTTCTTCTGAACAGCTCATGCATCACAACAAAGACAGCAACATCAAATCCTATCCAGCCTGCTGCTGCGGCGCAGACAGCACAATCACAGGCAGCGCTAAAAAATGAAGATAGCGAACAAAAGACATATTATTTCCTTGATAAATTCGGAAAAAAGTTTGAAGACAAAGACTGGCAGGAGTTATACTTGGAAATCCATAATACTACGCTGAATTTGCCCGTACAGCCAGAATATCTCCCGCAAAACGCGTCAGATGAAGAGCTGGATGAAGGCGTATATTCCCTGGAAAATATCAGGAAAAAAGCCAATCTTGAAGATATCACATTCAGCACTGAATCAAGGCTGTATGTCATTTCCGCTGATGCAAAAGAAAATGGAAAAGCAAGAGAAGCAAAAAGAAGCAAAGGCGGAGAGAAAGGAAAGCAAAAGGATGCATTCTATTACGCAGACGGCAAAGAAGAAAGGGCTGTTGTGAAGAACGGAGATAAGGTTTCAATGTGGGATCCAAAAACCCATAGGCAGTCACATAAGTCGGGAATAAAATACATAAAAACAGATCTAATCGGGACCATCCAAAACTTAAACAGATCGGGAAAATCAGGGGATGAGATAAAGCAGCCAGTGGAAGACAGATTAAGGAGAGAGTATCATGCCCTGGTCCACACAACAAATGAAGCAAGGCTGTATAAGGCAGTGGTTGCAGACATATCAAGAGTGCTTGCAGACAGGACACCGCCAAAAATAATGTTGATATCGCCGGAAAATAAGAAATATATAAATATGAGCCAGTCAGAAAAAGAGATTTCAGTGTTATTTAATTTTTCTGTTGATGAGAAAGATTATAAGACATGCAGTGTTTATGAAACAGATGAGTTGCTAAATAAATCTACTCAGCACACAGTTGATAATTATAGCAATAATTTATCACCCGTGCTTTATATTAAGTATAAGTGGATTAATACTGATAACGCAGTTACTCATACATGGAAAGTGAAATGTGAAGATAAAGCGGGAAATTTAGGAAAATCCGAAATATATACTTTTTTTATCAAATCTGAAAAGCCTGTTAATAAGTTGGAAAAGAAGACATGGAGCGAAATAGAGAGGTGGAATAAGGATAAATCATCACCACAACCTCCTGCAAGACCTGCCCTGCAAAATACTTCACAGCAATCACCGCCTGCCGCAGCTGCTGCTCAGACAGATGTGATAAATCTTGAAAAATTAGTCAATGAATTCGGCCCGTTAGCCAAGACTTTCAGAAAATTTGACTCAAAAACAATACAATATGCTTCTGAAATAATGAATGATAGAAGGACAGAGTCAGATTTAAAGAAAAAAGAAGAATTAAAAAACACATGGTTCTGGACAGCAGACGGCAATTTATACAATATTGAAGATGAAAATGGAAACTCTTTAAGAGGAAAAGATGCGGAAAAAGGCGAAGCTGTCCTTTATCTTTCCGACAGGGATAACAACTTAGTTTTCCAGAATATTGATGAGGCATGCAGGCAGCTTAGTGATACCAAGATCCAGAATTACAGACCATCAGAAGAAAATGCTCAGAGAGTTAAAAAAGCAGATACAACATTAAGAATAAGGCTTTCTGATTCAAATTTGCAGAGAGGGTCTGATGAATGGAGCTATTTTGAGATTGATACTGTGAATTATAACACAAGTTTAAATGCAGTGCAGAGAGCATTTTCAGAAAGGGTTTATGGCAAAGGAAATGATTTTGCAGAAAATATGAAGATGCTTAAAGAAGCAGAAAAAGAAAAAACAAAAATATTGGTTCTTAATCCGGAATATGTAAAAAAGCATGCAAAAGATGGTTTTATTGCGCGTGCGTCCAGGTTGGACAGCTTCTACGATGATTCGAGGTTCGATGCCGTCGGCAGGGACGTTGACAATTCCGACGACGCCTTGCGTGGGGTATTAGAGACCGCCGAAGGCGGGGCGATGCGCAGAAAAAAATAGATTATGCTTCCAAGGCATTAAAACTGCGGCAATCACCGCCTGCCGCAGCTGCTGCCCCTGTTAATAGGTTAGAGCAAAAAACATGGGATGAAATAAAGAGAGGGAATACAAATAAATCATCACCGCAACCTGCAAGCCCTGCCCCGCAAAATACTCCTCTACAACCGCCACCTGCAACTCCCACCACCCAAATATATAAAAATTATTTACCGCCTTTATGGGCAGTAAAAAAATCTGGCTTAAACGAATTGTGGGCGCCTTATCCTGATAAGAATATACCGGCAGCACAGCCTGCAGGTTTAACAGCAGAAAAATCTGCGGCTTTAACAGAGCAGGATGCCAGCGAAAAAGCTGAGGATATCACGGACTGCACATATTATATAAATTTAGCTGTTGAAGAGAAAAAATTGAATGAACAGCAAAAAGATAATTATCGAAAAGGATGCACTTCTGATAATAAACCAGAAAGAAAACAAGCAATTGATGAATTAGAAAAACTGCTTGGTGTTGCTGATGGCGCAAAACCGGAAACAAACATACAAAAAAATCCTGTATCCGCTTCTCCTGCAATTGAATGGAAAGGCGATATGGTGGATTTTTATAAAAGAGCGGATGAGTTTACAAAAAATAAAAAAACAATTGCCAGTATGGAAGATTGGTATAAATCAGCCAAAATTTCAGGAAAAGTTATCGGCACCAAGCCTACCTGCACCGCAACAGTCATAGAATATGCAGGATGCAGCATAACCAGCGGCAGCATCATTAATCTATCCACTGCCCTAAATGCAACTGCGGCAAAAATAGAAATTCCATATTTTCTTGATGGCAGTTCCGAAGGAATTAATTTAGAAGGCGGGTTAAAAGACCAACATGGTAGAGAGTATATCCGAAGCATATTAAACACGCAAGATAATGATGCTGATATAAAAAATAATCTTCAGGAGCTTAGCGGAGTTTCCCCGGCATCAATCATATTAAAAACAGATTCAGGACATATGAGATGCGGTTTAGACAACAAACCAAGAAAAGCCCCTATCGCATTTTGGTATGACAACGCGGGGCAATTTGTTATCAGCACTTATTCGTTTATTGCAAAATGCCACACCGGAGAATTAATTCAAAAATCCGGGGAAAGGCCAAAAGAGCAATAAATTCTTTATACAGCCAACACCACTAACTTAATAAATCAATAGCCAATAGGTCTTTAATACATCTCATATTTCTCATTCTTAAAATAATCGCCAACCACATAAACCTTCCCGTCGGAAAGCTTCAGATCCTCTGCCCCTTCCAGAAACTCATCATCGCTCACTTCAAATTCATCCTTATGGCCCAGTCCCCTCCCTGCAGCATGGAATCTGAATATTCTCCAGCTTTCAACACCATATCTGTTTAATATCTCCTGCATCCTTTTCATGCATCTTTTATTTTTCTTTGTGAAGACTGTTGTGACAGATATCCTTTTTTTCATCCTGTTAAGCCTTTCAAAATTGCTGATGATAAGGCCATAGCTTCCGCTGAATCTCATCTCATCATGGATGCATCTTTCATCTCCGTCCAGAGGGAGATTAAAGATGTCTATATTTTTCAGTTTTTCATCAGATATTTTTGGCAGCAATATGCCGTTTGTCTGTATCTTTGTCTCATAGCCTTTGCTTTTTGCATAAGCTGCAAGATCAAATATGTCATCTCTCAAAAGAACATCTCCTCCTGTGAATGCGACTCTTTTTATCTCGCTGCCAAGATGGTCAATAAGATCCTTTATAGCATCTGCAGTCTTCTCTATATTGTCTTTTGAAGATATGCAGAATCTGCAGTTTGCATTGCATCTGCTTGTTACCATGATTGCAGCGATTGTTTTTGGCATATCCTGCGGTTAAACAGATGGATATTAATACTTTGCGATATCCAGCCATAGCACCATATTATGGCTGTCAAATCATGCTGTAAACACGCCAAAAATGCTGATATGCCGTCTTATTTTCCAATATATTTATATACTAGGTTTGCCCCATATACTGCTATATTGGTTTTTGCTTTTATGTGTAAAATAAAGACTTATAGAAACAGGACTAATTAAAAAGGCCAATTGAAAACAGCGATAAAATGCTTCTCCAGCAAAAGATAGTAAAATGCGAACACTGCCAAAAAGAATTCCTCTTTTATGGCGAGCCCAAGCTAGATGACAAGCTGTTCTGCAGCCCTGAATGCGGAGAAGAATTTGAAGTGAAACAGCTTGATGATATACGGGATGCTGAGTGAATACGTTCTTATTAGACATTAAGAGGTTATAACTCCTCATGGGTTTATTGGAAAAAATTAATCAGCTTGCCCTGCTTTTCAACCTCCTTCAGAAGCTTGCTCATCTTCAGTATGTTATCCAGATCATATCCAAACTTTTTCCTGACAAGATGTTTTGCATAGGTGATCATCAGCTCTTTTGATCCGAATCCAATTGCCTTGCTCTTCATAGCATTTCTTGCCGCCTCTCTTACAACCCACACGCCGAGAGGGGCCCAGTATTCATCGGTTATGAATCTCAGGCACAGGCAGCTTCCCTGCCTCTTCAGCCGGTCAAGCTTTTCCAGCACGCTTAATCTTGCTGCATAATATCCTCCTGCTGTATTTTCTGCGTATTCCTCTCTTCCATTATAATTCTCATAATCTGTTCCAAACGGCCATTCATATTTAGCTGAGCCGGCATAGGCTTCAAACAGCTCATATCTCCAGATATCAGGAAAGAGCAGAACAAGATAATAGTTTCCAAGATACCCACCAAAATAAGCGGCATAATCCGCCTGCTTATAATCCTTTATCCTCTGCATGATGTCTTTTCCGATCTGATCGTCAACAGCAGTTATGCTCCATCTTGTCGGCACAAGTTTTCTTTGGTTTTTTATCCCCAGATTCCCGACAGAAAGGATTTTTGTCAGGTAATGCTCGTCAAATCCCTTTTTGCGCAGAGAAATCAATGCATCTTTGGCTTTTAAATCTGTGTCAGACACAGCCTTCTCAACACTTGCCGGTATTTTTGGGTTTTCTGTTATTTTTGCCTTTACCAGCCTTGCATTCGGGCCATAGGGCATTGTATCCTGGTTAAAGCTAAGGTTAAAAACTGGCTTTTTGTTCAGGCTTATTTCAACATCAACCGGCTTATATGCCAGTGATATTTCCTGGCTCAGTTCAAGGAATCTGTTTCGGTTTGATGAGATGGGATTTTTTATGCCGGCCTTAAAGCTGGAATTCACCATGGCAGAACGCAGATCAATTATTCTGCCTATCTGGTAATTTTCCCTGCTCCAGAGCAGCGGCTCATCATGGTTTTGGTAATCCTCCACATTCAGTATTCCGACATTTATGTCCGGATAGCCGAATCTTCCGACAAATATATTAGGGGATTCTCCGAAATAATCCTGTTTTGCGGCAATATTCACTTTTTTCTGCGAAGCTATTTTTACCTGTAACGGACAAAATTCCCTTTTGCAGAAATGCCTGCCTTTGCACTTAAGGCACTGAATATCCATCATGTCGGTTAATATGTTATTTTTTAAAAAGTTATGCTGTTTGGAGCAGATAGATGAGGGTGCAGCCAGATTAAGCGATATTATTATCTGCACAAGCAGGCAGATAACTATATAAATAAACTCCGATTTTTAGGCTTAATGGCGCGTAAAAAGGCACAAAAAGCAGATGAAGGCATAAATGCAGAGACCGGCGCAGAATCCGCAGAAGAGCATGCTGAAGAGACTTCTAAAAAATCAAAAGAGCCTTCAAGATCCAGAAAGAAGCAGGAGGATCTCGGCCAGCCTGTCTTAAACATCGGTCTAGTGGGCCATGTTGACCACGGAAAGACAACGCTTACAGAAAGGCTCAGCGGCAAATGGACAGACACACATTCTGAGGAACTGAAAAGAGGGATCACGATAAGGCTTGGGTATGCTGATGTTGTGATAAGCAAATGCCCTGAATGCAATGAGCCGGAATGCTACACGACAAAGGAAAAATGCCAGAAATGCGGAAAGGATGCTGTTCCGATAAGAAAAATAAGCCTGGTTGATGCGCCCGGCCACGAAAGCCTGATGGCAACGATGCTTTCCGGCGCAACAATAATGGACGGAGTGCTGCTGTTGGTTGCGGCAAATGAAACATGCCCGCAGCCCCAGACAAGAGAGCATATAATGGCTCTGCAGATAATGGGCATGAAACATGTCATTGTTGTGCAGAACAAAGTTGACCTGGTAAGCAAAGAAGAGGCATTAAAAAATTACAGCCAGATCAAAGAGTTTTTGAAAAATACAGGATATGCAGATGCGCCGATAATACCTATTTCTGCGCACCATAACATAAATGTTGACTTTTTGGTTGAAGCGATAGAAAAATATATGCCTGCGCCAAAAAGAGATGATTCAAAAGAGCCTTTATTTCTGGTCGCAAGGTCATTTGATATCAACAAACCGGGATCAGACCCTTCTGAAATGGTCGGCGGTATACTGGGCGGAGCCTTGGTGCAGGGAAAGCTGAAAAAAGGCGATGAGATTGAGCTGAGGCCGGGAAGAAAGATTGAAAAGGAAAACAAGATATTTTACGAGCCTCTGTTCACAAGAATAATGGCATTGAAAACAGGCGGCTGGGATGCTGATGAGATTGTTCCCGGAGGCAGCGTCGGACTGATGACAAACCTTGATCCGTCAATTGTCAAATCAGATGCTTTGACAGGAAATCTTGTAGGGCAGAAAGGAAAGCTTCCTCCTGTATGGTATGACCTGACTTTGAAAACTTTCCTTCTTGAAAGGGTTGTCGGCGCAAAGCATGAGCTGGATGTTGAGCCGATAAAGATGAACGAGCCTTTGATGCTCAATGTGAATGCGGCTGCAACAGTCGGCATTGTCACAGAGCTTGGGAAGAATATGTTTAAGTGCAGGCTGAAGCTGCCTATATGCGCTGAGAAAAATGCGAGGATTACCATTTCCAGAAGAATTGAGAGCAGATTCAGGCTTATTGGGTATGGAATCATAGAGTGAATCTACCTATTAAAGAATTTAAATATTATGCTGCAAAAGCATAAAATTTATTAAACTGGTCGGTTATGTATATTAAATCTAACTTATATTTAACTATGAGGTGAGGCAATGGTAAGCTATGCGCATACAAGGCATGGAAGAGGCAAGTTTTCTACTTCAGGAGTCAGTGAATACAGCAATGTCACAGGCACAATCACAAGCTTCCAGAGAAGGGGCTATTCTGCAAACAGCATCGGAACAGTCAACATAAAAGGCGTCGGCATGAGGGAGCTGTCTTTTGACGCGCAGCTCAGGATCCAGCCTGGAGATGTCCTTTCATTCGGCATAAGAAAAGACAGAAGAAGCCTGACAGGAGCGAAAGCCATTAATGTGAAAAATCTCTGATCAGGCATTTTGCATTTATTATCAAAAAATCCGACCACCGCCAGCCAATAGGCTGGTGGTATGCTCGCCCTTCGGACTCGAGCCGAATTTTCTGTTCTCATTTTCCACATGAAGTAAAGCTGACTAAAAACCACCAGGGAAATACACTGGTGGAAAATGAGATTTTAATCATCTTATTCTTATCTGCTGTGCTTCTTTATTCAATTTCCGGCGCTATTTCCTGTTTCATCCTTAATGATTAAGAAGAAAACAGGTTAACAAAAAAGAAAATAGAATATTAATAAAAAAAGAAGAGATAACGAAAATTCGCTGCAATATTGATTGCTCGCCCTAACCTCGCCTTAAAAGGCGAGGTTTTCACTTGCAAATCCCTAAAAGATTTGCAAGTTCAATAATGCCAGACGAGCTTGCGAGTCGGCATTATTTTTATGGGCTCGCATTAATGGCAGCGAATTTTCGGAATTGAAAATCAGCGCACTGAAGTGCGTGGTTTTATACCCGCGCTGATTTTCAATAACCTTACATACATTTTGACATATCCGAAAATTAAGGTTATTTCCTATAGCTTTACTTCATGTGGAAAATGAGAACAGAAAATCCGACCCGAGCCCGAAGGGCGAGCATACCACCATCCTATTGGCTGGTGGTGGCCGGATTTTTTGATGGCTAAAAATAAGAAAAATAGAATCAAAAAATAAATCTTATCACTTATCCGTCCATCGGCACTTTCGTTCCCGGTATTCCATGCCCGAGCTTTCCTGCTTCCTGCCTGAGAAGCTCTGCTTTGTCTGTCTTCTCCCAGGTAAAATCAGGATCATCCCTGCCGAAATGGCCATAAGCAGCTGTCTTCTGGTAGATCGGTCTTCTCAGATCCAGTTCTTTTATTATTGCAGCAGGTTTCAATGGGAAATGCTTTTCAACAAGCCCACTGATCTTTTCCTCAGGAATCCTGTTTGTGCCGAAGCAATGGACCAGAATGCTTACAGGCTGCGCAACTCCAATGGCATAAGCAAGCTGAACTTCGCATTTGTCTGCAAGGCCTGCGGCAACAACATTCTTTGCGATGTATCTTGCGGCATAGGCAGCTGACCTGTCAACTTTTGAAGGGTCTTTTCCCGAGAAACATCCGCCGCCGTGTGAGCCGTGGCCTCCGTAGGTGTCAACAATTATCTTTCTTCCTGTTAAGCCGGTATCAGCAACAGGCCCGCCGACAACAAACCTTCCGGTCGGGTTGATATGATATTTTGTCTTGTCGTCCAGCCATTTTCCGCAGACAGGCCTTATGACCTGCTCAATCATGTCTCTTTTTATTGTTTCATAATCAGCACCAGGATTATGCTGGGTTGAGATGACTATTGTGTCTGCCCTTACAGGCTTTCCGTCTAAATATTCAATCGTTACCTGGCTTTTTGCGTCCGGCCTCAGATAAGGGTATCTTTTTGATTTTCTCACTTCCTTCAGCCTGAGAAGAAGCTTATGAGCCAGTGAAATCGGCAGCGGCATGAATTCAGGAGTCTCATTTGTCGCATAGCCGAACATCAGCCCCTGGTCGCCTGCGCCCTGCTCTTTGAACAACCCTTCTCCTTCTGTGACTCCCTGCGAAATATCCGGAGACTGCTCTGATATTGCAACAAGCACTCCGCATGTATTGCCGTCAAAGCCGTAGTCAGGATTGTCATATCCTACTTTCTTGACTGTTTCCCTGACTATGTTCTGCATGTCAACATAAGCATTTGTTGTGACTTCTCCGCCGACAAGGACAAAGCCCGTCTTTGCGAAGCTTTCCACCGCAACCCTTGCATAAGGGTCTTTTGTGAATATCGCGTCAAGTATCGCGTCTGATATCTGGTCGCACATCTTGTCCGGATGGGCCTCAGATACGCTTTCTGATGTGAACAGATATCTTCCTTTTTTCATTTGAACCACCTTGCTGTCTTGTTTCGAAATCTTAAAATCTCACTTAATCTTGATCCAACCAGCCCAATCTAGTCTTTTTTTATAAATATGATTGATAAGAATATTCCGATTGGAATAAATATAGATGTTGTTGCCTTTATTATTCTCTTATAATATGGCTATCTAATCATATAAATCTTTAAAAATTAAGAAAAAATACCATACTAAAGTAATGAAAATATAGATTAGGCAGCAAAAAGATAATGAAATAAAGCCATGCCATAACAATAAAATTTCAGCAAAAAAGGTGATTTTCATGGAAACAGACGCAAATGAAGTTCTTTCTGAGGTCTTAGGCTCATCTGCAGCCAAAAGATTTGGCGGCGAGGTGGAAGAAGAGCCGCAGAATAATAAAAATGATAACCCGGATGAAGAGGATAAGGCATTCAGCCAGCAGTATGAATCTTATATGAAACAGGCAGAGTCTGCTAAGCCAAAGATGGCTGATCCTGCAACACTTCCGGATTTCAATAAATTAGTTCCCCTGCTGATTGAAAGAGGAATAAACAACATCAATCTTTCAATGTTCAATGCAGAGGCAAAATCAAAAATACTCACTGCACTTGGCGACGAATATTTTAGAAAGGGTGATTTTGAAAATACCCTTAAGGCCTATCTGATGGCAAACAACAGGTGGAAGCTTTCTTCGTTGGGAGATGAGTTCAAAAGAAGATACAACTATTCCGCTGCTGTGAACTGCTATAAGCTTGCAGGCGACAAGAACAAGCTCATGGAAATCGGCGAATACTGCTTAAGAGAACAGAACCTAAAGGATGCTGTCGCTGCATTCATAGCAGCAGGCGAGCCTGCCAATCTCAGGAGAGTCGGCGATGAGCTCATAAGAAGGGAAAAATGGGATTATGCGCTGGAAGTCTATATATACCTTAATGACAGGGATCTCCTCAGGAATCTGGGAGAGCGCTGCATGGACAGAAAAAGCTTCAGCCATGCTTTAAGGGCATTTGAGGCGCTGAATGACACAGAGCTTCTCAACAAAGTAGGCGACATCTGCATAAGGGAAGGCCATATCGCCCTTGCGATGAAAGCATACGAGAAATCAAACAATCAGATGATGGTCGCTTTCCTCCAGGAGAATTTCACAGGGAAGGATTGAGGCTGACTAAAAACCGCCGGTGAAATACACAAATACACCTGCGGAAAATGAGATTTTAATTGGAAACCCTCCCAGAAAGCTACTGCTAGGGGGCTTATAACCCCAACTAATCCAAGCTTAATCCCCGATTCAGCAGGTTTTGACTATTCTTTTTTCACATTAACTGCTTTTGGGCCTTTATCTCCCTGCTCTACATCAAATGTAACTGAGTCTTTTTCATGCAGAGTTATGCCTTCTCCCAGCGCTGATTTATGCACAAAAACTTCTTTTCCGTCTTCACCGGCTATAAATCCAAATCCTTTGCTTTCATTGAAAAATTTTACAGTTCCTTTCATTTTTTATCCCTCTGTATCACTGATTTTTAATCTTCAGGAACAATCTGACCAATTTGTTAAATGAACATCAATCAACAAAGAGGTAAAAAGCTCCTGATATCTTATAGAAAAGAGGGTTGCTTTTTAAATGCTCCTATCTGTCTTTCCTTATTACAGCTATCATCCCTGCTTAGCGCCGTTCAATAGTGTGCAGCGCCGGTGGCATATGTCACTTCGCTGCACAAGCGCCTCCCAATAGAAGCCTTTATAAATGAAACCTTATTCCTATGTGCAAATCAGAACATCGTTCTTGCCTTTAATAGGGTTTTGACAACTGAAGATGTCTGATCAATAAAAACTTAAAGGAGCGTATAAAACATGAGAAGAGAAAATAACAGAAGATCAGATCGTGACTCTGGAGACAGATTTGGTGGTTTCAGAGGAGGAGACCGAGACGGCGGAAATAGATTCGGCGGCGGCTTCAGAAGCAGCGGCCCAAGAGATTTTAATGCCGGACCGAGAGAGATGCACAAGGCAATCTGCTCAGACTGCGGGAATGAATGCGAAGTTCCATTCAAGCCTACAGAAGGAAAGCCTGTTTACTGCAAAGCATGCTATGCTAAGCATAAGCCTCAGAGATTTTGAGGTTTCAGATTCTTTTTTGCAAAAAGGCTCTGGCATTTGTTCCGGTGCCTTTTAGCGTTTCTGTTTTTTATTTTTTGTTCTATTTTTATTCTGTTTATCTTTTATTCCGCTTATCATTTGGGTATTCTCTTTAGCGCTAAAAATAGCTCAATCACAAACTTTATATACTTAATATAATACTTGTTTTACATTATATCATAAAAACTTTACATATATCATAAACAAGTAAAATAAACTTTACATTATGTAAAAATAAGGAAATATCAGGAACTGTCAAAAATTGGCAATAAACAGGTGATACTCATGCGCACACGGATAAAAGAGTTTCGCGCAAGGCATAATCTTACACAGCAGGAGCTTGCAGAAGCAATAGGCGTTACAAGGCAGACCATAAATGCGATAGAGCAGGGCAAATACTCTCCTTCTCTTGAGCTGGCGCATAGGATAGCGATGCATCTTGAGTCAAAGATTGATGAATTATTCTTATTTGACGGGCATGAGCATCATATCGGGCATTCTGCTGCGCAGCTGTCAGAAATGCCAGCCTATTTCAAGAAGAAGAAGGATTATGTGCTGTGAATTGTTATTTAGACATTTCTTATATCAGTTCTGTCATAATCTTTATAAACCTCAACTATTAAGACAAATCAATTTATATTAAAAGGGGTGTGATAATGGACAGGATATTAAATCTGAAAGCTTTAAATCTAAGAACTCTCATTGTTTTTCTGATATGCCTTATGGTCATAGCTCCTCTCGCAGGATGCAAAGAAAGGCCTTCTGAAGTCAAAATTTACAAGACAGAAGTTGAGGATCAACAGGCTCAGGAAACTGCAGGCGGTGAAGGCGAAGCAGTAAATACAGTTGAAGGCAAAGCAGTTGAAACAAAAACAGAAGAAAAAGCTGCTGCCAAAGAAATGCCTTCTGAAAATTCTGATATTTTAGAGCAGTCCATAATCTACAAAAGCTCCGCGCCAAAAGAGGTTGCCGGCGGCGCGCAGAGATTTACTGTTGAAAGAAAGCAGGTTGTAGGCCAGTCTGTCTTTTCCGGCATAGCATGCGATTATGTTGAGGCCAAAAGCGATGATATAAACAAAGTGTCAAAACTGTCTTTCACATTATCAAATCCGACGGATAAAAAGCTGAGCCTTGACAAACTTGCATATGAGGGCGCAGAGGAAATAATCTCAGTGAGGGTATGGATCAACAGCGAAAAGATAGAGCTTGCAAAATACTGCAATGCCGAATTCATAGAGCCAAACTCATCTTTGATCTGCGCGGATGTCCGCGCCGAATCGCTGAAAAAAGGAGTGAGCCCGTGGAATGCTGAATTAAAAAATAAGATAAGGGCAGACAGCCTGGCGTTTGGATCAGAAGCCGTGTTTAAATGCAGATGATTTCCTGCGCCAGCGTTTTTATACTTTCATTTTTGTTTTTACTTTTGCACTTTTTTGTTTAAAACCCAACTATATTCATTTAAATCCAAAGGTATTTAAATAAATGCATTCTCATCAGATCCTTATGGAAGCGCTTACTGATTTCGCAGGAATAGGGCCAAAATATTCAGCCTATAAGACATCCAAAGTTGTTATTCTTCCTCTGCCGTATGATCTCACTGCAAGCTATATGAAAGGCGCAGCAGGCGGCCCTGCTGCGATAATAGAGGCCTCTCCTCAGCTGGAGTGGTATGACGAGGAAATAGATAAAGAAATCTACAAATCAACCGGAATATGCACACTTGAGCCGCTGGGAATAACCCGGCAAAAGCCTGAGGAGATGGCCAGGACAGTGGAAAAAAAGACTCTTCAGCTTTTGGATGACAATAAATTTGTTGTCGGCATCGGCGGAGAGCACAGTGTAAGTGTCGGTATTGTCGCTGCCTACAAAAAGAAATTCGGCGATTTTTCTGTCCTTCAGCTGGATGCGCATTCTGACCTGAGGGAAACTTATGAAAATTCCGCCTATAATCATGCCTGTGTCATGAAAAGGATCATTGACATGGGAATAAAGGCTGTCCAGGTCGGCATAAGGGCAACTGAGAATGATTCCTACAAGGAGCTTGTAAAGCAGGACAGGACAAAGATATTTTTTGCAAAAGACCTATGGCAGAATGACAGGTGGATAAAAGATGCTGTTGCTTCGCTCAGCAGGAATGTCTATATTACGATTGATGTTGATGTATTTGACCCTTCTATAATGCCTTCAACAGGAACGCCTGAGCCAGGGGGGATGCAGTGGTATCCCGCGCTTGCCCTTCTTAGGGAGGTTGCAAAGCAGAAGAATGTCATCGGATTTGATGTTGTTGAGCTTATGCCTATAAAAGGGATCCATTTTCCTGAGTTTTCCTGCGCAAGGCTCATATACAAACTGATCGGGTATATATTTGAGAATAAAGTGTAGATATCTGGCACAGGATGGTCATATGGGCTTTATCATGAAACTACTGGATCTTGCATGCGCTGCGGTGATAATATTTTCAATGTTTATCCCGACAAAACTGATACTGTATTCGGCGGTTTTTCTTATCGTGAAAGGCTCATGCTATATCATAACAAGAGGCTGCGTGAGAAGCTATATCTATCTGTGCTGCGGGATATACATGCTTATACTTTCCTTCGGGCTTAACATAACTGTATTCTCAGGCATATCTTCCCTTTTCCTTGTGTTCAGGGGAATAACGCTGTTTGCATGAATATCTTATCATATCCTAAATCTTTTTATATATCGCTAAATTAAAAATATGCTGCTCCATTTTCTCTGCTTCCCTGCACTCTGTGAAAAAGCAGAGAAAATGGAGCAACAGAATATATATCTGAAGACCAAGCTGGCTGTTTTTTGCGTCAATTTTATATATCTCTGATGCCATCAAACTGCAATAAGATGCAATAAGAGGTGCAATTTGAAGGAAAATCATGCATTGGAGGTGGTTTTAGTATTTGCGCTGTTGCTTTTTGGATCATTCATAATCGGCGGCAGGCAGGACAATCTCCTGACAGGCTTAGCCACTCTGCCCGGGGAGTATGAAAAGATTGTCAACCAGACAATGCAGCAGGCGCTTTCAAGGCCATGCTTTGACGGCAATGCAAAATGCTTCTACAAAGACCAATATGTATGCGCAGGCAGGAAATGGATTAAAAACCAGACATGCAGTTTTGACTGCCTGAAAGGCGAGTGCATTGAATGCAGGCCGTGGAAAGACAGCAAAGGATTCAATATGTATGAAGGCAGCCAGAATAAATGCATGGGCGATGATGTATACCGGTGCATCGGAGGCAGATGGGAAAAGGCGGTCACATGCCCCTATGGATGCAAAAATGATACAGTCATAAAAACAGATGAGATGGAAATAACCATGGGCCACTGCAGATGCTTTTACGGAGCAGAAAGCCTGTGCGTGAACAACAGCTTCTATGAATGCGTCGGGTTTGATGCCATCACTAAACCAGGCTATCCTTATTACACAAAAGTCGGCTCATGCGATCAGCCTGCGTGGTGGGCGGCAGAGGCAATGTACAGGGCGAAGCCGTGCGCTGAAGGGGAATTAAGATGCTATGCAGGAAGAAGATGGGTGTGCAATGATGATGGATTTCTTGAGAAGACAAGGGAAAGATGCAGCGCGATAACGCTCAGGACAATAAATGCGAAGGTGAAGAAGAAAGGATAAATTCTTTTACACTTTTTTCATCATAGCTTCATATCTTGTGCCTGTTTCATAAACAAATATTTCATATTTATCCTTTGGGTCTAGCGGTCCCTTAACTTTCAGACCATTGTCAAGATTCTTAAGAGCGCTTTCTTTTGAAGGCCCGCCCCTTAACATATACAAGCTGCCTTTTCTTTGCTCAGCTTCTTCGGGGGTATCTATATCATAAACAGGATATTTGCCTCTGAACATAGCTTTAGGCTCTTTCTTTTTATGCTTCGTGGAATGATTTTTTTGCATATAGCCCATGATTACCTTTACAATTAAATTACAGCAGTCAGTTGGCATCGGGATTGGGCCTGTTGCTCTTGAGAAGTTACCTGCCTGCACCAAACCATTCTTGCCAAATCGGTTGTCATATACATCCTTAATTTTGTTGACAAGGGATTTTATAGTATTATGCGAGCCTGAAAATACTGGGTGGAATACCTCATAGTCACTATGATACCCCCCCAGCATAAGATCATAAAATTTCTTCATTTCAGATCGTTCCTGCTTAGAATATCCAGATTTTGGGGATATAACTCCTGTACCACAATCAATTATTTCTGCCTCAATAAACTCTTCCAGACTCGGTGTTTGGTTGTTTGCCATACCCAGCAGGATTTTAGGCTTATTTATATTCCTTTTGCAATCCATTTAAATACTCTTTCATCTGCCATGTATGCCGATATGGCCTTTGAAAACAGCAAGAAACTATTCCTTTCAAAGAAGGACAAGTCAAACATAGGCAGGATAGACGCGCCGATAAGGGAACTTGTTGATATCATCAACACAAAACCATGCTATTTCACAACAAGCTCATGCTCCGGAAGGATAATGCTTCTCAGGCATCCCCCTGACGGCAGAAAGGACAGGTTTGAAAAGCTGTTTGTGAGCCATGAATCTGTGGATGCCGGCGCCATGATAGATCTGTTAAGAACAAAAGAAACATCCAGCGGGCTTCCTGAGGAAGAAGCATGGTTCCGCATGGAAGGGCTTATACTTCATGTCTGCTGCAGAACAATAGTGGATGCAGAAAAGCTTTTGGATATCGCAAGAAGCAGCGGCATAGGCCTGAAAAGGACAGGGATAACCTCTTTAGGCGGCAAAATAATTGTTGAAATCTTAGGCACAGAGATATTGGATTGCCCAATATCAAAAAATAAAAAACTGCTGGTTGACGATCATTATCTGGAATTATTGATAGAATCAGCAAATAAAAAGTTGGAAAAAAATAGAAAAAAAATAGAAGAAATCAAAAAATTGATTTCATCTTTGTGATGCCTTTACAGACACTTTCAGCTTCGCCTTACCAAAGCCGCGATCAGTATCACGCCGATAAGCACGAGTACAATCGCTGCTCCTGCTAGGATTGCTATATATCCTACATTCTTTAATGAGGAGCTGGTTGTGCCTGCGCTTGTGTCAGGAAGCGTTGATGTGGTTGCAGATTCTCCTGATACAGGAGTATTTGTACCTTCATTCTTGACTTCTATATTTTCCTGCTGGAGCTTTAATTTTGCAGCTTCTTCAGCAGCAGCCTGTTCAGCAGCGGCTTTTTCCACTTCTGAAAACACTCCGCACTTTGGCACAGTCAGCAATACTTCTTTTGTATTTGACGCTTCTGTGTCATCATAGAATGTTTCCATGAGTATTCCGTACTGGCCCGGTTTCAGGCCTGTCGGGACCTGTATTGTGAAGTCAACTGTTTTCTTCCTTTCTTTGTTTATGCTGATCGCTTTCTTTGTCTGAGGCAGTATCTTGAGTGTCTCTGAGCTTATCTTGAGAGCAACAGCATCTTCATCCTTCTTTCCTACATTCTTTACCACAGAACTCAGTGTGATTGTCTTCTGGGGCTCAGTGCATGAAAGCTCTGATGGCGCCAATGATATGCTTGCTACTGTCAATTCGTGGCTTTCTCTATTTATTTCAAGAGATATCTCCTTCTTCTCTCCCATCTTAGCGCCGGATTCAGAATCTCCGAAGACCTCTATTATCATCTTATATGTCCCGTCCTTTGCGCTGTCTTTGATGTCAAATGAGAGTGTCGCTTCCTCTTCGCTGTCTGAGGAGACTGTGCCTATATCCTCGTTTTCGCTCTTTCTTAAGTCAGCATCATCAATGTCTAATTTTGCCTCAACATCGTCAATATCAATGTCTTCCGGATCGCTGTCGCTGTACTTGTTTTCAGCGATGATCTTGACATCTATCTTTGAGCCCGGCTTGATTGATTCAACTTTGTCGCCGTCGTCATAGCTCTGGCAGTCGTCATCAACACATATGCTGATGTCGCTTATTCCAAGCTGGTTTTCAGCCTGCATGCTAAGAGCGCTGACTGACTGGACTGACTGGCTGTTGCTTGCTGTTGCTGTGAATGTGATATCAGCAATCTTGAATGCAGCTTCAGCGAGCGCAGCGTCAACAGCATCAAGATCTTCAACAATGCTTGCCTGCACTGTTACCTGAGCAGATGCTGCAGGAGCCAGTGATGTCGGCAAACCTGTCATTGTTATGTTGAAAAGCTGGCTTGACTGATAAACAGGGGATGATATGGCGGATGTGAATCCTGTCAGTGTATATCCTCCGTTATTTGTCAATGTCAGTGTTTTTGATACTCTTACATCGCTATCTTCATTGTCTTCAGCATCAGGATTGCTTCTTGGCTGGCTTGAATCGCCGATTGTTATGTTCTGCGATACCAGTTTCGGAGCAGATGGTGCAGTGACTGATATTGAGAATGATTGGTCTGTATACAATGCTCCTGACTGGACTCTCACTCTTACAGGGACGCTGCCCGGTGTTGAAGTTTCAGAAGGTGTCCATGTTACAACATTGCCTGCATTAGTCATTCCTGTTGGCGGAGTTATCAATAAATATGTCATTGCCTGGCCTTCAGGTTCAGTTGCGACTATTGTATATGTATATATCTGTCCAGCAACAACAGTTGGTCCTGGTGTGCTTGTGATAACCGGCTTTCCGTCAACACTTAATGCAAATGTGTTTGATGCTGTATTTGTTGGATCAGCAGCATCAGTTGCTGTGACTATGATTGATGCATCAGTGCCTGAATTTGGCATGCCTGTTAAAGTAACTGAAGTTACTCCAGTTACAGCGGCCGGATATGGTATCCATGACGGCAAACCTGTAAGAACAAAATTAAATGTAGCTGCAGGTTTTGCAGGATCTGACGCACTTGCTATAGCTGTATATGCAGTGCCTTCTGTTGCTGTCAGCGGTGTTAAAGTGATTGTACTTGCAGTAACAGCAGCCTCAACAGAAACAGCACACAATATCAGCAATAATATACTTAATATTGATATTCGTTTCATTTTATTACCCCCATAATCTTTAGCGCTATATTATAAGGTTGTGAAAACCTCAAACTATTGGAAAGTAGTAGCACACCTATAAAAATCTTTGGGTTTTGGCACAGATAGCTTTAAATAAAACTTTTTTCATCTGATATCAGTGATTAAAATTTGGCAGATGGTTTGATGTGCAGGAATCCGGGAATCTATATCGGAAAATGCAGCAAAATCATCCAGGAATCCGGTAAAAAATTATTTAACAGGTACAATCAATAATTAATCAGACTTTATAATGGCGCATTTAACAACAACACCATAAAATCCATCCGATATTTATTCAATATTAAATCAAAATCACTACATTATTATATACTTCGGTATAGGGATTATGTATCATATGCTGCGGCAGCAGCATGCTATAGGAGACGAACATGGCAGATTACCAGGACAAGATAAAAGAGATGGAAGAAGAGCTTTCCAAGATGCAGTACAACAAGCGTACTCAGCATCATTACGGCCTTGTCCGCGCGAAGATAGCAAGGCTTAAGGAGACAGAAGTGAGGCGCGGCTCCGGAGGAAAGAAGCCGGAAGGATATTCTGTGAAGAAATCCGGCGATGCGACTGTGATCCTCTGCGGATTCCCTTCAACAGGAAAATCAACCCTTCTAAATGCGCTTACAAATGCGAGATCAGAGGTCGGTGCATATGCATTCACGACTTTGACAGTTGTGCCTGGCCTTCTGGAATACGGCCATGCAAGGATACAGGTCCTTGATGTTCCCGGCATAGTCCACGGTGCAGCATCCGGCAGGGGCAGGGGAAGCGAAGTGCTTTCTGTCATGAGGTCCACAGACCTATGCATCATAATCCTTGATGTGTTCCATCCTGAGCATTACGAGCCTTTGATGAAGGAGATATACGATGCCGGATTAAGGCTGAACAAAGAGCCGCCGATAATAAAGATAGCAAAGAAGCCAAGAGGGGGCATAGATGTTGCATTTACAATAAAGCAGAAATTGATTGACAAGAAAACAGTGCAGGACATACTGAAGGAATTCAGGATACACAATGCGGATGTTGTGATAAGGAGCCAGATAACAGCAGATGACATCATAGATGCGGTTGAAGCGAATAAGGTCTATATTCCCGCGATCACGCTGGTCAATAAGATAGACATCGCGTCAGAAGAGGAGATTCATGCAATTGAAGAGATCGCCAAGCCAGACATAAAGATAAGCGCAGACAAAAAAACAGGCATTGAAGAGCTGAAGGCGATGATTTTCAGGAAATTAAGCCTGATGAGGGTGTACTGCAAGGAGATCGGCAAGAAAGCGGATATTGAAGTTCCGATGATCATCAAAAAGGATTCCACAATAGAAGGCATGTGCAGCAGGCTTCACAGGGATTTTGTTGTCAAATTCAAGTTTGCGCGTGTGTGGGGAAAATCCGCAAAGTTTGACGGCCAGAAATTTATGCTGAGCCATAAGCTATTGGACGGAGATATCATTGAGCTGCATATGCGGTGAACTTTGCAAAACCGGCATTATACTATAAAAGCTAATAATCTGCTCTGGTGCTGGATTTAAAAGCCTTACGATAAGGATATATACATTCTCATTCTGCGTTTTCGGATGGCAGATTTAGGCGAGCTTACAAAATTGCTGGATGAAAATTGCAGGGGCAGGACAAGAGCCAGCGGTAAATGCAGAGATACAATAAAATCCTTTCTAGAAGAGAATGTTTCAGTCACCGGCATGGACATGTATTTTGTCAAAAAGCTGACGACAGCAATCAATAATATGATTGAGAATGATGAATCTGATTTTGGGGCCGATGCATCACAGCTGAGCGACACATTATTAGAGCGGGCGCGTGATTATAATCTTCAGGGCGCGGAAGCAGCCATTAATATGCCAAAGCCTAAAATGGCCAATTGCGCCGCCATAAGATCCTATTTTTATTCCCGCGCAGGAAATATATCAAGGCTTTTATACAAAAGAACAGATAATCCTGCATGGGTGAGGAAGTGGTATGAAGATAAAAAACAGTCTGCTGATATCAGCAGGCCGTTTGACCTGAAGCATTCTGCGCACACTTACAGCTTTGCCGGTAATGCAGCTGAAATGATGTATCAGCGGACAGGCAATCATGATTGGGCAAGAAAATGGCATGAGGCATATCTTACCTCCGCGGAGCTCAGCGAATCTTTCAACCCAGTGCATTCAGCATATGCCTATAGTTTTGCAGGCAGGGCGGCAAAGACCATTTTTTTTAAAACATTTCATGCTGAATGGGCAAAAAAAGCTGTAATGTGCTACAACAAATCACTTTCTCTGTTCAGGCAGCAGGGATCAAATCCGGAAAAAGCAGCAAAAGTAATGGAACGGGTGAAGCAGGATAGGCAGAAATTATCAAGATATGCCTGAGTATAATCTCATTTTCCACCGGTGTATTTTCACCGGTGGTTTTTAGTTAGCCTTAATTTATGTGGAAAATGAGAACAGAAAATCCGACCCGAGCCCGAAGGGCGAGCAAACCACCAGTCTATTGACTGGTGGTGGTCGGATTTTTTGATTGATACCTATGGATTAGCAGCATTAGCAGCGGGGCGGTGCAGATGCCGCTTTACAATTAAGCAGAAGCTGAATGGCAAGAAAACAGCGCAGGAATACTGCAAAGAGACCAGCAGGAAAACAGGCAATTGTTTTTAAAAATGATGTTAAATTAAAAAGAAATAAAATCTCATTTTCCACCAGTGTATTTTACCGGTGGTTTTTAGCCATCCTTACTTCATGTGGAAAATGAGAACAGAAAATCCGACCCGGGCCCGAAGGGCGAGCATACCGCCAGCCTATTGGCTGGCGGTGGCCGGATTTTTTGATAAATGCAAAATGCCAAAAAAAACCCCAAAAAGCCAATAACAATTACTTTTCAGTAATTATGATGACCACCTTAGTTTAAATACAATGGATGCATCAGCCAATTTTACAGCAGATGATTATGATTTCAGCGACGAAAAAATAGAAAGGTATATAAATAAGTTTCAATTTAAAAAATTTACAGAATTTCAGGTTTTAAAGTGCTTAGACAGGAAGTAAAAACAGCAAATAATCGCGCTGGCGCATGCTGAACAATATGTGCTGAAGATCAGCATCAAAAAATAAAATAGGGGGTTAAATAATGGGACAACAGGACATCTATGACTATTTAAAAAATAACAAAGAGGATTGGTATACTTCTAAGGAATTGAGCCAGCATCTCGGCATTTCCATAGGCTCTGTGACAATGAGCCTCAAAAAGCTCAGGGAATCAAGATCTGTCAAATTCCAGACGACAAAAAGAAACATGTACAAATACATGTTCAAGAAATAGGCAAACCTTTTATTATTCCCGGCGGAGCATATTATCTGTGATCGCTGGGATTTAAGATAAAAGTTTTTGCGTTTGTATGCAAGAACAGGTGGCAAAATGCAGAATATAACTATTTTATTTCCAAACGGCACAAAAAAAGAATTTAATAAAGGCATAACGCCGCTGGAAATAGCAAGCTCAATCTCCGAAGGCCTTGCAAGAGCAGCTGTTGCAGCATACATCAATAATGATGAATTCCAGAATGCAGTTGTTGATCTTACAATTCCGCTGGAAAGCGATACAGAACTGAGAATACTCACGTTCAAAGATAAGGAAGGCATAGATGTTTTCAGGCACTCTACTGCGCATCTTCTCGCGCATGCAGCCACAGAATTATATCCGAAGGCAAAGCCTACAATAGGGCCTGTTGTTGAAGAGGGATTCTATTATGATTTTGATTCAGATCCATTTTCTCCCGAAGACCTTGAAAAGATAGAGAAAAAAATGGATGAGATTGTCGGCCAAAAACTGCCTGTTGAAAGGATTGAGCTGAAGAGAGATGAGGCATTAAGGCTGTTCAGGGAAAATCCCTACAAGACAGAGATGATAAAAGAAATGCCCCCGGATGGAAAAATAACAGCATACAGGCAGGGAAAATTTGTTGACTTATGCAGGGGCCCTCATATTCCCAATACAAAGATGCTGAAAGCATTCAAGCTTACAAAGATTGCCGGCGCATACTGGAGAGGAGATTCAAAAAATAAGCAGCTGCAGAGAATATATGGAATAAGCTTTCCTGATAAAAAAGATTTGGCTCAGTACCTTATGGTGATTGAAGAGGCCAGGAAAAGAGACCACAGGAAGATAGGGAAGGATCTTGACTTATTCTCATTCCATGATGAAGGGCCCGGATTTCCTTTTTTCCATCCAAAAGGGACCATAATCTACAATGAGCTTATTGATTTTATGAGGGAAGAAAACAGGAAGAGAGGATACAGCGAGATAAAGACGCCGATCATACTGAACAAGCAGCTTTGGGTCACATCAGGCCACTGGGACAAATTCAGGGAAAATATGTATTTCACACACATTGATGGCCAGGAATATGCCGTCAAGCCAATGAACTGCCCCGGCGGATTATTGATATACAAATCAAGGCTGCATTCATACAGGGAGCTGCCGATAAGAAACGCCGAATATGGATATGTCCACAGGCATGAATTATCCGGAGTGCTGCACGGCCTTTTCAGGGTGCGCGCATTCACCCAGGATGATGCGCATTCATTCTGTGCAGAAGACCAGATTGAGGCTGAAATAATCCATATGGTTGATTATGCAGTTCATGTTTACTCAAAGTTTGGGTTTAATGAAACAGCAGTCTATGTCGCGACAAAGCCGGAAAAATATATCGGCGAAGATGCCGCATGGAAAAAGGCAACAGAAGCGCTGGCAAATGCTCTTAGAAAAAAGAAGATTGATTTCAGGATAAAAAAAGGCGAAGGCGCTTTTTACGGGCCGAAAATAGAATTTGACATCAAAGACTGCCTTGGAAGGGAATGGCAGTGCGGCACAATCCAGGTTGATTTTTCAATGCCTGCAAGATTTGAGGCAGTGTATGAAGGCCAGGACGGAAGAAAGCACACTCCTGTGATGATCCATA
>Ga0208375_1001212_pt1 | contig 30644 bp, 20 predicted proteins | sample RifOxyD1_FD_184038 | JGI IMG/M metagenome (GOLD analysis project Ga0208375, IMG submission 184038) | Soil microbial communities from Rifle, Colorado - Rifle Oxygen_injection D1 (SPAdes) | ecosystem: Environmental > Terrestrial > Deep subsurface > Rock core/Sediment | place: Rifle, Colorado...
TTTACTACATAGCGTGTTGCACCGGTATCAACGTTCGATTCCCAATCGATCGCGCGCCAAACCGCGAACAGCGTGTGCTCGGCTTTGACGGGATCGGCGCTATCGTAATTGGGTTCGTTTGCGAGAGGTGAATTGACCAGGGCCTCGATTCCCGCAAAGACGGGCGGCGTGAGGTCTGTCGTCGTAACGGAGCCGTAGGCTACGTTTGCATTGAGCTGCCCGGTCGGGTCTTCATCGCGAACGATGAAAAAGATGGTTCTCTTCTCGGTAAGGTTGTCGACGATAATGGGAGAGGAACTCGGCATGAGATTGGAGATCTCGTCAGTCCGGATCAACGTGTAGTCGTTGATGTTCGTGCTTGGAACGCCATTGGTTGTTTCAAGTTGATAGATGCGCCGCTTTTTGATCGCGCCAAGTGATGGGTCCCACGGCACCGTAAGCTGCGCTTTGCCGCTCACGAGTTCGGCTTTGGTGATTCCTTGTGTTTTGGGTGCTCCGGTGTCGGACAGGGTGACTCGAAGAACCTTCGTATTGCGGTCGCAGATGTTCTTCGCGGTGCAGGCGCGAACACCGAAGGCGTAAGGCAGTTCGTCACCCGCTTGAGTAAAAACATGTTCGGTCGTGCCGACCGAGGGGGTGACTTGTGCGACCGTGGCGTCCATATCGAGGGCCCCAGCCGTCGGGAGGATGTAAACTTTGTAATAATCCGCCGGCACCCCGTCGGGCGCGGCCGGTTTCCAGGTGACCCGGATGGAGTCGGTTGAGGCTGCGACGGCCGTTGCGATTCCATCAAAGTCCGGGACGCGGAAAGCATTGGTCGAAAGTTCGAGGATATTGCTGCCGGTGTGAGGCATGCCATCGATAATGGCTTCACAGGTGTAGCGATAGGTTTGGCCTTCGTTTAATTTCGTATCCACGTAAAAATTAATGCTCGGAACCGTTGAAGAAGCGATCAAGGCACCGTCGCGGTAAATTGCGATGCGTTTGGCATTAGCTGGGAAATCAAAGGTGATTCGGATTCGGGTCGTGTCGAGAGGAGTGGCGGTGAGGCAGCCTTGATAAGAGGTTTCGCTGAGCGATTCGCTGTTTGAGAAGCTCTCAGAATTAAAGCACCCCGCAAGCGAGATCAGCAGTCCCGCCGTCCAGGCAATCCTCCGAAGGGATCGAAAGTGTTTGCTCATCATACGTACATCCTCGCTAACGCTCTAAAGCCTCAGGCGCAACAAAACCTGATAAGTTTAGTTTACAATTATTTACAAAGATATTCAAGACCTGATTGGCTGGAAAAAGCTTGAAATTTCAACCACTTGAAAATAATTATTTAGTTTTATTAAGGATTTGGAATGTAAGTGCATCTGAACCCAATGCTGGTGTTCCGTGTCGAAACGTCGTTATTCAGGTTGATATAGTAGATCCCAGCCACTGGCCCCTGATAGTACGGATCCGTGCTCACCCATGCTCCGCCACGGTGAATTGCAGCACCGTTGCCTCCGGACAGATATCCTTTGCCGGTGTAGTAGCTGAAGTATTGGCTGCAACTATAACGGAAATAGGTGCAGTAAGTATTCATCATCGACCGGGAGGGGCCAAAGTTATTCAAGTTGGCGTCGTTGTAGGCAACCCAGTTCGGGTCTGTGATGCTGAAGTATTCTGTACTCGTAAACTGAACTGAAGTACCGGCTGCTTCAAGCGAAGGCAAAATGAGAGAACCGTCGATCGTCTGGCTTTCGACGATGGAGCTGACCCATTCGCTCACGTTGCCCGAGAAATCCCAAATCACTTCGTTGTTCGATAGAGTGTATGTCCGTTTTTGGGCGGAGCCGCGGGAGGTCCCCGCAAAAGGATCGCTCAGGTCGGTGTTTGTCGTAGCTGATTTGGCTGCCATGCCGATGCCGCTTGCCAGCAGGAGTCCATCTGTTTGCGCGGTCGCGGAGGGATCGGCTCCTGAAAAACCTTGAGGCAACCGGGGTATGGGTTCCCAAGTGCTTCGAACATCCGCGCTATAATTCCCTGAAACCGATTCAATGTCTCTCGCGAGGGTTTGCCACTGGCTATTTGAGATCAGCGAATAAGTGCCATTCGTGCCGAGATTCGCATTCAGCGCGGCACAGCGGGTCTCTGCCTCGGGTCTGCTGATGTTCGTCCAGGGGGTCCCGTCACTGCGGGAAGCGGCGTAATAGCTTTCGTTATAAGCGGCGGCGCCGCTTCCGGCGTTGGCGAGGACTGCGGGTCCGGTCTCGGGATGGGTTAAAACCGCTTTCATCTCGAACTTGGCCACGCAGAAATCGCTCGTTACATAAGCGGTGTTCTTCTTGACCGCGATGTAACCTTCGGGGCAAACGAAACCGTTCACGACTTTGAATTTAACGAAAGATGAATTGCCGTAAATATTCGCGGTCGTCACTTTGAATTCCGGTGCCGCGACGTTGCTCGAGAACGTGACTGTCACGTCGAGCTGGCCGCTTCCGCTGCAGGTGCCGGAGATCGCGGTCACGCCGGCATTGAGGGCGGTCCCCGTCACGATGTTCGCCGTCGGATCGCAGCTTCCCCTGAAGGACTGGGTCATCGCGCTGACTTTTCCGCCATACTCGATCGGAGTGAGATTGCCCGCGCCGTCGTTCAAATGGGTGATGGAGGGGGTGGTCGGAACTTGATTATGAACCCAGACGGACGCTCTGAAGATATTGGGCGGATAAACCTGCTTCGACGGGTTGTCCGTGTCGTTCGCGATGAATACGTAATTGATGTATCTTTCAACGCCATCGAGGGCGGCGTCGGCGGAGGCGCTTTCGGTATAGGTCTTCGTCAGCGTGACGTTCGAGTTCGTGTTATCGAGCGGCGGAGCGATCGCGGTATAACTGGCCGAGGTGCTGGGATCCGGGAAATCGGCGAGGTTCTTCGTGCCCGCGATTTTCCTGTAGACCATGACTGAAACGTTCTTGGCCGGCCCGTTGTCCCAAACAGACAAATCGATACTCCAGGTCTTTGCCGTCCCGAGGTCCCTGAAAACGCCGGTGTTGGAAAGAATCTGCTCGGGCGAATTCGTGCCGCCCGTAATGGTAAGGGCGCGGATTTCGGGGGGTGTGATGTCGCGGGTAGCGATCTCCTTGCCTTGTGTGTCGCAGCGGAAGGTGGGAGCGAGTCCGAGTTGCGCGAACCCGTCAAACGCGCAGACCAGGTAATAGTACGTCGTGCTCTGGGCGATCGAGGGCGCGACGTCGTTAAAGGAAGTGCCCGGGCCGACGGATGACGCGATCAGGTAGCCAGCCGGTGGATTCGCGATTTCGTCGCTGGTGAAGTTGTTGCTTGCCTCTCCGGTTTTCGTCTTCCTGAAAACTTTGTAAATGATGGGATCATGTCCTTCGGTTGTGAAATAGGGGTTGTTCAGGTCTTGGGAATCGTGAGCCTCGCTCCAGGTCAGGTGGACCGCTCCGTCCGAATACGAAGGATTGGTCGCGGGGATGAATTCCGGCGGAGTGGCATCATAGGCATCGGCATCCTTGTAGGAAATCGCTGGATTGAGATAACCGATATTTCCATCCACATCATAGGCACGGGCATGGAGATAAATTTGTTGGAACGGCTTCAGGTTGTTGACCTTGCAGGAATTGAACGGCGGTACGGCGGTGAAGGCGGCCGGGCAATTGTTGGCGGGGCATGGGCACCGTTTGATTTCAGTAATGGTCGGTGTCGGAAGTCCTGGATTATCCACTTCGAAAATCACGATCCCGGCGTAATTGGGCTGGTCAGCGACCGGCGGGATATCCCAGCCGACTTTGACGACGCCCTCTCCTTCGGCAGCCGTTGAAACAGCGCTCTTGATTCCGCTGAAGTTCTTCGGAGGTGTGAGTCCACGCAGCTCGACGACTTTCGATACGTCCAGATCCGTGCAGTTCGCGTCTATTTCTGCTCCGGCGTTTCCGATATCACAGGCGTCGACCTTCACGAAAACAAGCTGTCTCTCGTCAAAGGTCAGGATCGGATCGGCTCTCTCCAGGTCGTACCCGGTCGGGTATAGGTTTCGTTTGAATTTTTTTGTCATTTTGGCCGATTTTGTGTACGGCGCGACAGTTCCCTCGGTCCAAACAGTGATCTTGTAATCTTCGATATCAGAGCTGGCTTCGGCTACATTCCAGCGGATCTCGAGTTTCCCGTTATCCCCGTTCGTCGGGTTCCAGCTCAGGCTTTGGATTCCGTCAAAGACCGGGGCTGTTTTGTCGAGGGTTTTTTTGATGACGGCATCAGTCTGTGGCAGCAGCGCGATCTGATTCGAAACGTTTCCGGCCGCATCCACGCTTTTCACGCAGATGCTGTAAGTCGTTTTCGGGAAAAGATCGGTAATGGCTTCAGAAACCGGGTCGCCATTTCGAAAGTTCGAGGCTGGGACTGTTTTGTAGGGAAAAATAGCATCCAGACAGGCATCGCCTTCAGAACTCGGAATCGCGTAAATCCAGTATTCATTGGGGCCATTCGGGTCGGCGTCATTCGCCGGAGCGCTTTGGATGCCCTGATAGCCATATTGAGCGGCGCGTGCAGTCCATTGGACATAAAGGGTGGTTTCGTTGATGAGTCCCAGTTGAGCGGGGATCAGTTCCTGAGGATTTTTGACAGCGGGAACACCGATCGATAGCGGCCGAACGAGGTCATCTCCCGTGAATACCTTGACGACTTGCGTATTCGCGGTGGTCTGGGTCGGGTTCGCGAGGTCAGCATCGCGGACGACGAAGTAATACCACTTGTTTTCGTCTGATGCGCCCAGATTGAGCGCGAGAGTGGTCTGAGGGTTCCAGGGTTTGTCGACGTCAAAATTTTTCAACGTCGTGAGTACTGTTCCGTTTTCGTTACTGCGAGAAACAACTCTGCGAGCAATGCCTCCGTCCCGATGAGTCCAGGGAACGGTGATGAGAATTTGCGCGTTCGAAACGATGGCCGAAGTGGCGCCCAGAGTTCGGGGGAGGCCTTGATCCGAAATCGCCACCTTTTTGAACTCAGTGTTTGAGTCACAGATATTCGCGACTGAGCAGGCTCTGACTCCGAAGGCGTAAGTGAGGTCGTCGCCGAGATCTTTGATGATCGCGCTGTTCGTTCCTGAGGGAACCGTCGTTTCGGGACCGAGTGTGTCCATTTCGAGTTCCGTCATGGCGGCGAATGGTGAAACCGGAACCGCAAATAGCTGATAGTACTCTGCTGGGATTCCTGTCGCGGGATTCCAGGTGAGACGAACCTGGCGGCCGCCGTCCAGGGTGGCTGTCAGGACGCCATCGAAATCGGGAGGGTTCGAGGTGACTGGAGATACTTGGAGAATGCGGGTGCCCATCATCGGGGCGCCGTCGAAGACTCCTTCGCAGGTATAGCTGTATATCTGGCCTTCGATCAAACCCGTGTCGATGTAGGACGTGACGTTTCGTTGATTGAAGGTCGCGACGAGATAGCCGCCGTCTCTGAATATTTTGACTTTGCTGGCATCGTCCGGGAATTCAAAAGTTATTTTAACTCGAGTCGTGTCCAGGGGGGTTGCTGAAATGCAACCGCTATAGCTCGCCCTGACCTGAGTTGTTGCAACCAGGCTTTCGGAACTGATACACCCCGCGCTTATGGTGAGCGCTGCGCAGAGGAGCAAGATTTGAGATCTCACGAGGCCATTCATAGGCTTTACCGTTCTAACGTCCTTCTATACGTACAACCTAAGACGCGATAACCTGATGAATTCAGTATACTATTATTGAGATGGAGAAACAAGACCTTGACGGGTCTATTAAGTCTTTTGGTTTCATTGTCTTACGTAAAATTGTTAATATAATTTCATGCCTTAAGGGGCGCAGGTGGTCTTACTGGAATCGAATCGTCCCTGTTGTGCCGAGCAGTTTTGTTTCACTTCAGTGATGCTCAGGGCTTTGTTGTAAATCCTGGCAACCGGGACTCGCATATCCGAAGCCCATCGATAACTGGTCGCGCCCGGGTTCGCGACGCCGATGCGCCAAGGTACGGTTCCAAAGTCCCGGCCTAGGGTATTGGCCGTGAACGTGGTCGTTCCTTCGAGCGTCCCATTTACATAAAGTTTTATCGTTCCACCGCTCTTGCTGACGACCGCGACGACGTGATGATAGACGCCGGGCGAGAAGGTCCTTGCGCTCGAAACCCCTTTTGCCACGTTACCGGTCAGCCAATGGGTCATTGTGAAGTTTCTTCCGGCCGTATACGTCGTCCCGGTATGATAGCCCGCCTTCACGATGATCCCGTATTGATCCGTATTGCTGTCCCCTGCCGGGGGAGCGGTATTTGGTCTCACCCAGGCTTCAATGGAATAGTCGGAATCTTTTTGGATGTTCTGCAAGGTGGTCGAATTCGTTACCTCGACATATCGATCCCCGCTTAAACGATCCAGACCGAGAAAGTGCGGAGAGTCAGCGGCCCCGGTTCCCTGCCATCCGACGGGTGAGCTGCAGGAAGCGGGGAAGCCGGTGAGCGTGGCGGTTTGAAGTGCCGCAAGGTCGGACCAGTTCAAGTCGGAACTCGCGCAGCCGCTGGTGTATGGGGCAAGCATCCCTTTGGCGTTTGCAGCGTCGAGATGAAGGACGAGATTACTGCTGACGACGGGTTCGACGGGCGTCGTGCGGAATCGGTTGACGGAAGCGTCGAAATTTATTTTCGGGATGTTCGAATCGAGAGCGGACCCGTCCGATGAGCCGTAGATGTTCAGATTGAGGATTTTTCCGCTCCAGTTCTTCGAGCCGGAGGGGAGGCCGCCCACGGTCAAAGCGGTCGAATTATGAGACGGCGTGAGGTTAATAGTGCATTCCTGCGCGGAATTGATGAAGAGTTTTGCGGTCGACCCGTCGAGAATCGCGGCGACATTTGTCCAGAGATTATTCGAAATACTTGAAACGGACCGGCAGACGCCCGGGGTCACGTGCGCGGCAATCTGAGCTGCCGTGAGAACTTTATTGTAAATGGCGACTTCGTCGATGACCCCGGGGAAGTAGCCGGCCTCGCTTCCGGTCGCGTTTCTGCCGATGTAGCCGCCGCCGGTCGCGGCTGAGTAGCCGGATGTCTTAGTGTCTGACAGTGCTCCGTTGATGTATGTTTTTTGGGTTGAGCCGTCAGACGTGAAGGCGACATGCGTCCAGGTATTCGCGGGAATAACGCCGACCGTCCTCCAGTCCGAATTTCCATAGGTAATCACCGAAAGTTTTCCGGCCGGATCAATCCAAAGGCCGATTCCGTTCGTCGTGCCATTCTTGAAAATCGGAGAATTCTGAGCCGTTCCGTTCCACTTGATCCAGGCTTCAATGGTGATCGCCCCCGACGTGGGAGAAAGTGTCGTGAAACTTACGATTGAACTCGTACCGTTGAACGTTCCGGCGGTGTCTCCGCTGCGCCCCACTGTTCCGAGCGTTACGTTGGTGTATGTCCCGGTTCTGCCTCCTCCAGAGCTGTCCGTGGCACTTGTTCCACTGGCCTCGCCTAGACGCCAGTACCCGGTCGGCCCGTCTGCCAGGACCGCGCTTGAGAAATTGACCGTCGATCCGCTTCCGCTCAGTTCGAGCTTGGCGGAGGTTCCTTGTTTCAGCGTGAACCCATACCCGGCTTCGTCACTGTTGCTCAGAATGACTTTATCGGAGCTGCTGGCGCTAATGGGAGAAATCCAGGCTGTGAACAACACTTTCGTCATTCCGTTCAACAGGGATCCCAGGTTCATCGATTCACCGGGTGCGCCGAAAAAACCGAGTGCATAGGGTGTGCTCGAGCCGCCGTTCCCTGACCAGGGATCCGAAGCCCCCGCGCTCGAAAGATTTCCGATCGTGGAGCCGATCAGACCGAGCCAGGTGAGAGTACGATTGTTATTGAGGTTCACCGTGCTCCTCGGTTCGCTCGGAATGCTCGAAAGCCCAGTGGCGGCATCGGCCGTTGTTGCGTCGAAGGCCGCCAGAAGTTTCGTTTTCGAGAAAGGTTCGCGAACAGTCACGTAAAAAGAACCCGTGGTGGACTTCGTTCCGTCAGAAACGGTTTGAGTAAATTTAAAGGTGCCCCTTTGCGCGGCAGTGGGGGTCCACGCGATGGTGGCAGTTCCGCCAGCGGTGGAATAAGGATTGCCTGCGCTCATGGAAGGCAAGGAGCTGCACGGGGCCGATGCGGCGTAGTTGGGATCCGCCGGGTCAAGGCCGATTGTTTCGTAGATGCACGACGTGAAGCTCGGAGAACTGAGGCTGACGGTTGCAGTCGAGGTCAAGGTAAGGGTGTTCCCCTGGATAACGGGCGGATTGGAATTCGTCGCATCGAGTGGATAGAGCCTGTTTGCTGGTTGTGTCAGCACGGGTGCCGGGATCTGCTTTTTCACATTACGTATGCTCGTGACTACGTCGCCGGCCGCGTTCGTCTGGGAAGCGGTGAGTTTGACATCGCTCTCCGCCAAAGTGGAAAAATCAAAGGTAACGCTCCAGGTCCCGCCGACACAAGAGGGTGAAGCGGTCAGTGTAACGCTTCCTTCGGCTTTGACTTGAACTGGCAAACCGAAAAGCGAACAGGTCCCGACCAGGTCGGCAGAGTTCATGTAAGACGTACCCTCGGCTGCAGCAAAGGAGGGAGGACTGGTGGCTTTCGTCGCGTATCGGATGGCGTAGGCCGAATCGCCAGCCGCATTCGTCTGGGAGGCTACGACGGTGACTGTGCCGTCTCTCAGCGTGCCGACATCAATGGTCTTGGACCATTTCGGGTTTGAAGCGAGATTACATGTCGTCGTGGTCGTGATCGCAACCGGAGTTCCAATGTTGATCGTGACCGGTTGACCATCCAACGAACAGCTGCCTTCAAGGACCAAAGACGGGCTCGAACTCAAAATGGAGTTGGTATCATTCGCGGGCTTCGTCACCGTCGGCGGATTGGTACTTTTAAAGAAGCTGCGGATGCCGGCGCCGGAATTTCCGTCACCATTGGTTTGAGAGGCGGAAACGGTGATCGCTCCATCACTCAGTGAGGTGAAGTCCAGGCTTGCCGTCCAGTTCGGTGTTGAAGAGGTGTTGCAGGTGGTGACGGCCGAGGAGCTCTGCCCCGTCGAGCTGTTCATTGTCACGGTTACCGGACGTCCATTTTCGGAACAGGTTCCTGAAACTGTTTGGGCGGGTTGCGGTACCGCGCTCTGAACGATCGTGCCGTCGCTTGCCGGAGAGGTCACGTCCAGGATCACGCCGTTCATGTTGATCGCGGGTGAACAAAGGGGGTCGGACGCGTTTCCGATCTGGTCGAAGGCCGCGATCCTGAGGGAATTGAATCCGCGCGAAAGCTGGGCGGTGTAGGTGGAGCCGGTGCCATTCGCGAGAGCGGTGCCCGTGCAATCGGCCGAATTGTAAAACCAGTAGGAATAGCCTTTCACCCCGGTGATCGAGTCTTGAGCGCTGAAGCTGAACGTGAATGCGCGGGTCGACGTCGTGACGGGTGCTGCTGGGCTTGAAAACGTCAGATTGCCCGGGCCCGAGGCGTCCACGATGAGAATATCGCTTGCCGTAACGGCTTGCTGGTAATTTCCCGCGTTGTTTCGTCCGATCGCGCAGACGATGTTCGGACCGTCCACCGGCACAAACGAGAACGCGGTCGCGATCGAGAGCTCGGGAGCCGCCTCGAAGTTGGCGGCGCTACAGTCTCTTGCCCCGAGTGCGACAGCTTTGTAGTGCGAAATTTTCTCGCCTTGGAAGGTCACGAAGCGATTGGTGCGGCGAGAACTCGGTGAGGGCGCGAGTGTGGACGATTTGATTGTCATCGCTTTGGTATTATTGACGACCGTGAGGGGAACGGTCGTTACCGATGTTTCCTCGACCGGGGCCAGGGGGTCTCCTGCAGGAAGACAGGCAGAAATCGAAACCACCGCAAGGAGCGTAAACGTGAGCCGCGCGAACGCCGGCGTTCGCATGAGAAGGAAATCACGTTTGAATTTCTTCCAAGTCGGGTTCATAAAACTTCCTACAACGTTCTACATACAAGTGCTTAATAATAGTTTATCAAAATTATCAGACACTCCCAACTTTTTATGTTCGCGTGCAAGCAAATGACTAGAAGAATTTATCCGCTACTGTGTCACGGCTGACCTTCTTTTGAAGAATCCGGCTTACCAGACGAAGTTGATGCCGGTGTTAAACAGGTAACCTTGAATTCTGATTTTCTGATCGCTCGACGAGAAGCTCAGGAGCCCGAGGTTGACCTCGGCCGTGAATTCGAAGTGACGGCTGATCCGAATATCTGTTCCGAAGAGGCCCGTTAACCCGACTGAGGTCCCGCTGAGACTCGACGTGTTCGTGGTCGGCGTGTCGGTCAGAGTTCCGGAGATATTGGTGCGCGTATTTTGCTTCGCCAAAAAATAGCTGCGCTGGCTGATTCCGATTCCGGTATACCAAACCCGATTATCGTGCCGCTCGCTCGTGATCGTCGGGTAATATTGAGTCGAGTGGGTGCCTTGTCCGCTGAAATAGAAACGGGATGAAAAATCGAGACTGGTCAGAGGCAGGTTCGTGTTCTTGAGATCGAAGTCGGCGCGATAGCCAAGACCTAATGAAACGGTTCCGCTGAGATAATACAAAAAGCCGAGATCGAGCGCGCCTATGGACGCGGCTGTTCCGGCGTTCGCACCGATGTTTTGAATAATTCCGTTGCTGACTCTGAAGCTCAGTTTTGGCGAGTAGTTGATTTTTTCGGCGCGTGCCTCAGGAGAAGAAACCGAAATCATCGCGAGAGCCAGGAAGAGGAAACCTGCCCGGCGGCTCACGTGCCGCCCCCCGGCTGAGTTTCAGCGGGTGTCCCCGGACCAGTGGCGGGCGCCGCGGGCGGAACAGGAACGGGTGCGGCTGTCCCGGGTGCTCCCGGAGTTTCGGGGTTGCTTTCTGTTGGGTCGATCGCCGGAATCGCCTGTTTTGGCGTCACTGCGGGCGACGACGCAAGGTCCCGATTGCCGAGCAGTCGAGCGGCTACCGGATCATGTGGATCTAGCGATTGGGCTCGGAGCAGGTATCCCCGAGCTTTGCCGCTGTTTCCCCGCATCAATTCGATACTTCCTTGAAAGGCATAAGAAGCAGCGATATTCGGGTAAATTTTCTGAAATTCCTGGATGGCCTTCTCGGCGTCCTCGAGTTTCTTGAGGGCAACGAGTCCCTGAATCTGAAGCAGCGTCTTTGACATTTCATTTGCCTGCGCTTGAAAATCGCGCAGTAGGCTTCGGGAAAAATAGACCGAATCCAGTTTTGCCAGCTTCACCTCGTGGATGTCTTCGCCGTGAATGTCGAAGATCACTTGTGTGGCGATATGTCCGGGGGCGTTGAGCGTGGCGAATACCCGGCCATCAACCGTGATTTTCTGGAGCTGGTCTCCCGAGAGAACAAGCGGGGTCGCGCCGATCACCTCGCCGCCGGAATTCAGGATTTCAGCATTGGGCGGGTCGGAGCGAAGCTCAACCCTTGTGCGCGCGCTCGAGCAGGAATTCAGGGCAAATAGGGTTCCCAGTGCGATCGCGCACCAAAGGGTTTGTGCATGATGTGGGCGTAAAATCCTGGGACTCATCTCACTTACGGATCGGATTTTTTCGTAGGAAGCTTTAAAACCTGAGCGGCGAGCAACCAATCGCCGCTTTTCAGCTACAAATTCGGCTGTCCAGTGTGTCTTTACCGACACATTAAAATGAACTTCGCCGTATGTTACCCTTAAAACATAGTTAGTCGATCGGCACGGACAGGTATTTGTGAAATGCATTTGTTTGGGGGGTGCTGATCGAGGGGGGAACCATGAAAAACCGCATAGCTGGTTGTATCCATCCGATCATGACCCTGGTCTCTTTATCCACCGTATTATTCCTGACGGCTTGCGAGCAGGAGTATCGGTTCGATCGGCTGCCCATGGTTCGCTTCGCCGCGCTTCAACCCGATGTTCCGGGACCGGAAGCCTCACCTCTGCCGTTTCAAGAACGCGTTTTGAAGATGGATGCGAGCGTTAAAACGGAAACTCCCGCCGTAAAAATGGTTTTAATCGTTGATAACTCTCCGAGCATGGGATCGAAGCAACTGGTCCTTGCGAACGGTGTGACCGCGCTCGCCAAGCAGCTTTGGGAATTTAACCGCTACAATATCGATTTTTACATTTACACGACGACCTTATCACCGGACTCGGCGAAGCCGAAGTCCACCATCTTGGAATCCGTGAGCTATCAGTATCGGGATTCAAAAGGAGATCTGGAAACCTCGAGCACCATGCCGGCGGGGAGCCCTGCTCAATTAACGCTGGTGAAAGAGAATGAGCTCGTCAAGCCGTACAATATCGGAACCCTTCAGATAAGGCCGGGAATGACGGAGGCCGCTTTTGAGAGCCTTCGGGTCGGTTTGACGAATTCAATAGCAAGCCTCGGAACGAATGGATCCGGAGTCGAAGCCGGCCTGATGAGCCTGGCGTTTATTCTGGCCGAAACAGGTCCGAACCGGATTGTCAGCCCGGGTGATAAAGTCGCGTTCGTAATCCTCACCGATGATGATGAACATTTTCCGAATTTGCCGAAACGGGAGCTCCAGCCGCTGAACTATTCCGGTGAAATCCGGACGGTCGGGTTGGTCGAGGCTTTGGGGCAGGAAACCGGGACGAACCTGGGCGTGGCGGTTCATAGGAAATTGCAGACCCTGTTCGGTAACGACGGGTTCTATGTTTCCGAAATGATCCCGCAAGGGATCTCCGATCTGAGCGGATGCACTTCGGAAATTTATGTGGCCACCCATTATTTGAACTTTGCCGAGGTGCTCGGATCGCGGGGAAGCGTTCAGCCGATTTGTTCGCCGGCTTACAGCCTGGATAATGTCGGCGCCTTCATCAAAACCACGGCCGATAACAGCTATGTCACGGTTCTTGGTTCCAATGAATGGATCGCGGAGGTCTATCGGGTCCGTGCCGGCGAAAAAATTCAGGTCACGGGAGCCGAAGTCAATATTGCGGGGGGGACCATTACCTTCGCAAACGGAGTATTACTGCCTGGAGATTCGATTGAGTTGAAAATCCTTAGCCCTTAGGCGGGGCGCGTGGAGGACGTAATGTCGGGAGCGAAGTGGCGTTTCATAAATCGGAATGATAACTCGCAGATCGTAGTTTCAGATCCCGAGTCGGCGAAAAACCTATCTCGATTATTAAAAGACCAGCCGGAAGGGCACTGGAGCGTCGTCAAAGAGGAATCCATTGAAGACGCTCTCGCGGGAATTCAGGGCAACCAGCCCGCGGCACACCGGGCCGCTCATCCGCAGGCGCAGGTCGCGAAATCGGCGAACACTTCTTCGGCTTCACGGGCGCAAGCACCGGCCTCGTCAGTTCCGGTACCGCCGCATCCACAGATTCAGCCCGCGGCCAGGTCGGCAGCGCATGCACCCGCAGCGCACGTTGCTCCCATGCGGGGTCTTCCGGATGTCGCGCCCATGGCTCTGCAGCCGATCGTTGACAGTCCCCAAAAAACGCAGCCGCCGCTGCCGTCGGCGGTTACTCTCGAAAAGCCGGTTGAGCGACGTACGCAACCACGGTTCAGATTGGAGTTCCGCGTGATTCTGGTCTGCGGGACGAAGAGTTTCCGAACCCACACCAGCAACATCTCGCTCGGTGGAATGCAGGTTAAAAACAAAGTCCCGGCGGAAATGTTCAATCAGGCTTGCCGAGTTTTCGTCGGCAGTCCCGATTTAAATGAAAATATCGAGTTTGATTGCGTACTGCTTGGCGACAAGAATCGATCCACGTCGTTGAAATTCGTCCAGTGTAACGAAGTCGCGATTTCGCGTCTCAAGGCATGGATCAAACAGGTTCAGGATTTTCACGGACGACAGGACGATAAGGCGCGCCTGCGGGCTTAGCGCCTAGTTCTTGCTCTGGAAGACGAAGGGATAGATGACCTTCGTCGATTTGCCGTTTGAGGCGTTCGGAAAAATCATACTGCGGATCACGGAAAGAACGCACGCTTCAAGCTGGTCCGAGTTCAGGGTCGAGCTCTTGCGCTCAGAACTGATGACGGGGCCCTCCGGGCTGATTGTCCATAAGTAAACAATCCGGCCCGCGAGCTGGGGACTCGATAAAAGTGATTTTTCGTAGCAGGTCCGGATCTGTCCTCGGTAAGACGCGATAACGCGTCGTACAGTCTCTCGGTCGAGACCGCCGCCTTCGACGCTGAATTCGCCTCCGTCAAGTGTGCCCAGGCCTGGGCTGCCGACGCCCTTGTTCCCGCCGATATCCGTTCCGACTGTGTAGCCGGATTCGCCGCCCTTTCGCGCTATCGGGCCGATGGCAGAGGGATCGTATTTCCCGGCTCCCGAGAGCGTCGTTGCCGCGCTTGCGAGGCCTTGTCCTTCCGTTTTCGGAGTTCCGCCGGTTTTTCCGACTCCGATCGTTCCAGCTGCGGGATTCTGCAGCACGATCCTGGATTCTTCCTGACCTGAAAGCGCGTCGGTCACGATTCCTTCATTGATGATCTGATCCGCTTGAACTCCTTTGCCGGCGGGGCCGGTTGATTTGAGTGCTCCGAGAATCCCGACCTGATTGACATCCGTGACCGCGGGAGTGGGATTCGAGGCGGGAGAGTTGAGGCCCATCCGTTCCTTTCCGGGCGCGGTCTTGAAACGGGGCGCGCCGGCCGATGCGGGAATGTCGGGTGCTTTCGACTTGGGAACTATGAGTCCTACGGGAGTCTCCTTGGGTTTTGGAGGTGGAGTGGTCTGTTTTCGCGCGACCGGGGTCGGCGGCTTCTGGGCCCGCGGCGGGAGAGTCGGCTGCGGACGTGGCGTGGGAGCCGGTGGTTTGGCGAGTGGTGTCGGAACCGGTGCTGGAGCTGTTTCCTTGATTTCGACCGTGGCGACTCGTATGTCTCTTTTTTCCGAAACGGGGCTTTTCTCGCCCCGCATCTGGCTCATGAGTCCGACCACCATTGCCAGGAGAATTCCGAAGATGAGGGTCCTTTTCATCAACGGATCGCCGACCGGGTCGCGAGGGATCGGAGGGGCTTTCACTTTCGGGACAAATCGAACGAAGAAATCCCGTCCTCGCCAGCGGATTTGGAGCATGTCACTTTGGCTTACCGACAGCTCCGAAGGCACGACATGGATTCGTTGGCCGCGGTTGTAGATTTCGGCGCCGGGCATCTCCTGGAGCAGGACCCGAAGGAGCGGCGCGGCTTCTTGCCCCGACCAGTTCAACGTAAACTGCGGGATTTGCGAAAGCAGCCGTTCCTTGCGTTTTCGCTTTGGTACCATCCGATGCACAACGTTCTCGATAGCGCCGGAATCGACTCGTACTTGAACGAGCTCGAGTACTTCCGTCGAGTGGGCGTTGGATATCTTCAGGAGGTTTTCTTGGATTTTCCCGCCTATAACTTCCTTCGAATCCAGTTTGTCCTTGATACACGCGAAAACGAAACCAGTCACGACGACCGGTTCCGTCGAAAGCACAAGGCCTTCACTCCCGTCCTCGCGTCTTTTTCCCGCAATGTCGATGACCGACCACGCACCGATCGAGGGGTCAAAACGTCCCGGACCGATCCATTCCACGAGAAAGTGCACCGGCTTCACTCCGGGTGCGCGAAGAACCACGTCGCACGTCGGCGAACGGCCGATTGTCAGCAACGGCCGTCTCAATTGGGCTCTCGCGATCTCGAGATTTGCTCGTGAAATGATCAGGGTCTTCATTTTTTCTTTTTCTCTAAAATCAGGTATTGGGGTCTATTATCCTTATCCGCAACGTGAAAGTCATTGAAGTTCTCCCGTTGGTAAAGAACGGCATCAAGTGAGAGCGTCTGGCTCTCCGTCTGAAGAAAGAGCTCGGGAGTGTTCTTTTCGCCCTCGATGATGTCAGCATCGAAATCGAGGACGGCGGACATCGGCTTCCCGGTGTCTTTGTTCTGGCTTTGTGCTTTTACGGAATTCTTCGGGCGAGCGGCCATGGGCGCGGCTCTCTTTGTCCGGGACTTCGCCGACGTACCTCCGGCGGGCGGTGTTGCCGGTTGCGCAAAAACGGCATGCGCGCCCAACGCGAACGAGATTGAAAGAATGGCGACGCTCGAAAGGATCTGGTTCATCTGGTTTGCTCCTGCCCCGCTGGCGGGATTGCCGGCGAACTGGTTTGGTGGCCGTAGTACTGCCCGGCCAGCTTTTTCCAGGTTTCGATGATGAGTTCCTGTTTGTTCTTCTGCAGCTCCTCGAGCAGATAAATCCGCAACGTGTCCTTATGCGGCGAAGATAGCAGCAGTCCGGTGCGGATCCAGAAGTAGTCGGTATCGGCGCTGAGGTGGTCGGCGCGAAAAAAGTCCAGGAGAACGAGTGCACCGAGGATGTTGCCGAATCTCGCGATATTGCGGATCCCGATGAAGACAGTGTCATCGAGAAATGCCGGAGGCCAGGTCCAGTCCTGCATGGCAGGGCGGGGAATCAGGCGGGAGTCGCGCTGGAGCTTCAGCTTATGGGCCACTGCCTGGATGGAAGCCGATAGCTTCATGAATTCCGTGCTCTGGTCCTGAAATTCCTTCGCGAGGTTCTGAAGACCATTCTTGTACTGGATGACCTGTTCAGGCGTCAGCGCCTTTGGAATGGGGGAGCCCAGGATGAGATTGGCCACTCTGTTCTCGAGGTCCGCCGCGCTTTCGACTGCCCTGATCTGAACTTCAGCGGGAAGTTTTTTGATTTCGGCGGAAACCGTCTGCCGGATTTTCTGTGTTTCGGAAACGAGGCTCTGGATGGCCTTTTCAAGGATTTTCCCGTCGAGATTCGGTTTGGGGAAGCTGAGGCGCCGGATTCTGAGTTCAATCGGAATATACGGCTGAGGGCCTGTGGCCGCGAATTTGTAAGTGCTCCCGAGGAGCCGGACGGCCAAATCAGAACGTGGAAGCAACCATTGGCCTTCGTGTATCCGGAGGGCGAGCAGCGCGAAGTCGCGTTCGGTGGCGCTGAGATTGTTCTGAGACCGGCAGTAATCGATCACCACCTGCGGCTTCACGAGCGCGAGCAGGCCCAGAAGATAGTCCCGTTTGTCAGCATTTTGGGCCCGCAAATCAGCGAGGGAGGGCGTCTCTCCGGCGGCGATCAACGAAACCAGCCGGAGGTATCGCAGGTCGTGATTGTCTTGGGGGTTTACCCGGCCAACCGGCAGAAGCTGCGCGGCCTCGCTGTATCGACCCTCCTCCATGCTGGTACGCCAGCAGCGGAGGACGAGGTCTTCCCAGGTTTTTTCGGCCCTCAGGTCCGGTGGCAATGCAATGAGCTCGGCCGTGAGTTCCCGGTTCATCTGTTTTTTGAATAAGTATCTGAAATATTCATCTCTCGCGACGAGCGCTTTTGCCTTGTCCGGATTGGATGCGAGGAAGTTCTGGATGTGGGCTTTGAACTCGGCCGTGCTATCGGTGGATTTCGCTTTCGCGGCGAGGGCGAGCGCCGCTTCCCGCCGGAGTTCGCTCATTCTGGCCTCCGGCTTTCCTACCTTGGGCACGCGTGAATCATTCAGAACCGCCGCATGCTCTCCCGCCCTGAAGCGCGCCCACTGCAACCGGAACAAGGCGTCGGCTGAATTCTCCCGCTGAAAAATCTTATCCAGAAGCGAGATGGCTTTTGGGTATTGGTTCGAATCCATCAGGATTTCCGTATAAAGCTTCGTGATTCGAAGCCACTGATCCGACTTTTCGTGCTTTTCGGCGAAATTCAGGAGAATGGGCACGCGTCGTGCGCGCGCTTCGGTCGAGGCAGGAGGGGGGCCCTTGGCGATTTCATCGAGCGCCGCGAGCTGGTCGAGAATTGCCCGGTCCTGAAGCCAGGTGGGGAATGACCGGTCGAGCTGAATGAATTCCGAAAGACGATCCACGCAGGACCAGTCCTTCATGTCGAAGCAGACATCCCGCCATACGTTGAATATGAGCGGCCTGGTTTTCGCGCCGGGAAAGTATGAGTTGAAGAATTCAAACTGTGATTTGAGGGACTGTCCGAGCTCGTCACGCGTGAATGGTTCCGGCGTCTTGGTCCGCCTCGCGAACGTATCAATGTATGCCTTCATCAGGAACTGAGTCTCGGCGAACACCTGGTCGGAAACTTTCTTGAAGACAGGGGAATCCGGCCGAATCTGCGCGCTTTTGAGTGTTTGCACCAGCCGGAAGAAGCGTTTTGCATGATCGCCCGAGGCGTAAAGCTTCCGGTTCACCCGAACATCCGCGAGCATCAGGATGATGCGTTTTTCCGGATCGTTTTCGAGCTGCAGCAACCGTTCGATAACCTTCGTGTGCATGACGGCGAGGCTCTGGCTGTCCAGACTGCTTCGGACGTAGTTCAGGAACTCGACTTTCTTTTGTGTGTCGGCAAAGATCTGGTCGGCCAGCTGAATCGCATCGGCTGAATCAGCGTGATGTGCCAGCAGGAACGCGAGGTCACGGATACTGTCCTTTCCGAGCCCCTGTTTGGAGTCGTGCTGGATCATGGAGGCGAAGATCTTTTCCGCCTTTTCGGGCTGTTTCAGATTGATGTAGCACCACGCGGATTTGTAATTTGACAGTTCCTTCTGCGCGCGGCTCATGGAACCGAAGAAATTCGCGTAATAGCTGAGCGCTTCCTTGTGAAGTCCGCTGTCAAACAGGTCTTCAGCGACGAAGAGCGCGACCCAGCCCGCGTTTTCTGCCTTGGGGTTCAGCTGCAGGTATTTTATGAAATGCGCGCGGGCGACGTGCATCTGGTCCAGGTACAGATATGAAAGACCGAGCAGAAAGTGTGCTTTTTGCGTCTGTTCGGGAGTCGGTTTGGATTGCAGGACTTCGTTTGAATCCTTTACGGCCGCTTTAAGCAGGTCCGTGTTGGCCTGATTGAGTCTGAGTTGATCGCCTTGGATTGCCGCCTTGCGGACGTAAAGATTGATGGCCGAAGCCCGGTTCAGGATGAGCGCATTTCTCGCGAGCGGATTCTTCGTGAGTTGCGCGAGGTGGGTCAGGCTTTGGACCGTCTCGAGGACCTTTGCGGCTGAATCCCGGCTTTCATCTCTTTCGTTCTGGTGCAGTCGTATGGCCTCCGTCTTCGTCATCGCTTTGGGGGCGTTCGGGGCGACGGTCCGTGACAGATCCTTGCCTCGAGCTTCAGACGGAGCTTGCGGCGCGGTCTGCGGTTTAAGGAACGAGCTGTCCAGCACCGGGTCTTGTGCTGCCTGACTGGCGCTCAGCGATGCCGTAAACGCGGCTAAGGCAATTATCGGTCGAAGGCTTTTTGACACAGGCTCTCTCCGATAAACTCATGACTGCCGATTTCGTCGATCCATTCCTCGGCGGAATCCGCCGGCCAGATCTCGAGATTCATTTTTAACAGGGCTTCCCGGCTTGTGAGTTTTTTTATCGGCTTCAAGGTGAGTGCCGTATCGGTCGCGCCGGCCAGGTGCGCGTACGCAAGTACGGTTTTGATGTCCGCCAGGAATTTCGGTCTTTGTTTTTCAAACGAACGTTGCAGGGCGTCCGCGATCGATTTCTGTTCCGCTTTCTTTTCGGCCAGCCTGATGATTTCGGTGTTTTCCGGTGAAATTGGTTCATCTCTCAGGCGAAGCAGCAAAGTGGCTTCCGTATCGCTCCCGGCCCACGACTTGAGTGCGCCCGCGGTGAGGAGCTGCTCGTAATTACGAAGCTCGCCGAGAACCTGCTCGAGATCTTTCTGGCGGCAAAGTCGCCGATAAATATAGGTCTGGATCAGATATGCTTCCGGCGACAGGAACGGTGAAAAATAGGCCGATCGCTGTGATGCAATAGCTCCGAGTGCGGTTTCGACCCGTCCGAGTCTGAAGGCCGTCCACATCTTTTCGAACATGATTTGCCGAAAACGCGGGTAGGTGCGTGGAATCCAGCTGTATACGGTCAGTGCCTCGCTGAATCGCTTTGCTCCGTAAAGCGCGCGTCCCATCGAATGCAGGACGTACGGAAAGATCGGCCGGGCGGTTTTGTCCTTTTTCAATTGAATCGCGCATTTCTGGTATTCGGCGAACGCTTCTTCGAATTTTCCCTTCAGCATGAGCTGATCAGCGTTATCCAGTGCCCGGTCCAGTTCAGACTTGCCCTGGTTCAGTCGCGCATTCCAGAGCCGGATAAGATCGAAACCGGAGCGGTCCGCCTGTGTGACAACAAGGGCGCGCAGGCTGTACCACTCCTGTCTTGTGATCTTGCGCTGATAGGCTTTCTTCACGAGACATCTGAAACCGATATCGTCATTGGACTTTATCAATTTCTGGGCTTGTTGAATCAGCGGCGATACCGGCGCGGGCGGCGGAGCGGCCCTGCCCGGATTCCCGTACAGCGCTCCGATCAGGAGAAAGAGAAGCGCGGCAGCGTGTTTTCCGGAGATTCCGCTCATTTGCTGCGCTCCTCTCCGGCGGCGACGAACAGGAGCGTTTCGAAACCGCTTTTTCTGAAAACTTTCACGACATTGAAGACGTCTTCGTAAGGGGTTTCACGATCGGCGATGACATTAAGCAGGACCCCCGATTTCTTCGCCTCTGCCGGAAGCCGTTGAACATATCCCCGTACCTCGCCTTCGAGACTCGTGATCTCCGAGGCCACAGTGACTGGGTCCGATCGAAAGGCCTGGATAGGGTAGGCTCGGGAAAGAAAGCTGATCTGAACGAATTCCCGGGTGATCGTCACGCGCGGCGCCGATTCGGCGCCTTCCTTGCTGATGCTTCGCGGGATTTCCATTCCTTCGGGAACGACCATTTCCGAGGCGCCGAACACGCTCCCGAGAATCAGGAAGATGACGATCATCGAAAAGATATCGATCATGGCCGTGAGTTGAAGCTCCATCGGCCGGCGATGAGATCTTCTTGTCGTCAGTGGATCGTCGTTCATCCGTTCGTACCCTGCTCAGTTGATTTCTTGCCCGTCGAGGCCCTCGTCGGGAGTTCCGGATCGGGCTCTGTGCCTGCGGCGCGCGCATCGGCTTCATGGTGGGAAATAAGCACAAGGTCGCTCATGACGTCGCGAACCCCGTCCATGACCGAAATGAGGTCCTGGTACGGCAGCTTCGAACCAAGGCCGACCTGAAGACTTTTTTCTTTCGGGTATTTGGCCGAGAAGTCCCGGGCGAACTTGTCGGAGATTCTCAAAATTGCCTGCCGCCGTTCGCGCTCGTCCAGGGGTTTGAACGTTTCCGAGACTTCGCCGGGGTTTTCACCGCTCCAGAACATGAAAAGCCGGAGTTCCTCGCGTTTTGTCTTCGCAAGGATGATTTTGGGAGCGAGAGGCGGCGGAACCACCGGGTCGGTTATCGTCGATACTTTCGACGGGGGTACGGTCAACTTGGTGTACTCCAAAAAACCCGTCGACAGGAGCAGGAAGAAAATGATGGTCGTGAACATGTCGAGGATGGGGACGATGTTCAGGTCCTGGATGTGGCGCTTCGGGCGCTTGGCAAAAATATCATCGATCATGAGCCCGCTCGGATTGCTCGATCCAGGTTACGAGTCTCAGGCCGGCGTCTTGAGCATTCCCGATGATGATGTCGGCCTTCGAAGTGCAGATCGTGTGGACCACCATCGCGAGAATGCCGACGCAAAGCCCGGCCGCGGTCGCGTACATCGCTTCCGAGATGCCGGTGCCCAGCATCATGGCTTTTTGGGCAGGGTCGGCCGTTGCGAGAGAAGCGAACGTCTTGATGAGACCGGTGATTGTTCCAAGCAGTCCGAGCAGGGTCGCCACGTTCGCGATCAGGCTCAGATATCCGATTCTCGCTTCGGCGCGATGGCTGATTTCGAGAACCGCCCCGCCTAATGCCGATTTCATCGCTTCACGGCCGTTTTCGACAGCCATGAGGCCCGCCTTTACGACGCCGATCTCCGGAGCATTCGGTTGATTGTTGCAAATCTGCAGGGCGTCCGTATATCGCTTCGACAAGATGTGACTTCGGATCACCTCCATCGAGCCGTGTACGTTGTACGACAGCCTGAAGTAGAGCGTCAGAAGGCGCTCCAAGCTGACGACGACGAGAAAAATTCCGGCCGAGAAAATGAGGTAGGTCGCGAACCCCCCGTGTTGCAGTAACGTATTGATAGGATCTGCTAAAGCCGCCATTGCTCAGTTCTCCTCGATGATCATAGGTAAAACATGAAACCGCTCTCCAGGATTGCCATTGTGCGAAACGCCTTATCAGCGTTGATGACGCCTTGAAGATAGCCGGCGTTCACGGCAATTCGGGCACCGATAAAGTTGGATAAAAAGAAAGTTTTCCCGAAGCCAACAGAATAACGGGCACCATTGGTCGTGTCGTACCGGATCACCCCGGCGCTGATTTTAAAAAAAGTGTCGCTGCGAACGACATGACTTATTCCGAGGCTGTCTTTTCCGTAGAGAGGTGCCCAGACGAGTTCGCCACCGAGTTGATATAACGGGCGTGCCGAGCTGATTTGCGCGGGACTTCCGTCCGGGAACTGCAGGGCATCGATCGTTCTGACGATGGATCGCGGGCTCACGAGAAACTTCGGAGAGTAACTGAGATATATTTCAACAAAATCACTGATCGCGAAACCAGGATTGATGTTCAAAGCGTAGCTCGTGTAGGGTCCGTCCGAAAAATCCAACCCCATGCTGGTCGAGAGCAGAAAACGGCCGCCCTTGGCCATCGCGCGGCGTTGGACGACGCCCATGTCGCGAAAGACGTTGGAAACTTCTTCGGTATTCTCCGGCCGTAAATTTTTTTCGAGTGGCGTTTCGCTGCAAAAGGCCGCGCGAGAACATAGCAAGAGAACTATGACTCCGGCAGTCGGCACCGAGCTCAGTAACCTCATCCGATCTCCCATCTTCAGGTAATTATTATTCTATGGATAGCTGAACGTATTGTAAATGAGATTGGGATTCGGTTTTGACACGGAATGATTTGCGAGACCGCGTGGACAACAAAATTTATCAGTTTAGTCCGCCAAAGATTTGGCGGTTCGCGGTGTCGCCGTTCTCTGCTTTCGATGGCGCAGCGGACGGGCAGGTGAGACGCGTATCTCGTTATTTTCGATGAAGCCGCGATCAAAGGCTTCGATGGCTTCGGCCGCCAATTCAGAGGTCCTCATTTCGACGAAACCGAACCCCCGCGACTTGCCGGTGTACGGATCGAGAATTACCTTGGCCGCCAGGACATCACCTATTTCGAGAAACGCTGAGCGAAGGATTTGGCTCGTTACGGATTCGGGAAGATTGCCCACATAAACCCTGGTACCAGAGACCTCTTGTTCCTCAAATCGGCTCACTCAATCACCCTCCTTCGACGGATTGCATCCGGTGTCACAGTCATGGTTCTGAGAACAGTGCCCAAGCATTGCAACTTCTGGGCAACTTCTGGGCAACTTCTGGGTGACTTGCTGGGCAGTGTTTCCGGAATATCCCCGACAAAGAGAGAAGGTCAGAGTTTTACGATCGAAACGTGACCGATCGCCTTATTTAAAAAGCGCTCGGCCAAAACGGCAAAGCGGCGTGGAGCATCCGTCACGAAAATGGTGAGTTCGCCTGGCCTGTCGCACCCGCTCTCTTGCGTGGCGGCGTGGGATTCGATCAACGTTTTGAGCTGCTGTGCCAAAGCCACGCCGCTGTCGATGATGATCACATGTTCGTGCCCAAGAGAGATCAGTTCCCGGCGAAAGGATTCTTTGAGCAGCGGATAGTGCGTGCATCCGAGAATCAGGGTCCCGATGCCTTGCTCCAGAAGCGGCTCAAGGTAGCGGCGAATGATTTGGCGGGGAACTTCGCCTTCCGTCCAGCCTTCCTCGACGAGGGGAACAAGAAGCGGTGCGGGACAGGTGATCAGCTTCAGGGCGGGAGCGAGTTCCTGAACGGCTCGGGCGTAGGCTCCGGAATCGATGGTCGCCAGCGTGCCGAGAACGCCGATCGGCGCGCCTTGGGAGTTGCGGACCGCCTCGGCGGCGCCCGGCTCGATAACGCCGAAAACGGGAAAATTAAATTCCTTCTGGAGTTCCTTCAGGGCCAAAGCACTGACCGTGTTGCACGCGATCACGAGCGCCTCTATGCGTTGCGAATGGAGGAAGCTTGCACAATCGTGTGCGTATTGGCGAATTGTGGCATCCGAACGGATTCCATAAGGAACCCGTGCCGTATCGCCCAAATAGAGAATATCGACCGTCGAATACAAGGACCGCAGCTCGCGGACGACGGTTAATCCTCCCAGGCCTGAATCAAAAACGCCGATTCGCATAGCTGCGAGACTAGCACGTTTTCGTCTGGACATGTTACAACCAGCCTATGGTGAGACGGTTGAAGACCTGGATCGATCGGGTCCGGGATTTCCGTTCGATATTGCACAAGCCCAAGCGGGTTTTGGGTTTTTGGTACCATCCGGATTACGAGCCGAAAAGTTTGGCCGATGCGGCGCATCTGGTCGGCCTCGAGCCGAACCGAATTGATTTGCTTGTCGGGAGGCTCTCGCAGCAGAAGGTGCTCAGCTCAAAAGACATCCGTCCGAGCCCCCTTGCCGGCTTTGAGGACCTGCGACTGGTGCACACGACGGGTTATCTTGAGTCGGTGACCGACCCGAAGCTCGCGGGAAATGCTTTTGGATATGAACTGAATTCGCGCGAAGCGGATGAGATTTTGCGTTCTCAGAGGCGAGGCGTCGGGGGGACCGTGGTGGCGGCGCAGGCGGTCGTCGAGGGGGCCGTCAATATCGGCATCAATCTCGGCGGCGGCTTTCATCACGCCACTGCGGATCGTGCATCCGGTTTTTGTATTTTCAACGACATCGCCATCGCGATCGCGAAGCTTCGTGCAAACGGGTTCGAGGGTTCCATAGCGATCGTGGATCTGGATTTTCATCAAGGGAACGGCAATTTGGCGGTTTTTGCTAACGATCCGAGCGTGCTGACCTATTCTCTTCATGGGGTCGTTTGGGATCACCGGCAGGCCGTTTCCGATCGCGGGTACTCACTGCCGCCGGGGACGGGTGATCAGGAATATCTGAAAAAGCTCGAAGAAACCCTGGAACCGGCGCTCTGGGAGCATCACCCCAGGCTCCTTTTCTATATCGCGGGCAACGATGTCCTCGCGGGTGACCGGCTCGGCAATTTCGCCCTGAGTCCTCAGGGAGTATTGGACCGTGACTGTCACGTCATCAAAACGGCCGAAGAACTCGGTATCCCGCTCGTAATCACCCTGGGCGGGGGTTATTCTCCTCAATCCTGGCGTTGCACGGCGAATCTGCTGACTTACCTGATTACCGGTGAGGCCAAAGCTGATGAAAACTCGGAACCGGATTTGCGAAAAAAATTCGCCAAAATCGCTCGTACGATGAGGCGCGTTCCCGATCGGGAGGAGGCACGAGCGGAGGACGATCGTCCAGAGAACCTTTCTGAATCTGAAATTCTCGGCGACCTGAGCAGTCTCACGAGAGTTCGACAACTGCTCGACTATTACTCCGTTCATGGCGTTGAGTTCGCGTTCGAGCGATTCGGAATTTTGAAGAAGATCCGGGACCATGGTTTTGATGACTTTCGTTTTGAGGTGGACACCAGCGATCCTGATCGGCAAATCGTCCGCATTTATGGCAGAAGAACCGATGTGCCGGCCGCCGAACGAAGTCTTTTGCTCGAAATGGTGCTTCACCTGAGCGTGCTTCCTCCACCCAAGTTAAGCGGCTTTTCGACGCCTCTTCGGGTTCTCAGCGTGAAGTGGCTGCTGATCCAGGACCCCAGATCGGACTTCTCGCTGAAAAAACCGCGACTGCCAGGGCAGGCTCACCCCGGTTTGGGAATCGCCGAGGACATCCAGGAGTTTCTGGTCCAGTACTGCCAAAGGGCTCATTTGGACGGGCTGTTGAGTACTCCCTCGCATTTCCACAACGCTTCAGTCGCATCACGCTGGTTTCATTTTCTCGATCCCGCGAACGAGGGACGTCTTCTCGCGATCCGGCAGGTTTTCCTGAAATTTCATCTTTCCGAAGCTTCGGAACTGATTGAACAGGGTGCGCTCGGGCTGCGTGACGGAACGGCGGTGAAGTGGGAGCCGGCGGAACAGATTCTGCCCGTCAGCCGGCGACTGAAAGCGTTCTTCTCCAGTCCCGCGTACCGGATGGCCGCGGTCGAGGAGTGTCAAAACCTCCTTCAGGCGGGGTTGCAGACCGACCCGACGAAAACCGGAAAAATTCTCGGGAAAACGTACGGTTTTTTTAGAAATTAAATAAGGCTGCGCTGATCGCGATTCTTCGGCTGCCGGCTGCCTTAGCGGTTGAGTGTCTTTGTCGATCTTGATAGCAATAGATAATATGACGGAAAAAGATTCGCTGCCAGCTCAACCGAGTGGCGCTTCCGAAGTCGAACTTGAACTCGAAATCACCGATCTGTCCCGTGGTGGCGCGGGCGTCGCTCGCGATTCATCCGGACGAGTCGTGTTCGTTCCGCTGACGGCACCCGGGGACCTCGCGAGAGTGCGGATTGTTTCGGGCAAAAACTTTCGGGCCGCCGGTTCCAGACGGGTGCGAGAAAAGAAGCAATATGCCCAAGGAGAACTGATCGAAATCGTCCGTCCCTCGCCCGCCCGTCAAAAGGCCCGCTGTCCCGCTTTTGGCCGTTGTGGTGGCTGTCAGTGGCAACATCTCTCCTACGATCTGCAGTGGCGAACAAAGGTCAATGGCGTGCAGCATGCGCTCAAGCGGGTGAAGGTGGACCTGCCGTTCAGATCGGCCGAGGCGTGGCAGGAGTTCCCGGCTGAACGAAGCTGGGAATACCGCAACCGCATTCAGCTCCGTGGCTTCGGAGACAAGATCGGGTTTTACGCGCCGAGGAGCCATGAGCTGGTCGAACTCGATCGCTGCGATATCGCGCGGCCGGAAATCAATGAAGCTTGGGAGGAGATTCGAAACCAAGGAAAGCGGCTCCCCGAGCCTTACAAAGTCGAGGTTTACGTAACAACCGAGGGGAGAGTCGTTCGGGTCTGGAACGCGCCGCATGGGGCTGCCGGGTTCAGGCAAGTTCATGATGAGCAGAATGAGAAGCTTCGCGCCTGGGTCGGACAGGCGCTCACGCCAGGGCGACCGCTCTTTGATTTGTTCGGCGGATCGGGGAATCTGTGCGTCCCGATCGCTCATCGCATGGGTGAGGTACATTGCGTTGATATCTCGGCACCGGGCGAACGCGGGACGGGAGTGCCCGATAATATTCACTTCTATCGTTCGGCAGTGGTGCCGTGGCTCCTGTCCCGGACGAAAAGGAACGTAAAACCCGCGGCCGGCGATCTGCCGGAATCGGCAATTTCAACGTTCGCTGGTCCGGCCTCCGCGATCCTTGATCCGCCCCGGGAAGGGTTAGCCGAGCAAATCACACCGATCGAGAAGGCGTTACGAGCACTTCGAGTGACCGAGGTTGTCGCGGTCGGGTGTGATCCTGATGCCTGGGCTCGGGATCTTTCACGATGGATTCGTCGCGGCTGGCGCTTCGAGCGAGCAGCAGTTTTGGATCTCTTTCCCCAGACCCCTCATGTCGAAGCGATGGCTCTGCTTAAGATTGACTGAATCATTTTTGACCTTTGACATCAGCACTTTTGCCTTTTAACGTATATGAGTGAGACACCGAATTTTGCTCGCAAAGGCTTCGATCTTTGTTGCTCTGCTTTCTTTTGGCTCGGCATGCGCCACGTCTTCAACTTCCTCGGAAAAAAAGCCACTGACGAAATCTGAGCGCGCCCGGCTTCTGGTCGAGGTTGCAAACGGGGCTTTGCTCGAGGGTGACCCGATCGGCGCCTTGCAGGATCTCGCTAAAGCCGAAGCCGAGGATCCTAAACTTCCGGAAATCTACCATTCAAAAGCGCTGGCCTATCATGCGAAACGTGATCTGAAGAGAGCGTTGGTCGAAGCGCGGCATGCCGTGAAGCTTTTTCCACCTTACGCCGAGGCCAACAATACGCTTGGCAAGCTTCTGATCGACGCCGGGCAGTACGAGGAAGCGGTTTCTCCGCTTCTTGTCGCCGCGGATAATCCGCTATTTCGCGACGCCTACAAGGCGCTGACGAATCTTGGAATACTTTATTACCGTCGTGGTCAGCTCGAACAATCCCTCAGCTATTTGGATCGGGCGATCGAGTCGGAGCCGCAGGTTGCTTGCATCGCATATTATTATCGGGGGCATCTCCGCCTAAAGGAGTCGCGTTTCAAAGATGCGGTTCGCGATTACGATCTGGCCACTCGCAAATATTGCGGCGGTTTCGCCGACGCGCATTTGGCGCTTGGAATCGCCTATGAACAGAACAGGCAGTTCGACCTTGCCCGCAAAAAATTTCTCGAAGTCCAGCAGCGTTATCCGGATACCAAAATCGCCGAACAGGCCATGAGTCATTTGAGGTACCTTCCCTAGATGGCAACGGGTCATAGCGCCACATTAGGGGAATTTCTGAGACAAGAGCGTGAGCGGCGCGGGATCACGCTTGAACAGGTTGCGTCGGCAACGAAGATCGGGATCAGGATTCTCCATGCGCTTGAGGCGGATCAGTTCGTTGAACTCCCGGCCAAACCCTTCATTCGTGGTTTCGTCACCTCCTATGTCCGTTTCGTCGGGCTCGACCCCAAAGAAGTTCTGACGACCTTCGGGGATTTTATCGAGCAGAAGGCGCACGATCGTCCAAGCCGGGATGAGGGACATAGTGGTTACGCGTTTGAAAAGAGGGAAGGCGAGCAAAGCAGGACCATGCTCTGGTTCGTCATGGGCGGCTTTCTTGTTTTCGGCGCGATCGTCTTTTTCTTTTTAAAGCCGTCGCTCAATCGGCATCGGGGCTCGCATGTGGAAAAGCTCCGGGCAGCCCATAATTCAGCCGTGGCGGTAGCCGCCCCGAGCCCGCTCAGCTCTCCGGTGGTGGCCCCGTCGCCGCAGATCGTAGCCGTTGTGAGTGCGCCGGCGGAAAAGATCCTCGCAAAGCCCGGTCCCAAACCCGCCCCCCAACCTTCGCCCGTTGCTGCGGCTTCGACCGTGGCGGCAGCGTCCACGGACGCGACTTCCGCTGCGGATCCCCTGAATTCGGGGCTGGATCTGAAGAAAGAAGAAATCAAACAGAAGGCGGTTTTTCGGGCGCTCGGCGACGTCTGGGTGCGTTACCAGGTTGATGCGAAGAAGCCGAAACGGATCATTCTTCGCAAGGACAAGGTGTTGGTGTTGCGCGCCCGAGAGTTGATTCGATTCCAGGTTTCCGATCCGAAACAGATCCGTTTCAACTATAATGGTGCGCCCGCCAAAATCGTGGCGGACGAAAAAGCTGCGGTGAAGCGTCAGGGCGATTTGACGTTGTTTTTTCCGGCCGAAGTCACTGAAACTATTAAGGAACCCTTCCCTGATACGATTTCGATTTCAAACATCCCCGTTCCCGCAGGGCGGCCCCCTTCGCCGACCCCTAGTCCAACCCCATAAGTTATCCACGAACAAGTGGAACTTATCCACACGAACTAAGTTATTGAAAATAAAACATATTTTTCCTTATAATTCCATTTATTGAAGGATGTGGATAACGTTATCCACAAAAGCCCGTGTATAGGGCTTTTTCGGGAATTTCATTTCAAAGTGTCAGAGATTTGTCAGTAACGTATCGCGATTTTTACCAAGTTGCGCGACGGAAACTGAAAACGGCGAGCAATGCGATCACGATATTCGGCAGGAGCATGGCGAATGCGGGCGGAAGTTGACCGCGCTGGAGAGCGAGCGTGGCCCATGTCTGGATGCCGTAATAGATCAGAAGAATGACAAGCGCGATGAGGGCGGAACCGGCGCGAATCGCGCGCGTTCGGATTGTTCCGAAGCCGATTCCCAGGAAAACGAAAATGAGCGGGGTCATCGCGACGGCGTAACGTCTCCAGAGTTCGCCCCTGAATTCCACGCCAAAAAACGTATTTGGTTTGTGTTCGGCGATTTTCTTAAGCAGCTCCTTATAGGGGATCATGTGCGGCTTCGTCGTGCCGTCAGCGGTGCCTTCATCGATCTTCAGGAAAAGCCGGTACTCGCCGAACCCGATCTTTTGATACGTGCTGTTCTCGATGTCATTGCTGTGGATCGTGCCGGTGTAGAGCTTCATCAGCGCCGCGGATCCCAACTCGCTCGAACTCTTGACCTGCGCGATTTCCCCGGTTCGGGCCACCACGGCGAGCGGGTTCTTGGGCTCGCGTTCATCATAGATGAAAACATGTTTCATCCGGTTGCTGCGGGTGTCGACCTTGTCGGCAAACACGAGCAGGTCAAAAAAGCCGGAAGTAAAAGTGCCTTCGCGGATCTGGCTCGCGGCTTTCGTGTTTCCCACCTTGATCAGAGTCCGTTTGAAATTCGTTTCGCCCCAGGGCACCCATTCGAGATTGAGGGAAATTGAGAGCGTCACCACGATCATGGAAAACACGACGAGCGGCGCGGCGAGGCGCCCGAGGCTGTACCCGTTCGCCTTCATCGCGACGAGTTCGCTATCGGACGAAAGTCGGCCGAACGCCGTCAGAACCGCGATCAGAAACGACACGGGAAGGGCGACCGGCAGGAACGAAAGCGAGAGGAGCATGGTCATTTTTCCGAGCGTCCATGCGGATACTCCGTGGACGATGAAAAACTCCGCTAGTCTGAGCGCCTGAAACATGAGGAAAATGAATATGAAGAAGACGAGCCCGCCGAAAAAAGGCCCGATCACTTCGGTGACCACGTAAAGATCGATCTTT
>Ga0208375_1001213_pt1 | contig 30608 bp, 28 predicted proteins | sample RifOxyD1_FD_184038 | JGI IMG/M metagenome (GOLD analysis project Ga0208375, IMG submission 184038) | Soil microbial communities from Rifle, Colorado - Rifle Oxygen_injection D1 (SPAdes) | ecosystem: Environmental > Terrestrial > Deep subsurface > Rock core/Sediment | place: Rifle, Colorado...
TAGCAGATAGTTTGCCATATTCCGCAGTTAAAAGATGAATATAGGAATCAGTCTCCCCTAGCGGTTCCCGGTCTAAAATAAGAGCTTTGGAAAAAAAGTCATACATAAAAGCTTATAAGTGATTGTTATATAAACATAATAGTATAAAATATCAGACAAACCAAAAAATATATCCAAAAGGATGTTTTAAAGGGGATTTTTATAAGAGATTTGCTGTTTTTTTAGCTTGACAAGCGATATTGACTTTTTCAGCCAGCTTGCTATACTTTCTCCATTCAATAGGAGATACCCGAAAGGGTGTTTTTTATTGGAAAAGCCCATGGATAAAGGGTTTTTGACAAAGAAACCGAGCGTCCTTCCTAGCCAAGGCGGGCAACGGAAGTTTCTAAAGCGCCAGGATAGTCGTTTTTAAAAATAACTAAAAGGAGCTTTGGAAGCAATTATATGTTTGGATATGCTGCGCTATTAGCTACAGTGGTTTTAATGAATCCTTTTGTCGTAAACTCAGAACCAATACAATTAAACAAATTTAGAATAGAAGCTTACGAAACAGCAGGTGGGCAAACAGAACTTATTGCTCAAAATCCGGTGAAAACAGTTGGATCCGGAGAATTAGATGAAGAAATTTTTTACGTTGATATTACCGGATATTCCAGCACGCCGGAAGAAACGGATAGCACGCCGTTTATAACCGCTTCTGGAACGCATGTGCGACCAGGAGTAGCGGCGGCGAACTGGCTTCCCTTAGGAACAAAAATAAAAATACCGGAACTTTTCAAAGATCAGGTTTTCACTATAGAAGACAGAATGCATCCGAGATTAAGCGACCGAGTAGATATATGGTTTCCAGATAAGGAATCAGCAAAGTTGTTCGGAAAAAATAAAACTAAAGTAATCGTGTTATAAAAAACTGCCCCGACGAAAGTCGGGGCAGTTTTAATTTTTAAATAATGATATTTAGCGTTTTAAGATTAGTTTATTTTAAGAAGAAAAAGAGAGGGTTTAATAATTGATAAAGAGTAGGAAGGGAGCTGGCTAATTTTTGATTGAAGGAGTTTTTCAGTTCCGATTTCTGTTTATTTATAAGATTGACTTTTATTTTTGCTTCAGGAGACCAGACTCCGTCAACTTTTGCAGAGGCACGGATTTCCAATATTCCAGGAACTAGATTATAGTATGTTTTTAAGTTAAATTTTTCTCCTTTAGCGATAGAATCAATACTTTGTTCTCTCTCATAAATTAATTTGTTATTTTGATAAATAAAAAAACGAAAAGCGGTGGCGTTTTTTACAGGAGCAATAGAAAATTTAAATATTTCTCCTAAAGTAAGATTATCCCCCTCTTTCGGATAAGTGAAAATTGGAGTGGAATTAGAAGAGGAAATATTTAAAGGACGAATTGTTTTAGCCGAAGGAGTAGTAGTGGAGATAAGGTTGTCATTATTTGAGATATTGGGAGTGGAGGTGGAATAATCGTTTACGTTATTAGAATTGTTAATATAAGTGGTAATTGAAGATTTAATGGTTTTACCTCTATCTGTGGATGCATAAACATTAATGTAAAAAGGTATGGAAGAAGAGGGGGTATTTTTAAATAAGATGTCTTTGAGATAATCAAGCGCAAAAGAATAAAAGCATGAATTTGTTCTGTTTTTTTCGGTATTTTCAGAATAATGTATTGGCGCACCATCAATAAAAATATTAGGGTCAGGGAAAGCATCAAATGAGAAAAGTTCTATTTTGGAATCGGAAATTGTAGTTGTTGCTTCAATGTAGCAATTTTCCAAATCGTTTAAATTAAAAACTTGTCCATCTTTAGGATAAGTAATCAGTAAATTACCTTCAGGATTATTAACATAAATAGTAACGGGAGGAGATTCTTTACTGACAGCTTCACCATTTTTTTTAGCAATAACTTTTATACTTAAAGGAACGGGAAAAGCAATTTCTGATTGAGAATTAGAAATAGCATTGATAATAAGTATATTAGCAAAACAAAAATCGGTTTTATTTTTACTTTTGTAAGATCCTCCAATATTTTTACCGCCAAGAGAAAGAGAGAAAATGTAAGTATCTGCCTCAGGAATTAGTGTTGTTTCAATATTAAAATTTTGGCAATCTTCAAGATTAAAATATGAGCCTTCTTTTGGGGAAATAATTTTTGATTGCGGTAGCGCAGCTTTAGGACGAATATAAACATAAATTATTGAAGAACTTTCCATTCCTTTATTGTCTTCCGCATTAACAGATATTACAAGAATAGAATCAGGATAAGATTCTGCTAATTTATTTAAAGAATCGTAATTTTCCTCTAAAGCGCATTTATCTGTTTTATTTTTTTCGGTATCTTTTTTCAAGTAATCGGGATCAGAATCGCTAGAATATTTTATATTTACAGGAGAAGACGAGTTCCAAACAATAATAGAAGAAGAAAAATGATACTTTTTTGCGTTAGGAAGTGAAATAACTTCAATATAGCAATCTTCTAAACTAATTTTTTGTTTATCTTGAGGAAATATAATGATTGGCTGACGTAATATTTCTTTTAAAAAAGAAGTATTATATTCATTCTCTCTGCTCCATTTTCCATTAACTTTAACGGAAGCTGTTAAAGTTAGAGGAATTTCATCATAATAGTCACTAAGATCTAAAAAATTTGATAGTGATATTTTTAAATTTTTTTCTATTTTTATTCCTTTTTTAATTAAAAATCTTTTTACAGAAAGAGGCGTTTTATTTATGTCTAAGTTATTTTCAAAAAAATTACAATTTTCTACGATATTTTTTTGAGGATTTTTTTGATAGTTTTCATTCAGATCGCTGTTGTAAATTTCAATAACATCATCTGTTTCGCTTCCTATTAAATTTTTAACAGGCATTTTAATAGTAAAAAGATATTCCTCGGCATTATAAATTGGGTCAACGGAAAAATAGCATTGATATGGATCAAAATAAGACTTTGTTTTAGGGCCTTCAGTATTGCTAAAATAATTCCAAGCCACACCAGAAAAAGACGGGGCTTTCAAAATGTCTGCATTTTTTATTAGGTTGCTGAGGCGCTTTAAACTTGGCTCATTAAAAGTAGTAGAATCGGGAACGGAAGCGGTTATATTTCCAGCCATAATGCTGTTTTGTCTAGACCTTGATAAAGAATCAGAAAAGCCACAACCGGCAATACAGGGAGAGTTTTTGCCAAATTTAGCTTGGCACTCGGAAGGGAGGGCGCAGTTAGCAACTTTCGCAGAATTATAACCAGTTTGAGAGATATTTTTTTCTCCGCCAACTTCATCGGCAAGAAATCCAAAAGCGTGGCCAAATTCGTGAGCGCAGACTCCCCAAGCTTCATTTTCAATACGCTCTTTAGAGGAGCTAACTCCGAGAGCTATTAAGGGTATATTACTGGAAGCGAAGGGGTCGGGACCGTTATTGGTAGTCCAACCAAAATATCCATCGTTTTTTAATAGAAAAATGGCATTAGTATTAGGACAGGAAGAAAGAGCGCGATTTTTGATAGCGGTGTAATCACAGCCAGTGCCATTAGTTTGGCAGCCAAAATTTTGGCTGGCGTTTAAACTGTTAACATACTGAATGATAAATTTATCTTTATTAGATTTAAAAGGTTCTATAGAAAAGATTCCTAAATTCGGGACGTTTTTTGTAATATCAGGAAAAGCGGAGGAAGGGTTTAAGTTGCCGATTGATCCTGTACAGGATGGGATAAAATTGTCTCTAACTTCAGAAATGTCAGAAAAACCGGTGCTAATAAAAGTGATAACGTAAGGATTTAAGGCAGTGCCTTTAGAAAGAATTTCACAAGAAGGAGTTGCTTCGGCATTAGTATTAACTAATTTATAGTCGGGACCATAGTTAATATTTTTTTTGTTATCTTTAAAGGTGTTAATGTAACCGTTTTTTGTTGTTGTTTCAACGCTGAAAAAAAAGTTTAATATCCTACTGACTATGTTTGAGTTTTTAAGGTAGTTACTTTCAGGAGTTCCATCAATTTCAAAATCTCCGTCAATTCCTATAGCTTTTTGATTGCTTATAAATTGGTTGTCTTTAATAGTGATGTTTTTATTAGCAGGAAAAACTGGTTTCCAATTGTGAGCTTCATCAGTAATTATTAAAACCCCAAAACCATCCGGGTGTGGAGCGCTTCTCTTTTTACCGGTTATTTCATACCATCCGGAATCTTGGATAACGTTGCCGGTTATTTCGTAATTAAGACCTTGACGAATAGCAATACCAGCAGAGATATTGCCGATAATTTTATTATTTATTATTTTTAGCCCTTCGCCATAAGTTGCCCAAAAGCCATAATTAGAATAACTGGCGTCATTATTTTCTAAAATATTACCATAAGAAAAGACGACTTCAAAGGCGTTATGGGGGCTGTAACGAGCAGAATTTCCGGCGATATAGTTATAATCACTGGTAGGATAAGGAGGAGCTTCGGCGGCAGTTAAGAATAAGCCGTCAGCGCTGTAATCCATATTGTTATTTGTAATTTTGTTGTAGCTTGAGCCGTGAATAAGCATTAAAGCGGCGTTATCTATACCAGGTTTACGAATCCATTCCGCAAGATTATTGGAGTGAGAAAGGTTGTTATTGTCAATAGTATTGTGAGTGGCGTTATACAAAAAAATCCCAAAGCCGGGGTTGTAGCTTAAATTATTATCACTTATTTCAGAGTTGGAAACATTAAAGAGGCCGACACCAATAAAATTATATTGAGCAAGAGTGTTTTTAACAGATATATTGTCAGAATTTTGAATAATTATTCCGCCGCCTTTTTCCCATTTTCTATCATCGGAAGCGTTTGGAAAATTTATGAGTGGTTGATGGATGGTTTTATTAATAAAAGTTATTATTTCTCCTTCAGTTATATTTTTTGAGATATCTGCCTCTTTACTAAAAGAATTAGGGTAAAAATCTTTAGTAACAACATTATTACTATAAAAAGAGCTGTTTTCTATAGTAAGTCCTGTGGCGTTATCAGCAAAAAGGCCAAAATAAAATCCAGAAACATCGCAGTTTTTAACAGTTACGTTTTTCTTATTTAAGATAAGAATACCAATGCCGTTGTTGCCTGATCCGTTAAGGCGGCGATCCCAAAGGGGCGCTTTTGTGCAATCAATAATTTCTCCATCAGATTTAGCAATAACTACTCCAGTAGATAAACTTTCCGGAACTTGCGCTTTTGCGTCGAAATCTCCTCTTGAAGCTTCTACTTTATTAAAAACTAGAAAAAAAGAAAAAATAAAAAAGATAAAAGATAGTTTTATAAATTTCATAAAAAACTTGAGGCATTAAAAAGGCTTACAGTAAAATTATACCATAAAATTAAAAATAATTACGATATTAATATACAAATTTATACGAGTGATATGAATAAAGAGGAGGCAAAAGTCTATAAAGTCGAGAGTCTAAAAGTTAGAAGAATAACTCTTGCCTACTGGTAGGCGGGAATAAATATTTCTGGTTGGAAATCGTTGTTGATTTTTACTTTTAAAGTTTCGGCGTTTATTATTTTTTTGTTTTTTATAGTAACTTTTAAGGCTAAACCTTCCATAGTTTCTTTAGAAAAATCCTGGTCAAAGACAAAGTTACCAAGACTATAAGCTATCCAAGAGTTCCCATATTTTTCAACTTCTTCTACTACGTGAGGATGATGGCCGATTAGGATGTCGGTGCCAGAGTTAACAAGGGAACGAGCAATTTGTTTTTGAAAATCATTTGCTTCCTTTTTATATTCCTCTCCCCAGTGTAAAGAAATAATAACGATATCTGCGCGGCCGGATTGTTTCAGATTTTTTATTTCTTCTTTTATTTTTTCTAAATCAAACGAGCTTACACCCGGATTGTTTTGGCTTGCTTCCAGGCCTTCCGGATAGAGATTTGTAAAAGCAAAAAAAGCTACTTCAGTTCCGTTTATTTTTTTTATAACGGGAGAATTTGCTTTTTCTCTGTTCAAACCGGCACCGACAGAATTTATACTGTTTTCTTTAAGAATAGAAATTGTATCGGCTAAAGCTTCCCCGCCCCAGTCTAAAATATGATTATTAGCAAGAGAAATAACATTAAAGCCGGCGGATTTTAAAGCGGGAGCGACTAGCGGGTTAAATCTAAAAGAATATATACTTCCTTGATTTTTGCCATGAGAAGAAATTGGCCCTTCTAAATTTCCAAAAACTAAGTCGGCAGTTTGAAGAAAATCAGCGGATTTTGAAAAAATAAAGTTCCAATCTCCTTCTTTTTTATTAATAGATTTTTCCACGTCGCGTCCAAGCATAATATCGCCAACGAAAATTAAAGATGTTGGATTTTCAGCGGCAAGCCGGTCTTTAATTTCATTAGATTGACGCTCTATGCTTAAAATATTAGCCTGCAAACTAGAAGAAAGAGAATTTTGAAAAGCAAAAGAGAATTCATTAGAAAAACGAGCGGCTATTCCCCCAAGAAGCCCAAAGACTCCTATAAAAATAAAAAGAAAAGCGTGTGATTTAAACATATTTATTAAGGAATGTTTATTTTAATTTTCATATTCTTTATAAATAGAAAAATAAACTTCAAAAAGAGCAAAAAGCAAGCAAAGAGCTAAAGGCCCAAACAGAAATCCGAGAGGTCCAAAAAAACTAATGCCGCCTAAAACGGAAAGTAGAACAAAAAAAGAATGGAGATTCATTCCCCTGCCGACAAGTTTCGGCCCTAAAAAATTGTCAATAAGGCCAACAGCGGTTATTCCCCAAATAAGAAGACCGGCGGCAAAAAATAATTCTTTAGTAAAAAAAAGGTAAAGAATAGCGGGAATAAGCACTAAGGATGTCCCAATACCGGGAATCAAAGCAGTAATCGCCGCGACCGTGCCCCAAAGTGTCGCATTAGGAACTCCGAAAATAATAAAACCGATTGCAGTTAACACGCCTTGAATAATCGCAATCATAAGGTTTCCTTTAATAATAGAATTAATCGCTAACGAAAGTTTATCTAAAATCATTTCGCCATAAATGTTCCGAAGAGGTATTAAATCAATAACAGCTTTTTTCAGTTTTTGACCATCTTTGAAAGAATAGTAAATGGCAATAAGAAATATAAAGAAACTTATTAATATTTTAGTAATATTAGTAAAAATAAAACCGAGATATTGAAGTAGCCAGCTTAAACCTTGCCCAAGATATTTATTAAAATCAAAGGAAAAATCTTTTAACAACGGCAAAGAAAAACCAAATGTATTTTGTAAGTAATTTTTGATAGTATTGGGAAGGTTTATGGCGTTTTCATTTTGTTTAATAAAAGAAAAGAGCCAAGTTGCTTCATTAAAGATTTGCACGCTTAAAAAAGCTACCGGTAAAATAACGACAGCGAGAACAGAAATAATAGAGAGAAGCGCCGCTAATCCATTTTTGCCGCGCGTGACAATCAGCGCTTTTTTATAAACCGGGTTAAAAATAACAGAAAAAACTATGGCTAAAATAAGAGCATAAAGAAAAGGTTTAAAAATAAAAAAAACTAAAGAAAAAGCGGTAAAAATAAAAATAAGTAAAAAATAAAGTTCTAGTTTTTGATGATTCATGTTATTTTTTTCTTCCAAAATTTAAATTTATTAAAAAACAAAATCCGTATACCTAATAATTCAAGACCAATAATTGCTAACCATGAACCAGGAGTAAAAGGCGTGATAAGAGTAGTAAGACCGACAAAAATTAAAATAACTCCAACTACTTTTTTTATTTTAGGCTTATTATAGATATATTCTTTAATGATTTTAAGTAAGTTCATAGACATTATTCCGAACAAGTTACATTTGGTGCGCGGGAGAGGATTTTCACATCACTCGCGTTTGTTCGTTCTTTCAAAACCCACGGTTTTGAATAATTTCCTACACGGAGGGAATGCGGTTGCTTTCCCTCTGATCCACCCTTTATCCAAATCCTCTCCCGCGATGATTTAAAAGGTTGCGTGTGCGCGGGAGAGGATTTGAACCTCCAAGCCTTGCGGCGCTACCACCTCAAGGTAGTGCGTCTACCAGTTTCGCCACCCGCGCTTTTGATTTGTTAAAAACAGCTAAAAGGCATTTAATCAGATAATACCTGATTAGTATAATACATTTTTAGCAGTAATTTCAATAATTATGCGCTAAAAAATTTGAAAATAGAAAAGATGTGGGTTATTCTTTTTTCAGATGTTTTAATTAATAATTTTTATAGAAGAGAGGAAAAAGGAAATGATAGAAGGAAAAGTTATTCAAGTTGGCGTGAAGGTGATTACGTTTTCTGAAGTGAAACTTGGTTCTTATTTTATTTTATTAAATGAAAAACCAGGTTATGAGGGGGTAGAAGTCGTTGCTGAAGAAACTCATACATGCGCGTATTTGTATTTGAAATTGCATAAGAATAGAGAAGAGAATAATGCAATTTGCTACAGAGATCGTTTGCAATGTAGTATTGACTTTGAAAGAAAAGTTATTCCTATTTTTTATCTTAATTAAGAAACAAAAAATCTCTTACTTGTCAGAAGACAGGTAAGAGGTTTTTTTTATTTGTTTAGTTATTTAACAGAAGCGCCAATTTTTTGGCGAGTTTTTTTCTTGGAGAGGCCGCGCACAAAATATATTTTAGAACGAGAAACTTTACGGGGAGAGGAAATTATTTCAATTTTTTTTATAGCCGGAGAATTTATCGGAAAAACTTTTTCCATAGGAACATCCGCTACTACCGCTCGCACGGTAAAAGTGGCACCAGTTTCATTGCCATGTTTTCTAGCTAAAACCATACCTTCAAAACGGCCAAATTTGTCAAAAACCCGAATTTTAGCTCCGGGCTTTATTTGTTTTAATATTTCTTCAGGAATCATATTTTATTAAATAGTTTGTTTTTTGTTTTTTAAAAAGTCTTCAATTTTTTTAACCAGTTCGTCTATGGAAGTTTTAGCCTTAATAAAGTATTCAATCGCCCCTAAATCTTTTCCCTTTGAGACGTCAGAATCTTGGCCAAGGTTTGAAAGAATGATAACTGGAATGCCGGAAATTTGTGGATTGCTTTGGATAGATTCTAAAACTTCAAAACCTGATTTTTTGGGAAGAATAAGATCTAAGAGAATTAGATTTGGATAAAAGCTTTGCAATATCTCAACAGCTTGTTCGCCATCTGTAGCCAGATTAACCGTTATACCAGCTTTTTGAAGTTTGGCTTTAAGAAGAGAACTTAAAAAAGGGTCGTCTTCAACAAGAAGAACGGTATAACTTGAAGGAGTGGCGGTAGAATCAGGAATAGAAATTGAAGGTTCTGGCCGGATAGTAGTGATTTGTTCTACAGAAATTGGCGCTTGAGGTTCTGGAGAAATTTCCGCAACAGGCGGTTCTGCAATTTGAGCTGGAGGAATCGGAGAAATAGTGTTTGGAGTTGTTTCGGAAACTATTTTAACTTCAGTTTTATTTTCTTCGTTTTGGTTCATATAAAAAAGTATAGGAAAAAAAAATAATGAAGTCAAATAAAAAAAAGTCGCTTAAAAAATAGTTAAGAAAAGAGTTTTTTTGCTGCCCCAAGATGATCTGCCTTAATAGCAGAAGCCGCTAATTTGAGCTTACGCGGCCAACGCTCTACTTCAGATAAACTGAAGCAAACGACACTAGAATTTTATTAATTAATCCACGCACAGCTTCCGCTACACGTGCCTTGTTACGACTTAGTCCGTGTCACCGAACCTACCCTCACCCAGCCCAAAAACCGCAGGTTTTTGGGCAAGCACTAAATTTACAAGATATAAATTCCAAACAAATTAAAATAATTAATCATTATTTAGTTATTATTTCTTGGTGCTTGTAATTTCCCAAAGTCCTTCGAACTTTGGGCTGGGCTCTAGGTATTCCCGGCTCCCCTGACTTGACGGGCAGTGAGTACAGGACTCGAGAACGTATTCACCGCGCCATTGCTGATACGCGATTACTAGCGATTCCGGCTTCATGCAGGCGAGTTGCAGCCTGCAATCCGAACTGGGGCCGTTTTTGTGGGATTAGCTCCGCCTTGCGGCTTGGCAACCCATTGTAACGGCCATTGTAGCATGAGTGTAGCCCAGGGCATCAAAGGGCCACGCTGATTTGACGTCATCCCCACCTTCCTCCCAGCCCTAAAATCGGATATTGGATTTCAGACATCGGATATTGGATATAAATCCGACATCCGATATTTGATTTCTAAAATCTGAACTTAGGGCTGGGCAGTCTCGCGTGATACATATAACACACGACAGGGGTTGCGCTCGTTACCCCACTTAAGGGAACATCTCAAGACACGAGCTGACGACAACCGTGCAGCACCTGTCCCGCCGTCCTTGCGGACCTCCAACGTTTCTGCTGGAGTTCGTCGGGATTTCAAGCCCTGGTAAGGTTCCTCGCTTAATGTCGAATTAAACCTCATGCTCCACCGCTTGTGCGAGTCCCCGTCTATTCCTTTGAGTTTTAGCCTTGCGGCCGTACTTCCCAGGCGGCCTGCTTAACGCGTTAGCTTCGCCACTTTGAGGGTCGATACTCAAAACAGCTAGCAGGCATAGTTTAGGGCGTGGACTACAAGGGTATCTAATCCTTTTTGCTCCCCACGCTTTCGTGTCTCAGGGTCAGGGACGTCCCAGCTAGCCGCCTTCGCCTCTGGTGTTCCGCACGATATCAACGGATTTCACCCCTACACCGTGCGTTCCGCTAGCCTCTAATGCCCTCTAGTTTGACAGTATCGGAGGCGAGCTTAAGGTTAGGCCTTAAGATTTAACCACCGACTTATCAAACCCCCTACACACGCTTTACGCCCAATAAATCCGGATAACGCTTGAGGTCTACGTATTACCGCGGGTGCTGGCACGTAGTTACCAACCTCTTTCCGCAGGGTACAATCACCGAAGTTTTTCCCCTGCTACCGCAGTTTACAACCCGAAGGCCTTCTTCCTGCACGCGGCGTCGCTCCATCAGGCTTTCGCCCATTGTGGAATATTCTCGACTGCTGCCTCCCGTAGGAGTACGAACCGTGTCTCAGTTTCGTCGTTGGGGAACAGGCTCTCACCTCCCCTACCGGTCATAGCCTTGGTAGGCAGTTACCCTACCAACTAGCTGATCGGACCTAGGCCGCTCACTAAGCGAATTACTTCTTTACTCCGACACAAGGTCGGAGACTATTGGATATTACCCACTCTTTCAAGTGGCTATGTCCAACTTAGAGGTACGTACCAAGGTGTTACTAACTCGTTCGCCGCTATCCCTCTTTAGTTTCTTGCGAAACCGGAGAGGAATCGCACGACTTGCATGCCTTATCCACGCCGCCAGCGTTCATCCTGGACCAGGATCAAATCCTCAATATAACGCGAACCTTCGCCGGCCAAATAAAAACTATACAAAATAAATTCCGTAAAGTTTAATAAGGTCCGCGATGGTTCGCGTTTGAAATTCTTGGGACAACAAAAAAGCTCTCTTTTGCTTTTTTGTCGTAAAACATTTTACATAACATTTGCTGTCCGCCTGCTTTTTAAGAGACGGAAAGTTTTGTCAAAGATTCATTCTTATAAGCAAGAGTAATTATAAGGAAGAAGAGAAGTAAAAGTCAAGAGCTTAAAAAAAATAGAAAGTAGAAAGTTTATAAAGTTGTAAAGCAAAAATAAGAGCTTGCCAAAGAGAAAAAAACATAATACAATAGCAAAAATATGAAACAAGATATACATCCAAAATATTACGAAAAGGCGAAAGTGAGTTGCGTGTGCGGAGCAAGTATTACATTAGGAGCAACAAAGCCAAATTTAAATGTGGAAATATGTTCGGAATGCCACCCGTTTTATACTGGAAAAGAAAAAATTATTGACACCGCAGGAAGAGTAGAAAAATTCAAAGCAAGAAAAACAGAAGCAGGGAAAAAAGAACCAAGAAAAAAGAGCGAGAAAAAAGCGGCAAGGAAAGAAAAACAGGCAGCAAAAAAATAAAAGATAAGCTAAATAAAAAGTAGGTAGCTGCCTGCTTTTTGTTTTTGAGACATTATGATAAATAAAATAATAATAGAAATAAGAGGTGGAGCAGGAGGAGACGAGGCGGCGATTTTTGCCGGCGATTTAGCAAGAATGTATCATCGTTATGCGGAGATAAAAAGATGGAAATTTGTCGCGCTTGATTCAAGTTCAGGAACGCTTGGAGGTTATAAAACTTTCAGCGGAGAAATTTCGGGCGAGGGAGTTTATGAAAGTCTGAAACAGGAGTCGGGAGTGCACCGCGTGCAAAGAGTGCCAGCAACTGAAAAAGCGGGCCGTATTCACACTTCCACAGCATCAGTAGCAGTTTTGCCAATAGTGGAACCAAAGGAAGTTGAGATAAAAGATTTTGATTTAGAAGTAACCTTTTGCCGAGCAGGCGGTCCGGGAGGGCAAAATGTAAATAAAGTGGAGACGGCGGTAAGAATTTTACATAAGCCTACTGGTATTGTAGTATCTTGCCGGTCGGAAAGATTACAGCATGCCAACCGCGAGAAAGCGATGGAAGTTTTGCGAGCAAAACTTTTTGAAGAAAAAAAGAAACAAGAAGTAGGAGAAATATCACAAATAAGAAGAGAACAAATCGGGTCAGCGGACAGGTCTGAAAAAATACGCACTTATAATTTTCCGGAAGACAGGATCACTGACCATCGTATTGGAAAAAAGTGGCATAATATAGAAAAGATAATGGATGGAGATTTAGATAAGATTATGGAAGCGTTTAACAAGTAATAAATATTTTGTAAGTTATTTGTTGATAAACTTTCAAAAATAGGTGAAAAATAAAATTTTCTGTGTTTTCTGTGAGAAAACCTCACTTATCTCACGATCGTGAGATAAGTGAGGTTTTTGTTTTATTTTTGACAGGAATCTAAAGGAAGAAAAATACTTTCGTAACCAGTTAAAATTAAATCTTCCGAAATATTCTCATAAGTATCAAAATATCTATTTTTTAGATTGTTTATTAAAGAATCCCCTATTTCTTTATTTAATTTTTTTATAAAACTTTCTTTTTCGTTTTTTGTTTTTTTGATTAATTCAATCAAGGGATGTTTTCCGGTAGAAATCAACTGGTTAAAACGTTAATATCCTGTTGGAATTGATTGGCTTTATTGACTACCGGGTCGCCATAAGCGAAGCGATAAGTGTACCAGCGTTTGCCGGCATAATATTGCGCGGCGGCGCAACGTTCTTGTAAAACTTGAGCTTGGCTCGGGATTTGCTGACTATAAGAACGGCAGGAAGAAGAATAATAAGAATCTTTTAAGTAAAGGGCGGTGGCGACAAAAGCGTCAATATTACGCCAGGGAGAAGGAGGATTATTACCGGTAATTTTTGCAATGCTATTTTCATAAAGATTCCAGGTAGAAGGAATAAATTGCGCCGGACCCATAGCTCCACCATAAGAACCGTCAGAATAAATAGGACAGGAAACTTTTACAGAATCCGGAGAAAGATTAAGCTCTTTTAAGATTTCAAGAAAAACCGGAATGTCGCGAGTAGGATGCATAGCGGTTTTATAGAAACAACTACCAACATTTTTTCCAATAGAAGACTCGTGGTCTAAAACTGCTAAAGTGAAAGCGGCACGGATACCAGTGGCATCTTCGGCAAATTTCGCAAGTTTGTAAGCTTCTTCAAAAGACAATTCCCCGCCGCCTAAAAGGCGGAAGATTCTACTTCTTATTTCAGCGGCAGTTTGTTTTGTGTTAGTTAAAAGCTCTTGGTATTTTGACTCTTGGCCTTTAGTTGTTTTTAGTAAGTTGTCTTTTTCGCTTTTAGTTTTTTCCGCGACTAGCCGCTGGGAATCTTGATAGGATTTAAGAGCGGAAATATCTTCCCTTTCCAAAGCTAGATTTTGCTTTTGATTTACTAGATCTTCACGAAAACCAATAATATTGTTTAAAGTAATACGCAGATTGTTTTGGACAGCAATAATATTATTAACATCGTCAAAGAAGTCAGAAAGTTTAGGATTTTTCAGAAGGATTTCAACAAGGCCGGAGTTGTCGGTTTCGTGGATGTTTTGAAGAATTTCAGACAGTTTGTTCGTGTTGTCGCTTATGTTTTTTTCGGTGACAATTATTTTGTTTGAAGTGTCTTTAATTTCATTATCAAGACTTGATAAAGAAAGTTGAGTGGCTTTTATCTGTAGGTTTATTTTAGCCATTTTTGCTTCTAAAGATTTAATTTCGGATTTAAGAGTGGAGCCTTGGCTGCGATATTTTTCTATAGTGGTTTCGTAATTAGATATTTCTAATTCAAGTTCTTTTAGTTGATTTTCCAATACTTGCCTTTCGGAGTCGCTCCCAGCGGCTATGAGGGTGTTAAAATGATTAGGTTCGGAAATTGGGCCAAAGAAAAAGATAAAAACAGAAAAAGAAACAATTAAAATTTTTATAAAGTATGGAAAATCCGCGAAGACAAATCCGCGTTTTAAGTTGATGCGGTTATTAATTTTTGAGAAGGGGCTTTTTTCTTTTCTTATATCAAGCAAAACAGCCGGTTTCCGCCGATAGTTCATATTATAAGATTATAACAAAAAAAGATGGCTTTAAGGAGAGGGTTGTGGAAAAAGCTGGCAAAAGCCAGCTTTTTTATAAGAATTGATTAGTAAACCTTATTAGAAATTCCGGCGGGGTATTATTTCTAACGAAGTAAAGAATAAAAGCTACTTAGTAGTTTTGTCCTCTACTGATTTTTCTTTATCTCTTTCTGCTTTCTTTTCTTCCGTTTCAACTTTAACAGTAGAAACATCCACGACTGGAGCAATAGGAGCAGTTTCTTCTTCCCTCTTTTCAGTAACAGTGACTAAAACGGAATCCGGTTCAAGAAAAATTTTAACCTTTGAAGAGATATTTAAATCTTTAGCGTGAATACTTTTTCCAAAATCATCCAGAGAGGAAATATCAATTTCTATTTTATGAGGTAAGTCAGCAGGAAAAGCTTCAACTTCAATTTCATCAACAACTTTAATAAGCAGAGCATCTTTTTCTTTGACGGCCGGAGATTCACCAATAAATTCCACCGAAATTTTAGTAGTGACTTTTTCATCCATTCTAACTTGGTAAAAATCTATATTTTCTATTTCGTCTTTTAAGCTGTTTTTTGAGATGTGATAGATAAGAACAGGTCTTTTTTCACCTTCTATATCAAGATTAATAATGGAGCTTTCACCAGCTTCACTAAAAGCTTTTAAAAAATCTTTAATAGGAACGGAGAGATGCAGATTATCTATTTTGTGCCCGTAAAGCTCGGCCGGAATAAGTCCTTCTTTGCGAAGATTTTTTGATGCTTTGCCAAAAATGTTTCTTTTTTGCGCTTTCAGCTCCATAAAATAAAGTAAGGAAAGTATAAGATAAGAAAATAAAAAAATCAAGAAATTCGGCTAGTTTAAATAATAGTGATTAACCGGTTTAAGATCGTCGTTTAATTCATAGATTAAAGGAATACCGACAGGAATTTCAATTTTTTCTATTTTTTCGGGAGTAAGATTATCTAAATAATAGACAAGAGCACGGAGAGAGTTGCCGTGAGCAACAATAATAATTTTTTTACCAGATTTTATTTCAGGAACGATTTCGTTTTGCCAATAAGGGAGAAGGCGGTTTTCTACGTCTGCTAAAGATTCTGTAAGAGGAGGCGCGGATTCTAAATCGTTCATTACTGGAAGATTATTAAGAAAACGCGAGTCAGTTTTTGAAAGAGGCGGTGGAGTGTCTTTGAAGCCGCGGCGCCAGCGGTGGATTTGTTCACTGCCATATTTTTCCGCTGTTTCTGATTTATTTAAAGTCTCCAAAGCGCCATAACGGCGTTCATTGAGACGCCAAGTTTTTTTTATAGGAATATTCTGCTCGCTAAGTTCGTTTAAAACTATTTCTAAGGTGCGAGTGGCTCTTTTTAAAAAAGAAGTAAAAGCTAAATCAAAAGAAAAATTTTTTTCTTTTAAGAGACGCGCCGCCTGGCAAGATTGATTTATCCCCTCTTCTGAAAGATCAACGTTCTGCCAGCCAGTAAATTTATTTTCTTTATTCCAAATACTTTCACCGTGACGAAGAAGAATAAGAGTGGGCATAAAAAATTAAAGATTTTCGGTTTTAATATTTACGGATCGCCAGCGGGAAGATTTAAACTGTTCAGCAGTTAAAATGCCGGCTTCGGCGCCGATTTTTTCTACCACGGAAGTGGCGTTAGCTAAGCCTAAACGAATAGCATATTCAATATTTAAACTGTGACAGGCATTTTTTTGGCATTCTTCGCCAGATTTTATTAAGCCAGCAATAAAGCCGGAACCGAAAGCGTCACCGGCGCCAGTGGCATCCACAATTTTTTCGTTTGGGAAAATGCCGTAGCGCCAAATGTGGCAGCAGTCAGAAACGACGCCGCCGTTTTTTCCTTCGGTCATTACGGCAACGCCATTAATTAATTCGTCAAATTTATGGAAGATGGCTTTTTCATCATTATAAGAAACACTGGTTAAAATACTGGCTTCTTCCCGATTAACAATAATAACATTGATTTTATCAAGAAGTGGCTTCAAAGTTTCAAGACCCATTTTAAGATAAAAACGAGAGGGATTCATAGCAATCATAACCCCTCTTTTTTTTGCTTCGCTGACGATAGAGTTAATTACTGAAAAAGAAATGTTACTCGGAGCAATATAAAGCCATTTAGTTTTTAAAGAAGGGATATCTTTTTTTTGCAGATTACCGGAAGCGCCGCGGTGGATAAGAATGGTGCGATCGCCGTTTTGGCCGATGATAATAGTGGAATAATCAGTGGGATTTTTTTTATCTTCACTGGAAAAAATTTTTATTTTTTCTTTTTTAATAGAGGAAATAATTTCTTTACCAAAAAAATCGGTGCCAATTTTAAAGACGGCGGCGGTTTTAAATCCTTGGCGGGAAAAAGTGACAGCGGCGTTAGCGGCGCCTCCGCCAATAGCGGAAATTAACTCTTCTACTTCCATTTTAGAACCGAAGGGAAGACAGATGGCTTCGGCGATAGAGATGTGCAAGTGTTCCAGTTCTTTTTTATCGCGAATAATTCTAGCGCCGGGAAGCTTTAGGAAAACATCTTTAGTAGCGGTGCCGATAGTAATAACGTCAAACATAAATTAGTGATTAAATAATATTATTAATAAAGTTTGCAAAAATATCCCAATTCTTAAAAAAATCATATAACAAGTATAAAGCGATTATTGCCATAAAAGAAGTGATGATTACTGCCAGAATATTTGAAAGTTTTGAGTTTGTAAAATCTCCCATAATTTTTTTATTATTAGCAATTAAAAGCATAATAATTAAAAGAAGGGGCGCAATAATGCCGTTTAGAACAGCGCCAAAATAGAGCATCCTAAAAGGAGGAATGGAAGAAAAATTAACTAATAAACCAAGAATAGTGGCTATAAAAATTACTCCATAAAAGACGCGAGCTTTTTTCCATTTGCGGTACAAGCCTTCTTTAAAACCGAAAGCTTCACTAAAAGCATAAGACGCTGAACTTGCTAAAATTGGCAAGGATAACATTCCAGTGCCAATTATTCCTAAAGCAAAAAGGAAAAAAGCAAAGTTGCCGGCTAGAGGTTTTAAGGCTTCGGCGGCTTCTGTTGCTGTAGAGATATTATTAATACCCTCCGGCCATAAAGTGGCGGCGGCTGTTAAAATAATAAAGAAGGCTACAATATTGGAAAAAAACATACCGATAATTGTATCAAAGCGCATTATTTTTAAATCTTTAGTGGTAATTTTAGGACGATTTTCACTAGTTATTTTTAATTTATGGTGTAAAATTTCTTCTTCCACTTCTTCATCCGCCTGCCAAAAAAATAAGTAAGGAGAAATAGTAGTGCCAAAAATAGCTACTAAATTTATGATGTTTTCGGGAGTAAAATAAATTTTCGGAAAAAAAGTTGCCGATAAAATTTGGGACCAATTTTGCGGAATGGAAAAAGCGGCAATAATATAGGCAAAAAGAGAAATGGTTAAATATTTTAAAAATTTTACATAAATGCGGTAAGGAATAAACATTTCTAAGGCTAAGCTGATAATCACAATAGCAATAAGGGCAACAAGAAAATTAATTCCCAATAAAAGATTTAAAACAGCCGCCATTGCTCCCAAGACAGCGCCAATATTAATAATATTAGCAAATAAAAGTAGGAGAACAGACGTGTAGAGCAGTTTTTTTGAGTAATACCGCTTAATTATTCCAGCTAATCCTTTACCAGTAACAAGTCCAATTCGTCCGGCCATTTCTAGAACAACAATCATAAAAGGCAAAGAAAATAGCGGCGTCCAAAGTTGGCGGTAACCAAACTCGGCGCCGCTCTGCGAATAAGTGGCGATAGCCGAAGGATCGTCATCAGAAGCACCAGTAATGAATCCGGGGCCTAGTTTTTTTAGGAATTTTCTTATCTTTTTGTAAACGGCTTCCATAGAAATTACCTTTAGAACTTTTTTCTTTTTATAACTTTCATTACGGATTCAATAATGGAAGCGCTATCCAGATTATATTTTTTTATAAGGTCAGAATAAAGCCCTGATTTTCCAAAAGAATCTTTTACACCAACAAATTCCATCGGAATAGGATATTTTTTGGAAAGAAGTTCGGAAACAGCGCCGCCGACTCCGCCAAAAATCTGGTGTTCTTCAATTGAAACCACGCAACCGGTTTTTTTTGCCAATTCAATTATTTTATTTTCATCAAGAGGTTTTATAGTGTGAAGATTTAAAATAATGGCGCCAATTTTTTCTTTTTCCAAAACAGCGGCAGCAAGAAGAGCTTCATAAAGAACAGGTCCGGCGCCGATTATTAAAACTTGTGGTTTTATTTTTTCTTTCGGTTCAAAGATAATGTCGGCTCGACCGGGAATAAAAGGAGTTTTTTCGGAGGTGATAAGCGGCGTGCGTTCACGAGCAAGACGAATATAAACCGGACCGTGAATTTTTGCTGAAGCAATAACAGCTTTTTTCGCTTCTAAAGCATCACAAGGCACAAAAACTTTCATTTCAGGTAAGGCGCGCATCATAGTAATATCTTCCAAAGCTTGGTGAGTAGCACCATCGGGACCGGCGGATAATCCAGAGTGGTGTCCGGCTATTTTAACATTTAAATTGCTATAACAAATTGTGGTTCTTATTTGTTCAAAATTACGGCCGGGAGAAAAAACAGCATAGGAAGAAATAAAAGGAATTTTTCCGGCTAGAGCAAAACCGGCGGCAACAGCGGCCATATTTTGTTCAGCAACGCCCATTTCAAAAAATCTTTCCGGAAACTTTTCTTTAAAAAAATGAGAGCGGGTGGATTCGGCAACATCGGCGCATAAAAGAACAACGTTTTTATTTTCTTCTCCTAATTTTAAGATGCCTTCGCTAAAACCGTCGCGGAGAGCGGCAAGTTTTGGCTTGTCGGAAAAAGTATTTTTATCAGATTCTGTTTTACGGGCAGTCATAAGAGATGATTAAAAGTTTATAAAGTTAATTGAAAAAAGTTAAATTATTCTTCTTTGAGGCGACCGGAAAGAGTGCGGAGTTCAAGAAGAGCAGCCCTAGCTTCACGTTCAGTAGGCGGTTTGCCGTGCCAGGAAAAATCATGTTCCATAAAACCAACACCGCGGCCGGGAATAGTGTGAGCAATGATAGCGGTAGGTTTTTCGTAAATAGCTTTGGCTTCATTTACAGCATCAATAATTGCTTCAATGTTGTGGCCGTCTATTTCCAAAATATGCCAATTAAAAGATTCATATTTAGCACGCAGAGATTCAAGAGGCATTACATCTTCAGTAAAGCCGTCTATTTGAATATTGTTGCGGTCAATAATGGCGGTAAGATTATTTAAACGGTATTTTCCGGCGGACATTATGGCTTCCCAAGTATTGCCAGTGTCATGTTCACCATCCGACATCAAACAAAAGATTCTATTTTTTAAGTTATCAAGGCGGAAAGCAAGAGTAATTCCAATAGCTTGGGATAAGCCAGAACCGAGAGGGCCGGAAGTATTTTCAATTCCGGGGAGAGAGCTAAAATGTGGGTGTCCTTCTAAGCGAGAATGGGTACTGCGAAGTTTTTTTAATTCTTCCAAGGGAAAATAACCGGCGCGCGCAAGAGAGGCATAAAGAACGGGACAGATGTGGCCGTTTGATAAAATAACTCGGTCGCGGCTGCTCCAGTTTGGTTTTTTCGGGTTATGGTTTAAAATATGAAAATAAAGGGCGGAAAAAACATCCGCCATTCCTAAAGAGCCGGCGACATGACCGGAACCGGCTAAGACAAGCATTTCAATAATGTCTTGACGAATAGTGTTTGCTAAGAGCTCTAAGTTTTTTACTTTTTTATCTGTGAGTTCCGGCATAAAAAATAATTATAACATTTTTTTACTCATTATTCGCGAATAACGCGAAGAACTTCTTCTAAAGTAGTAACGCCGATTTCAGTTTTTCTTATACCGTCGTCAAACATAGAAACCATTCCTTTTTTTCTTGCCATTCCTTTTAATTTTTCCAAACTAAAATTTTGACTGATAATCAGTTCTCTAATTTCATCGTCAATGCTTAAAATTTCAAAAATGCCGATACGTCCTTGGTAGCCAGAACCGCCGCAGGCAGGACAACCTTTTCCCTTAAAGAGAACTTTGGGCAAGGAGGGAATTTCGGAAACGCCAGTTTCTTTTATTTGGTCTTCTACGGTTTTTAAAACTTTTTTGTCCGGAGTGTAGGAATAAATACAGGATGGGCAGATTTTTCTAACAAGCCTTTGAGCAATAATAACGTTAATAACAGCGGCTACGAGAAAAGGGACTACTTTCATATCAATAAAACGAGGAATAGCAGTCGGGGCGTCATTGGTATGCAAGGAAGAAAGGACTAAATGGCCAGTAAGAGCAGAGTGGACAGAAATTTCAGCCGTTTCTTCATCACGAATTTCACCGACTAAAATAATATTTGGGTCCTGACGGAGAATAGAACGTAAGCCACTCGCAAAAGTGATGCCAGATTTCGGATTAATTTGCGTTTGATTAACATATTTAATTTCGTATTCTATCGGGTCTTCAACAGTAACGATATTAACTTCCATCTTGTTTAAGATATTAAGAATGGAATAAAGAGTAGTTGTTTTACCGGAGCCGGTAGGACCGCAAACTAAAGCCATGCCGTAAGTTTTGTTTATATTTTCTATTACTTTCGTAATTTCGTTTCCGTGAATACCAAGCTCTTCCAAAGAAAGGGGTTTTTGCGCGGCCGGCAAAAGACGCATAACGATTTTTTCGCCATGAAAAGTGGGCATAATAGAAACTCTGATATCTATATTTTCTTTAATAAGTTCATAACGAAAACGCCCATCTTGCGGTTTAGAATGTTCGTCCATTTTTAATTGGGATAACAGTTTTATTCTAGCTATTATAGCGGCGTGAATTTCTTTCGGTATTTGCATAATTTCATGCAAAATTCCGTCTATTCTGTATCTGATAAGAATATAGGATTCTAAAATTTCTATATGAATATCAGAGGCGCGAAGAGAAACAGCATAAGAAAGAATATTATCAACTAAAGCAACTATGGGAACATCGGCGGCTGCTTCTTCTATGCCTTTAGCTTTGCTTTCTAAGGAGGCGCGAATATTTTCTTCTATAGTTTTTTTAAAATCTTTAGTAAACTCCCGGCTATAAACAGAAAAAGCTTTACTAAGTTCGCTGGAAGAAGTTAAAAATGGATGCAGAGAAGATTTAAGAAAATTAGAAACAAATTCTATCGTTTCAAGATCGCTCGGATTTTCCATAGCGGCATCGTAGGAATTATCGGCGTTGCGTTTAAAAACGACGATTCTTCTTTTTCTAGAAATTTCTTCCGGCAAAAGTTTGACTACAGATTCGTCAAGAGAGCTGATATCCAAATTGGTGCTTTCCACACCAAAATAATTACTAATTAATCCCAAAAGATACCGCTCGTTAATGATGCCGCGAGATATCAAAACATCCCCCAGATCTTGACCGAGGCGGTTAGCGTCTTCTTGCGCCGCAGAAAAGTCAGACTCAGAAACAAGCCCGTCTTTTAAAAGAAATTCCTTTAACTTTTCATGAGGAATTTGAAGCATTTATATTTCTAAAACGTACCAAAAATAAAATTTTGAAAGCCAACCACTTAAAAGTATAACAAAAAGAGCTGAAGGAAGCCAAAGATAAAGAAAGGAAACACGAGAAGTGTTTTCGTTAATGCTTTTTATTTTATTTTTTATTAAAAAGAAAAAAGAAAGAAAAAGGTGGAATGAAAAAAGAGTTATAAGATAAAAAAACCAGCCGGGATTTCCGGAGAGAAAAATAGCTAAGGCGCAAAGATAAGGTTCTTCGTTATAGAAAAAGCGGCTGCCGGCTTTGCGGTTTAAAATTCTTAAAATAAAAAAAGAAAAGAGAGCGACAGCTAAAGAAATAAGATAAGGTTCAAAAAATTTATGGGTGAATAAATAGCGTGGAAAGTAAGATTTATCTTCAGTGATAAAATATTGCCCTATTTTATCACTGGCCCAAATTTGGTATTGAAGAAAAGAATAATAAAGATTAATTCCAAAAATAGTAAGAAAAGAAAAAAGAAAGAAATATTTAACGAAAGAAACGGAAAGAGAGCGTTTTTTTATTTGCGCCAAAAAAACGATAGCTAAAAGAGCTATTTTTACAAAATATAAATTAAAAAGCATAATAAAACTGCCGTAAAAACTATCTTTTTATTATATATCCAATCCTGGATCACTGCCAACTTCATAAACCGCGGCGGCGTTACCACCATCTTTTCCGTCGTAGTCGTTAGTAGTAAGATATTTAACACTTTCAAAAACGGTGTCAAGTTCGTAAGTTTCATTAGTGTCATCACAGGCATAGGAATAAAAGTAAGAAGTGCTATTCGTCGGGTCTACCGGAACGTTAGATAAAGGAGCGCCACCGGGAATATCAGTAAAGGTAACGGGAATCCAACCGACGTTATCAACGGTGCGGGAAGGAGTGGAAGTGGAAGCACCAACGTTTCTTCCGCCGCAATTAGCGGCTGTTCCGGATATATGGGTAAAACAGTTAACAGCACAGGTGCCAGCGGCGCCGGCAGAACCGTCCATATCCGGAGAAGAAACATTTGTTACATAAAGACTCAAAGCATTATTTAAAGTGGACAAGTCGGAAATTCTTGTAGAATCGCGAGCTTGTTTTAAGAGTTCGGCTGGATTTAAGACTAAGGTGGCGGAAGTGGCAAGGATTGCGAGAACGCCGATAACGATAAGAAGTTCCATTAGAGTAAAACCTCTTTTGTTAATTTTTGTGTTTTTTTTAATCATTTTTTTAAAACTTTTTTTATTATTTTAATTTATAAAAATAAAAGATTCGCCTTTTTGAATTTAGTTAGATTATAAAACATATTCAAAATAAAAAATTTTTATATATCCAAACCGGGTTCAGTGCCGACTTCGTAAGTGGTAGCACTATTTCCCCCATCTTTTCCATCATAATCATCAGTAGTAAGATATTTAACACTTTCAAAAACGGTGTTAAGTTCAAAGGTTTTGTTGGTGTCGTCACAGGCATAGGAATAAAAGTAAGTGGCGGTGTTAGTCGGGTCAATAGGGAGAACGGAGACAGGAGAGCCTCCGGGAATATCTGTAAAATCAATTGGCACCCAGCCGAGAGCGTCCACTGTTCTATCTGAATCTTCAGTGGTTGTTTTTGTGCCATGCCGACCAGCGCAGTTTGAGGTAACGCTCGCGGCATTGACATAACAAAGAGTAGTGCAGGAAGTAGTTCCTCCATCAAGGTCCGGGGAAGAAACGCCGGTAATATAAACGCTAATAGCGCTTTTTAAAGTGGCTAAGTCAGAAACTCGGGCGGCATCGCGCGACTGACGCATTATTTCTATAGGATTTAAAACTAAAAGAGTGGCGGTGGCTAAGATTGCTAAGACACCAATAACGACAAGCAGTTCAAGTAAGGTAAAGCCTTTTTTAGAAGCGGGCTTATTCATGTTTTATATTATAGCAAAGAAAATGAAAAAGATAAGTGGAAAACATTAATCAGCTGATAAAATCAGAAAAATAAGAAGGAGGGTCGGATTCTATAATAATTTTTGAGCCGGAGGGAGAGGTAAATTTTAAAGAGAAAGCGTGAAGAAGAAGATTTTTTTCTTTGTCTTTTTTTCCATAAAGAGAATCTCCGACAATAGGATGACCAATAGAAGATAGATGGACTCTGATTTGATGCGTGCGGCCGGTTTTCGGAGAAACTTCAAGTAAGGAATATTCTTTGCCGTCTTTTTTAAATTTTTTTTGAACAATAAAAGAAGTAATAGCTTCTTTTTTCATTTTATCGGAACGGGTGGATCGTTTAGTGGTGCCGTTTTTAATGCCAATCGGCTTATCTATAAGACCGATTTTTTCTTTAGGCCAGCCCTTAACTACAGCTAAATAAGTCTTGGAAATAAGACGATTTTGAAAAAGAGATTTTAAAAAAAGGAAAGTGGGCTGGTTTTTGGCGGCGATAATAACGCCGGAAGTGTCGCGATCTAAACGATGGACTATGCCGGGGCGGTTTTCAGGATCATCCCCCACTTTTTTTATGGGAGGAAAATGAGAAGTTAAAAAATCAACAACAGTTTTTTCATTTTTCTTGCCGATAACAGAATGGACTAAAACGCCAGCCGGTTTATTTAAGGCAATAAAATTATTATCTTCATAGATAATTTTAAGAGTAGAATCGGCAAAATTAGTTGAGCTCATTGGTTCCAAAATCAATTAAGAAGCGGCGAGTTAAATAGAGTAAGATTTTTTTTCTTTTCGGAAAATTTCCGTTCAGCGGAAGAAATGATTTTTTCCAGAAGATCAGGCAAATCTATGCCACTCGCTTTCCAAAGATGCTGTTGAAGAGAGCCGGGTAGAGTGTTTATTTCGTTAATAAAAATTTTTCTATTTTCTTCAACTAAAAAATCCACTCGGGCGATGCTCGCGCAATCTAAAACTTTAAAGGTTTTTAAGGCAAGATTTTTTATTTCCGCAGTTATTTTTTCAGAAAGTTCCGCGGGAATTTTCACTTTACTTTTTAATCCTTTCATCGTGCCGCCTTTGCCGCCACCAACATATTTTTCTTCAAAGGTTAAAAATTCTGTGTAATGCATCGGCTCTTCAAGGAGGGAAGAAATAATCTTGCCGCCGTCATCCAAAACAGCGCAGTTTATTTCTTTGGCGTTTTTTACGCCGCGCTCGGCAATAATTCTTTCAGAGTAGGCGGCGGCAACTTCCAAAGAAAAAATTAAAGATTTTTTGTCTTCGGATTTTGTGATGCCAATACTAGAACCTAAGTTGGAGGGTTTAATAAAAACAGGGTAAGGCAAGCGGGATTCTATTTCTTCTACAATAAAATCTTTTTTTTCTTTTAAATCGTTTCTAGTAAAACTTAAATAATCCACTACCGGCAGTTTATTTGATTTTAAGATATCTTTCATCAAAATTTTATCCATACCGACTGCGGAACCTAAAACGCCAGCGCCGACATAAGGAATATTTAAAGTTTCAAAAAAACCCTGCAAAGTGCCGTCTTCGCCGTTTGTGCCGTGAATGATTGGTAAAATAATATCTATCGCGATTGATTTTCCCAAGACGCCTGTTTTTAAAATAAGTTTCTCCCCTTCCGGACGAATTGAGAAAAAAATATTGTTTTCTTTTTCTTTAAGAGACTTAATTTTTTCAAGAGGAGGAAAGGCAGAAAAAGGAAACCAATTCCCTTTTTTGTTTATATAAATAGGAACCAGCTTAAATTTATTTTTGAGGCTTTCAAAGCCTTTAGAAATAATTTGCGCGGAAATAACGGAAACGTCGTGTTCCACGCTTTTACCACCAAAAACAAGACCAATAGTTTTCATTGGTTTTTATTTTAGCTTTTTAAAAGAAAACTGGCAAATGGAAGAAAAAACGGCAAAAAGAAGGGGAAAATTTATCATTGACATATTTGATTAAAAGGTATATAATGCAAAGAGTATAAAAAAGGCAAATTCACCCCTCAATCCGAACACCCAATGAGGGTGTTTTTTGTTTGTTTAATGATAATTGATTGTATTTTATCATAACCTCATAAGGAGTTTGATAGTCTAATGATTTTCTAGGTTTATTATTTAGAATATCAACTACCTGTTTGATATATTGAGAAGAATATTTTGAGATATCAGATCCTTTTTTGATGTATCTTCTTATTAATCCGTTTACATTTTCCACTCCTCCTTTTTCAAAAGAATGATAAGGGCGGCAGAAATAGGTATCAAGCCCTAACTGATAGTGATGTTTATTCTCTATTCCATTATCTAAGGTAAGAGTCCTTATTTTTTTTACTCTTTGCTTCATAGAAAGGATGGCTTGGTTGAAAGTAACTGGTTTGAGGTTATTAATCTTTCTCATATCCACATATTTTGAGTTGATGTTATAGATAACAGATAAAGAAACTTTACTTTTATGTCTTTTTCCCGAGATTACGGTATCGACTTCATAATGGGCAAAACCGGTTATTCTAGGCCGTAAACTGATGTCTTTTCTATAGGGAATCATCACTCTCCTATTCTTTTTTGTTTTTCTTCTTTTTACATAGTATCTCTGAGCGTGAAGGAGATGGCAGTATCTTGTTCCATAGATACTCCTTAACCATTCATAGATTGAGGTTTTACTGGCATAAAAACCAAGGTTTTCTTTCTTTATTCTTCCCGATATTACCTCTGGATTCCAACTTCTTTCTAACTTATCTATGATGTATTCTCTTAGCTTATCATTTTCATTTATCTTTTTACCCTGATACTTGGCATATTTTCTTCTGATGTATGATTTATGATGCGCTTTTTTGGGGTGATAAACTCCATTTACCTTATTTTTCTTTATCTCTTCCAGGATAGAGGAGGGGCTTCTATCTAAGACCCTTCCCATCTCTCTTATTCCGTATCCTTTTTGAAGAAGGATACTTATTTCCAACCTTTCCACTCTACTTATCTTGGGCTTCTTTTTCATGTGTCTATTTTACCCTCAAGTGTTCGGATTCAAAACGGAATGGGCGGAATAAAGAAAGAAAAGGGAGGCAAAAAAATGAATTTATCGTATATTTTTGGGGTGATTTTTTCTCTTTTATCTTGTGTTTTTTTCGCTGATCTATGTCGCGGTGTTGCGCATGTTTTCTCGGGGCTGGATTATAAGGAAAGCATGCAATTTTTTCTTTTTTTTCCGGTGATCGCGATAATGTTATTTTGCTGGAATATATCCAGCAAAATAAATGAGATCGCCGGCTATTTAAAAAAGCCGGAAGAAGAGAAGGAATAATCTGTTACCCCGGAGTTGTCTAAAAAGACGACTTCGGGGATTTTGTTTTTATGAGTAGTTGTCAGGCCAGTCGTTTTGAAAAAGGACGACATCGCCAGAATTTACGATTTGCGGCAAAGCGGCTTCTACTTCTTTCATAGAGGAAAATTCTTTTATATTATTTTCCGGAAAATGGCGTTCTAATAATGCTTGTTTAATAAAAGGAGTAACGCTGGTTTTTATTAAAATAATTATTTGAGCCACGGCGGCAAGTTCAAAACCGATTTCTTTATGGATTCTTTCGGCTTCTTTACCCATTTCCACAAGTCCGGGAGTGATGTAGATACGGCGGCGGGGGGCAAGACGAGCTAAAACTCTTAAAGCTTCTTTAACGCCAGCGGGATTGCCGTTGTAGCTATCATCAATTATTAAAACACCGTTTGGATTTCTTAAAGGTTCAAGACGGTGAGAAACCGGTTTTACTTTTGAGGCTCCGTGTAAAATTTCCGCTGAAGTCAAACCGAGATTTTCGGCAATAAGCGCGGCGGCGGAAAAAGAGCCAGTGGCGTATTCAGCTAAAAGATTAACTTGAAACGGGCCAATTTCGCCTTTTGGATTCATAAGACTGAAACGCAAACCGGTGCCGTCCGGCAAAAAAACAAAATTTTTTATTTGGTATTTAGCAAGATAATGGCGGCTGGCAGTATAAAAAGCAACCGGGCGATTTTTTAGGTATTCTTTATAATTTGAAACTATTAAATCGTTATCAACATTTAAAACAATTAAAGCTTTTGGCTTGGAGTTTTCTACTATTTCAAATTTTGCTTTAACGGTGTTTTCTATTTTTTTAAACCTTTCCAGATGACTTTCGTTGATGCCGGTGATAACGGCAATATCGGGCGGAGCAAGGCGGCAAAGCTTTTTTATATCCCCTATCTTATAAGCTCCCATTTCAACAATAAGGATTTCTGTGTCGGCGGAAAGGCCGGAAAGAATAAAGTTAGAGACGCCAAGCGGAGTATTAAAATTTTCGGGAGTTTTTAAAACTTTAAATTTTTCCGAAAGGATGGAAAAAAGAATTTCTTTCATAGTGGTTTTGCCGTAGCTGCCGGTAACGCCGATTATTTTAAGATTAGAAAAAGAGGCAATTTTTTTTCTGGCACGGGAAATTATTAAAAATTTTGCAAAAAGGTCAGAAGGCAAGATAAAAAGATAAGAAAGCAAGAGAGGAATAAAGAAGAAAAAAAGGAGGAAGGCGGCAAAAATAATAAAAAAAGCAAAGGAAATAAAAAAATTTTCAAAAAATAGGAATGGCAGGAAAGAAATGATAAAAAAGATGAGCACGGAAAAAATAAAAAGGAGAATAGCTTTTTTTGTCCAGATAAGCTTTTGCCGCCTTTCGCTGTTAAAATTAAAAATGTTTTTTAAGGAAACTCCAAGAAAGCGGAAAGGATAATAATTTTCCAGCTGAAAGAGATAAAGAAAAAAAGTGGGGCGTTTGAAAAAAAACATAGATTAGGATTTTAAAAAATTAATTGCCGTTTTTGTAAATTCTTCCGGTTTATCCAAGAAGCTGTAGTGGCCGGCGCCGGTTAAAACTTCAAGGCGGGAGTTTTGAATACGCTCTTCCATTATTTTAGCAAAAGAAAGCGGAGTAACCTCGTCTTTTTCTCCCCAGATAATAAGCGCCGGCTGTTTAATGGCAGTCATAAGATCACGCAAATCTTCTTCTACGACACGGGAAAAAATATCTTTTAGGGCAGGATTAGAAAGATAGTCTTCCGCGCCGATAAGACGATAAAGAAAGATTTTTAACGGTTTTAAAAAAGGAAGGAGAAAAAATATTTTAGCTGATTTAGCAAAAAAAGAACTGGCGCGTTTTAGGGAAGAATTGGTGCGAACGCCAGCGCTGTCTATTAAAACAAGTTTTTTTATTAAGGTGGGATTTTGAGAGGCAAATTTTATAGCCACCCGGCCGCCGAAAGAGTGACCGATTAAAATTATTTCTGAAAGGCCGAGGCGAGTAGAAAAAGATTTTACTATAGCGGCGAAATCTTTAAGGCTAAAATCTTTTGGCGGGAGAGAAGATTTGCCGAAGCCGGGAAAATCAAGAGCGTAAGAAGTAAAACCGTTTAAAGAAAGCTTTTCCATAAAATTTCTCCAAAGAGAAGATTCCGCTCCCCAACCGTGGAGAAGAATAATCAGAGGAGTATTTTTTTCCGGCGGGCCGGAAAAATAGTAGTGGATTATGAGGTTTTCTAAAAGAATTTCAGATTCTTTCATTATAAAAAGAATACAACGGGAAAAGTAAAAAACCAAATTAAGATACTAATATACAAATGTATGCGAATGATACGAATATAGAAGAGTTGAAAGTCTACCCCGGTTAAATAATTTTCTTTCAGAAAATTAAAAAATTAAAATTTTTTATTTCACGGGGTGAATAAAGTTGGAAAGTGGTAGGTGGTCCTTCGTTAAGAACTCAGGATATAATAGGAATTATAATTGGATTCCGGCGTACGCCGGAATGACAGGAAAAAGAAGTAAACTTATAGGGTAAACCCCGGTTAAATAATTTGCTTCGCAAATTAAAATCCAAAGGATTTTATTTAACAGGGTAAATAAAAAACGGCTCTTTCGGGAGAGTCGTTTGGTAGGGAAGAGGTAAAAATACCTCTTCCCTACCGTGTTTGGTTGGCCAGCTGCAGCTGGTCGGTATGTGGGTGTGGTGGAAAAGAAAAAAATTATTTCTTTTCCACCACGGTTTTTGCGCCCGACCTATCTAGGAGAGAAGCTCTTCGTTCTCCGTATCCGAGATAGAGGCGCCTGTGGCGGGGATGACCGTGACCAGTAGCGTTTCACTTATGGTAGTACCATGCCCTTGCCCGCCAAAAAGGTTCTTATCGCCCACTTGAAAAGTGGGGGTGGAGGATTTTTCCTGGTGGAGCATTAGACTCCACCAGGAGGAAAGGCCTTTCGCCACATTTACGTTCCTCCTGGAAATTCGGGTTTTCGGCTACGAGAGGTTGAAGCTCTCGTAGCCGGCGCCGTTATCGAAGGCGCAAGATGGTGGGGACCGCCGTGTAAGTAAATTCCTGAGTTTGCTGCTGGTAAGACTTTCGTACATCCATGGTGAATCCTCCTTAGTTTTAATAGTGCTACCAATCCGAAGATTGTTAGGTGTATTATAGCAGGCAAAAGAAATTTGTCAATACCCTGTACTGGTTCATATGATATCCTCCACCTAGATACTTTATATGAGCGGCAAAGGCAGATATTCTGGAGCGCATATGACAATTTATGCCTCTATTCTCCC